>Ga0208768_1001242_pt1 | contig 13988 bp, 28 predicted proteins | sample AntAceMetag02UK1_FD_184760 | JGI IMG/M metagenome (GOLD analysis project Ga0208768, IMG submission 184760) | Saline lake microbial communities from Ace Lake, Antarctica - Antarctic Ace Lake Metagenome 02UK1 (SPAdes) (version 2) | ecosystem: Environmental > Aquatic > Non-marine Saline and...
ACGTACAGTTCTATAGAGGGTATTTCGATGGTCATTTCGCAGATTGGAAAAATAAGTTAACCGAATACTGTACTGGGGATTTTATATTTCAAATTGATGCAGACGAGATACCTAATGAACAGCTTATTAAACTACTCCCTCTTCTTGTTGAAAAGAACCCAGACAATGAAGTTTATCTAGTACCTAGAGTAAATACAGTAGAAGGCTTAACAGAAGATCATATACAGAAATGGGGGTGGAATGTAAACAAAGAGGGCTGGATTAACTGGCCGGACTATCAAATGAGAATCTGGAAAAATAAACCGGAGATCAAATGGGTGAATAAAGTGCATGAGAAGTTAGAAGGGTTTGAAACCTACTCTAATTTACCTTTAGATAAAACTTACGCACTCTATCATCCAAAACAAATAGAAAGACAAGAAAAACAGAATGCATTTTATGACACGTTATAAAGTAGGTATTATAGGAAATGGATTTGTAGGAGAGAGTCAAGCATTCGCTTTTTCACCAACAACGGATATTAGAATACACGATATAGATACATTAAGAGCTACTCATACCAAAGAAGAAGTAGATGAGTGTGATTTTATATTTGTATGTGTGCCCACTCCAATGTATAGAGATGGAAATCAAGATCTTACCTATATTGAAGAAGTATTTAAAAATGCAGTAACTGGTCCAATTTATATTATTAAATCAACAGTACTTCCAGGTACGACAGAAGAATTAATTAACAGGTTTCCAAACATAGATATTGTGTTTAGCCCGGAGTTTTTAACTGAACGTACTGCTAAACTTGATATGTTAACTCAAGCAAGAATTATACTAGGAGGTTCCCAATATAATACTTCTATGGTTCGAAAGTTATTTGAACAGAGATTTATGAATAGACACATAATTGAAACAGATACTACTACGGCAGAGTTAGTAAAGTATATGAATAACACATTCTTTGCAACCAAAGTCTCAATTCTAAATGAATTTAAAAGACTCTCAGACGCATTAGGAACAGATTGGAAAACAGCTCTGTACGGTTTTGCAGCCGACGGCAGAGTAGGAGATAGCCATTTACATGTACCGGGTCCTGATGGAAGACATGGTTACGGAGGAACTTGTTTCCCCAAAGATGTAAATGCAATTATAAAAATGGGAGAAAAATTAGGAGCCCCAATGAATACTATTGAAGCAGGATGGAAAACTAACTTAGAGGTTAGACCAGAAAAAGATTGGGAAGCAGATAAAGGTAGAGCAGTAAGTTAGTAATATGAAAAATAAAAATGCAATTTTTGTTGTCAGCGTAGGTGATGATAGTAAAATTAAATACAGTTTACCCACATTTAATTCTTATGCAGAAAAAGTTAATGCCGATGTAGTCCTTATAAAAGACTCTAAGTACAATCTTAAAAATACATACTCAGGCAATTATAATTACTTAACTTTTGAAAAAAATCAAATTTTTTATCACTTCGATGACTATGAAAGGATTTTAAGACTTGATAGCGATATAATTATCACTCCTAATGCTCCAAATTATTTTGAATTAGATCCATCTTTCCTTTATGTAAGCCGAGAAGATGTTGGGAGTAGAGCATTAAATAGGTGGAACGAAATTGCTACTATTAAAAGAGCTTTAGGAGACATACCTGATTGGGATAAGTTTTATTACAATAGCGGAGTAATGCTAGCATCTTATATTCATAAACACGCATTTGATATTTCAGATGTAGATTTTAATAAACATTTAGGGCAATTTAAAGAACAGAATGTAGTAAACTGGAAAACAAACTACCACAATTTTAAGTTAAAAGACCTAGGTAAAAACTTTAATTATACTGCAGCACAAGAAGGATTCAGTACTGATAGTAGACTCAAAGCCGGTATAATTCACTATGCCGGAAACCAGCGAATTAAAAACCAGAAAATGGAATCCGACTTTAACAAACTGTATTCATGAGAAGAGATAAACCAGACAGAAGAGTAACATTGATGACTATCTTCAAAGAGTACTTTAAAGGGAAAATAAAAAGCATAGAGATCGGCTGTGCCGCAGGAGACTTTTCAAACCAAATAGTTATAAACCTTCCTATAGAACAGCATTACATGGTTGACCCTTGGTTAACAGAAGAAGATAGTACTAGATCACAATGGTTCAGTAATTCAAATCCAGTAGAGGAAAGCTATCAGTTTGTTGTAAATCGCTTTAAAGATAAACCTGTAACTATTATTAGGGAATCTTCCTCCGAATTTTTAGAAAAAGCTGCTGACCAAGAATTAGAGTTTAATTTTATATATGTCGACGGTGACCATCATAAAGTACCGGTATATAACGATTTAATCCAAAGCTATAAAATATTAAAAACAGGCGGTATACTAGCAGGTGATGACTATAACTGGGTTAGTAAACAAACAAAATTAAAAGAAGTGAAACTAGGAGTAGACCTATTTGAACAAGAGACAGGTTTAAAGTTTAATATTGTCAAAGGAGATAAAGGAGGACTTGATCAATACTACCTAATTAAATAGAATATGTTAATAGAAAAATTAGAAGAACTCTTTATATCTAATACCCCATTCGCTTTTTCAAGATTTAACGACGGTGAAATAGGAGGATTAGTACAGCCCAATTTTATTGCTTCAAGAGGCGCTCAAATAATAGATACTAATACAGGAAAGCTTTTACTAGATGCACTAACATACAGACAAGATAACTACTGGGTAGGTATACCATGTGAGGTATGTTACCCTACATATTACTCTTATGCAAATGAGTTGGTTGGTGATTATAAATTTAAAACCCTAGCAGTAGATTTAATTAATAGAAATTATATAGCTACTAAATCTATATTTAAAAGATACTTAAAGGATAAAAATGTACACTGGGTAGGAGGTGAAGATCAAAATTTAAGTGAAGTTCAAAAAGAATATAACTTTAAATTAATCTCACAGCATAACCTACCTACTACAAATAGTATGGAAGCTTACGATGTAGTTAAAAATCTACATAAAGAACATTTACCCGGTTCTGTTATAATAACAAGCTTAGGTCCTTTAGAGAGGATACTTACAAAAGAATGGTTTCAAAATAATCCTAAGAGTACGTATCTGGGATTAGGAAGCTTTTTTGATCCTCTTACTCGAAATGTTGAACACGGGTACCATAAAGGTACTACTAATTCCTGTACACAATGCAACTAATCACAACCATACTTAATGTCTATAAGAGACCTCAGCATTTAAATCAACAGTATACATGTATCAAAAACCAATCTATAAACTCAGATATATGGATAGATTATACAGTACCGACGAATACATCAATGTACGATTTAACTCATGTAGCACCAGAAGCTAAAATTACAACACGTACTAATCAAAATTTATACCACTTTGGTAGGTTCTTTTATGGACTTAATGTTAATACAGAGTATGTTTTCTTATGTGATGATGATATACTCCCCGGTAGCAACTACTTACAGCACTGTATAGACACTATACAAGAAGTTGGAGATTGTGTACTTACAGGGTATGGGTTAAAGTTCGATAGAAATAACCCTGGTTATAATGCAGTTGAAAAATACGGCTGGCATACCTTACAGTCTACCGGTATGAACACTCCAATGGAAGTAGATATGGGAGGACATAGTTGGTTCTTAAGAAGAGAACATTTAAACCTTATTACAAGAGAAACTCCTATAAACTTTAAAAACGGAGAAGATTTACATTTTAGTTACATGTTAAACCAGTATGGAAATATTCCTATTGTGGTACCCTCTCATAAATTAAATGAACCACAAAATTGGAGCTGTGATCCCAAACATGGTTTGAGTGTAGGTCAAGACGAAAACGCTACTTGGAGAAAAACAGACCACATGTCTATCAGAGATACTGCTGTTAAAACATATTTAAATAAAGGCTGGAAATTAAAAAGAGATAATTAAATATGAAGATATTAGTAACAGGAGGTGCCGGCTTTATAGGTACTAATTTAGTTAACAGACTTTTAAAAGAAGGACATGAAGTTACTTCATTAGATAACTATGATAGCGGATTAAAAGAAAACGAAATACCAGGATGTATATATAAAGAAGGTGAATTAGAAATACTTACCCATTTTAATGGTAATAGTTTCGATACAGTATACCACCTTGCAGCTCTATCTAGAATTCAACCCTCATTTGATAACCCGTTAGAAACTTTTAGAATAAACACAGAAGGAAGTCTAATAGTAGCAGAATGGGCTAGGAAATATAACGTTAAAGTTATTTATGCAGGTTCATCTTCAAGATGGCATGACCCTATGCAATCACCTTATGCATGTTTTAAACATATGGGAGAAGAAGTATTTAAACTTTATAGAAAAGCTTACAGCTTAAATGTAGAAATAGCTCGATTCTATAATGTTTATGGACCAAAAGAGATTGTAGACGGCGATTGGGCAGCAGTAATTGGAATATGGAGACGTCAAGTTAGAGATGGAGAATCTATTAGTATAGTAGGAGATGGAGAACAAAGAAGAGATTTCACACACGTACATGATATAGTAGATGCTTTATATAAAATTGGTATAGGAAATGAATCTCATGAAGATGCTTGGGAACTTGGTACCGGAGTAAACTATCCTATTAATGAAGTCTTTGAGATGTTTAAAACCAGGTACAATGTTGAAGCAGTATACCTTAAAGACCAACCTGGAAACTATAGAGTAACTAGAAGAGAAAATGATGATAGTTTAGAGAGATTAGGTTGGAAACCTGAAGATCAATTACTATCTTATATAAAAAGTCTATGAAACTAGTAGTCTATACAGCTTTATTTGCAGATGAATCTATACCTTTAGAAGAGGTAGGAAGCTTTTTTCCTTTTGTTCATGATAAAGGAGACGTAGAGTATGTAGCGTTCACAAATAGAAAAGACCTAACATCAGATTTCTGGGATGTAAACATTTTGGGAAAACACAAAGATAAGTCCTTTAGAATGATGTCCAGATTTCTAAAATGGAACCCTACAGAAATCTTTCTACCAGAACATACTCATTCACTTTGGATGGACTCACAATGTTACTTTACAGCCGAACCAAAAGCAATAGTAAAGCACTACCTGGGGGATAAATACCATACAGCTATACATCATCATACAGATCTACAGAGTGTGTATGTAGAAGGAATGGTTACATCATATTTATATAACAACGATAAGCCTTTTATAGTTAATAGACAGCTTGAAAGGTATTATGAAAACGGAATGCCATATAACTACGATCACTACGAAACAGGAATACTACTCAGAAAAAATAATAAAGAAGCTAATGAATTAAGCACCAATGTATATACAGAGCTCTCTAACGGAAGTATAAGAGATCAGATATGTACACCGTATATTGTAAAGACTAGGAGAGACCAAGGGGATGAAGGTATATTAACAATAAAAGAATCCTTTACTGGACATAAAGGAAATTTACCTCTACCCAAATCAACCCTATTTTTCACAGTACCAAAACCATCAGAAAAATTAAAAGAAGATTTAACAAAACGGTAAATTATGAAAAAATACATTGTGGAGTTTACACTCTTAAACGGAAAAAAAGAAGAAATTGAGTTTTTAACTGACAAAATTGACTGGTGTATTGAACAGTTTAGTAGGAATAAAGAGGTAGTAGAGTATGAAATTATTAACGAAAGAACATTAAAGAGTAAAAAAATGTTGTTTGGTTAACTATTTATTTGTATACCCGAAATACTTTTCTTATATTTAAGATATGAAACAATTAGAAAAACTAGTAAAAGAAGTTTTAACAGAAGCCGCTAAGATTAAATTCTCAGGACATGAGTTTATGTTAAAAGTAGATACGAATGAAGACCCTCAGAAGAAAGGAGTTAAAGTTCAATTCATCCCAACACAGTTTGGACAGATCTCCACTACCCAACAAAACGATATTGCAATCGAATTAGAAACTAGACTTGAAAAAGGATTAGGAGAATTTGATATGAGGGTAGAAAGAGATAGAAACTTAAAAGATAAAACTATTATAGGTTTCTTTATATACATTGAATATTTCGATAGAATTATTAGAAAAGCTTTAGCAGGAGAGAATCCTGACCAAAACGAAGTACCATCCGAAGAAGAAATGTAACGTACAATCTTTTAGCTTATGAACGCATATTCATATTTTAGTAAAGTAGACCCTACAAAAGAAACTATTATGACCTGGGCATCAAGCTCGCACGATGAAGCAGTAGAAACCTTTGCTAAGTTTAAAGATCTTCCGGTACATGAGTTTACTAAAATATTTGAAGTAGTTGAACAGACATGGTAGACCCTAGAAAGAAAATCCGACAAGTATTACATTCCGTATATCCGTTAAGGTATAGGATTAAACAAAAAGAACCAAACCAAGATTATATGAACAAAAAGCTATTCATAGAGGTTCTTAACCAAATGCGTCAAATAGAAGAGCGAAGAGACTTCATGGAAGAAGAGATTGGAATGGATATGACTCAATATGAAGAACAATTCTTTGCAGTTATAGAAAATCTAATGAAGATGCATTTTACAAAAGAGCAACTTGCTCTTATACAGATGTACCTCTACCAGTTGATACCGGACAAGGAATGGGACGGAACAATAACTATTGATGTAGGTAAAAAAGAAGAGATAGTCAAATTTAAGAAACCAGAAGATGTCTGGAATGTTATTTCAAAATTTATTAAATAGTAAACATACCCATGGAATGGGAGTTATAGAAGACAAAATGATAACAGTATCAGAAAATGCAAAACAACATGTTTTAAGTTTAATAGCAAGCGAAAACAGCCCCGAAGGAACTTTTATTAGGGTAGGTGTTGAAGGTGGTGGTTGTTCAGGTCTTACCTACAAACTCGTATTTGATAATGTTATTACAGAAACCGACAAGATCTTTGAAGACAAAGGAATAAAGATTGCCGTTGACAAAAAAAGCTTTTTGTATTTAATAGGCACAGAGCTGGATTATGTGGGAGGATTAAACGGAAAAGGGTTTGTATTTGTTAATCCAAATGCAAGTAGAACTTGTGGTTGTGGAGAATCTTTTGGCGTGTAATAATACGGAACTAAGAGAATGTAACAATTGCGGTAAAAGTTTCTCACTATAAAGCTGATTCCTTGAATAATAGTTCTTATATTTAGTAAAATAAATCAATAAAAGGTTATATGGAGTTAAAAATGATTGAATGCCCCAAATGCGGCAATGATTTTCCAGAATTAAGAAAAATTAAATATAATTACCACGTCTGTGTTAACTGTTCTACTATAGAACCCGTAGTGGGTATAACTACCTTAGAGGGAACAGGAGACCATACTTACAACGATCTTATTATTATGCCTCAAGCTCAATTTAGAGCAATTGCAATTAAAGCAGCAGAAATAGCAGGACAAAACACCTTCCTAGACGCTCTAGACTTAGACTCTGATGATTTTGAAACTATTCAGGATGTAAAAGAAGCTACAACTAAGGTTTTGGATAAGGATAAAGAAGAGGACGAAGAAGAAGAAGAAAGTGGAACACATATACAAGGTATAGATTACTAAATGTCCAGACCAACCAAAATATTATCAAAGGAAGACGTCTTACGGGCACAAAAAATGACTCGCTCAAATAAAGCAGCGTCAAGATATCTTCATGTCTCTTATCCTCACTTTAAGAAATACGCTTTGCTGTATAAAGATGAATCAGGTCAATCATTACTTGAGGTTCATAAGAATCAAGCCGGAAAAGGAATTCCTAAACACTTAACCAACAGCGGAAAGGAACCCCCTCTTATGGACCTTATAGAAGGTAGAGTACCTATAGATCATTTTAATCCACAGAAGGTTAAGCTACGAATAATACAGGAATGTTTAGTTGAGGAGAAATGTAACCACTGTGGCTTTGCCGAAAGAAGGGTACAGGATACTAAAATACCTATTATACTTAACCATAAAGATGGTAATAAAAGAAACTATCATTTAGATAATCTAGAGTTTCTCTGTTATAATTGTGCATTTTTATACGCTGTATCACCAATCTCGGATAAAGAAGTAGAGAAAATGGAAGATTACGTTGATAAAGATGGAGAACAATTTACCTGGGAGATGGATGAACATATGATAGAGCATCTTAAAGACTTGGGACTATATGAGGAAGAAAAACGTCCCGGGGAAGAGTACATCTCAAGACAGTAACTATTTATATGTATGAAAAAGACGAAAACAGCAAAGCTTTCAACTTTTAAAAAACATAAATCTTTAGAGAGAAAAGTAGCTGACGATCTAGTCAGATTACATGAACGTAATGAAAAACTACGTGACAAAACAATAGATATCTCATTTTTAGACCTATTTTAGTAGGCTGTTTGGATTATAGTTCGTATCTTTGTTAGTATTAATCTTAATATACTATTAAATGAAAAAAACTACAAAAATAGCTATACTCATTTCAGGGGTATCAATTATGTCAGTATTTGCAAACTCATATAATAAATTTTCACTCCCCAAAACAGAAACACTAACCTTCATGGTTAAACCTGTAACCACTAAAATACACAATATATTAATTTCCAACGAATTATCAACTCTTAAAACCCATACTAGGTTCTTACACAAACTTGGCCATTATGAGAGTAGTAATCGATATAAGTCTGTTAACTCATTGGGTTACATGGGTAGATATCAGTTTAGTAAAGCTACCCTTAACTCTCTTAATATAGAAGTGTCTGAAATACAATTTTTAAATAATCCTCATTTACAAGAGGAAGCTATGTATAGATTGTTAAACGAAAATTATAAAACATTAAAGAAATATATTAAAAAATATAATGGTAAAATAGTACACGGTGTTTATGTTACTAAATCAGGTATACTAGCGGCTGCGCATTTAGGTGGGGCAGGTAACGTTAGTAGATGGTTTAGAAAAGGTGAAGACTTTGCTGATGCTAATGGAACTAAAATAACTAAGTATATGAAAATATTTACTAATTATGAGTTAGATATATGAAAGTAGGTAGTTTTGTATCATGTATAGACGGTAAATTCACAGCTGAACAATTAGCTAAATTAAAAAACATAGTTAAATAATATGAGATCAATATTTTCAAAATACCCACCCACTCCAAAAGAGATACAATTAAAATTTATTATAAGCAACCTACTACAGCACCCTAAAACTAAGTTGCTGATGGACCCTTTAAGGGAGCATTATTATATTGACAATAAAGAATTAAGCTATTTCGTACTTATAACGGATAGTACAATAAAAATTACAAACCATAAATTTTATTATACAAACGATATTAGTGGCAGATTCTCCACCAGTATACAAAATATAATGAAAAGCGCTATAAGTGAGGATAGGCAAAGAATAGAGGATGAAATGTTTAAAAATGAAGCTGAATTACTTTTAGAAATAAGTAAAAAAGTTTCTCCAAAAGGTATGCCCCTTGCTTAATAGTTCGTATCTTTATGTAAGATAAAAAATAAAGGTTATGGCAGAAAAAAGAGGTGAAACTGAAAAGCTATACTATGATTTTAATTTAGCAGGTAGTTTAGAAATAAACCACCCAGTAGTTGGCTGGCATAGAGTAACCGGAAGAGACTTTAGATCCTTTGACGGTGAAAGAAGAATTACTGAACCAGAATATACTAGACTTAGTACAGTAGAAGTTCCTATGGTAACACGTGAATATCTGGGACCAGTCTTTATGTGGGGGACTAATAAGCAGGTACCTAGCAAGTATACCAATAAAATTATTGATAGTTCAATCCAGATTAAATTAAATAATATTTCAGGAAGCAAAAAATAATGACAAGATTACATTTCGAAAATACAGCTGAGTTTGAAACTCTATTTAGTAATAAAAAAAAGAATGTTACTGATGCAATTGTGAGTGGGATAGAAAAAGCTATGCAGAGTAATAGAAGATCTGCTTTGCTTTTTGAGGTTAGTTTTGAAAACGCTGATAAAATGTTTGAGATATCTCTTCCTATATCCCAATGGCAACAAGCTTTAAATTCAGCACTGGAACACTACCATCAATTAGAGCTATCAGATGAAGCAATAGATACCTGGAAGTTACTAGAAGCAGTAAAGGTATGGTAGAGTTCCTATCTTTAATTTAACAGTACATAGTAAAGCATCGGATTACAGCTTAGCAGAAGATAAAGAACACTTAGGACTAGAGTACCAGGAGTTAGTAGTAAATAAATTTGTAAAGAGAGTAAAATAATTTACTTTATAGTTGTTACTTACCTTTATATTTCTTATATTAAGGTATATTAATTAATTAAAATAAAAGTTATATGTCACAAGATGTTATTTCAAAATTCGGAAAAGGTTTAGATTCTTATTTGACAAAAGAACAAATTAGAGAACAGTCGCCATTAGTATTCGCCACCGCTCCAACTAACCCCGATGTTAGCGGTAAGTATTTATTTGTAAATACAGAAACAATCATAGATGATTTAGCAAAGCTAAACTGGTTTCCAGTTACAGCAGCTCAACGTAAAGGTAGAGGGGATAGTACTATCTTTTCAAAACACATGGTTTCCTTTCAGAACCCAGACATCAAAATTACTTCAAGTGATGGGGATGATGCTTTTCCAAGAATTATATTAACAAACAGTCACGATGGAATGCAGGCATTTAAGTTCTCTGTGGGTATATTTAGATTGGTGTGTAGCAATGGGTTAGTCATTGCCGATGAGAAGTTCTCTGATTTCAAGATAAAGCATAAAGGTTATTCTTTTGAGGAGCTTAGAAACGTTGTAAGACAGGCGGTAGAAGATCTACCAAGCAGAGTAGAGGTAATGAATGATATGAGAGATAGAATACTAACTCCGGAAGAAAAAAATAAATTAGCCTTGGATGCTTTATTAATTAGAGCAGGAGTTAAAACTCTAGAATACGATCAGGAGACTATTAATGATATCTTAGAGCCAAAAAGATCGGAAGACAAAGGAGAAGACCTCTGGACAGTATTCAATGTTATACAGGAGAAGATTATTAACGGAGACTTTCACGCAGCTTTAAAAGGAGCCAGAGTAAGAAAGGTTCGTAAGATTAAATCCTTTGAAAAGGATATACAGGTTAATAAAGACTTATTTAAACTAGCAACTTCTTTAATATAATGTAATGGTGGGATTAATAAATAAAAGTTATGAAAGAATATAAAGTAGAAGTTACAGAAAATAGTACAAAATGGTTTAACTTAGAAGGTAAACTTCATAGAGAAGATGGACCCGCTGTAGAGTATGCAAACGGAGATAAATCTTACTATATTAATGATAAATTTCATAGAGAGGATGGACCTGCTGTAGAGTGGGCAAATGGAGATAAAGCTTATTACATTAATGGTAAATATTTAACCGAAAAAGACTTTAATAACAGAAACAAATCTTGTGAAAATAAGATTGTAGAAATTGAAGGTATTAAATATAAACTATCTAAAGTATAGAGTTATGAAAGAATATAAAGTAGAAGTTTCAGAGTATAGTACAAAATGGCTTAACTTAGATGGTAAACTTCATAGAGAGGATGGGCCTGCTGTAGAGTGTTCAAACGGAGATAAATATTACTACATTAATGATAAACTTCATAGAGAAGATGGACCTGCTAAGGAGTATGCAAACGGAGATAAATCTTTCTACATTAATGGAAAGCATCACAGAGAGGATGGTCCTGCTATTGAGTGGAGAAACGGATATAAATGTTACTACATAAACGGGAAGTGTCTAACTAAAAAAGAATTTGACAATAGAACTAAATCTTATCAAAATAAGATTGTAGAAATTGAAGGAGTTAAATATAAACTATCTAAAGTATAGAGTTATGAAAGAATACAAAGTAAAAGTAACCGAAGAAGCAACTAAGTGGTACAACGAAAACTACCGACTTCATAGAGAAGATGGTCCTGCTGTTGAGCTGAAAAATGGATTTAAATATTATTATATTAATGAAAAAATTCACAGAGAAGATGGTCCTGCTATTGAAAATGCAAATGGAGATAAATGGTACTACATTAATGATGAACTTCATAGAGAGGATGGTCCTGCTATTGAGTTTGTAAATGGAAGTAAATGCTACTTCATTAATGGTGAGTATTTAACCGAAGAAGAATTTAATAATAGAAACAAATCTTGCATAGACAAGATTATAGAAATTGAAGGAGTAAAGTACAAACTAACTAAGGTATAAAGATATGACGACATACAACGTAAAGGTATATAATAACAGAACAGAATGGTTTAACTTAGAAGGTAAACTCCACAGAGAGGATGGGCCAGCATCAGAGAACGCAAATGGTGATAAATCTTACTACCTTAATGGTAAATTATTAACCGAAAAAGAATTCAATAATAGAACTAAAACTTGTCAAGGTAAGGTTGTAGAGATTGAAGGAGCTAAATATAAACTAACTAAGGTATAGAGTTATGACAGAATACAAAGTAGAAGTCTCAGAGTACAGTACAAGATGGTATAATTCAAAAGATCAGCTACATAGAGAAGATGGACCTGCTGTAGAGTGTTCAAACGGAGATAAATATTACTATATTAACGATAAACTTCATAGAGAGGATGGGCCTGCTATGGAGACCACAGATGGAAGTAAATCTTACTTCATTAATGATAAACGTCATAGAGAAGATGGACCTGCTGTAGAGTATGCAAACGGAGATAAATCTTACTATATTAATGATAAACTTCATAGAGAAGATGGCCCTGCTATTGAATATGTAAATGGATATAAAGCTTACTACATTAATGATAAAGGTTTAACGGAACAAGAATTCAATGACAGAAACAAATCTTTCATAGACAAGGTTGTAGAAATTGAAGGAGTAAAATATAAACTATCTAAAGTATAGAGTTATGAAAGAATACAAAGTAAAAGTACATAATGACAGAACAGACTGGTATAACTTAGAAGATCAACGCCACAGAGAAGATGGACCTGCTGTAGAATATGCAGACGGATATAAGGCGTACTACATAAACGGGAAACGACATAGAGAAGATGGGCCTGCTATAGAACATGCAGATGGATATAAATCTTATTACATTAATGATAAACTTCATAGAGAAGATGGACCTGCTGTTGAGTGGTCAAATGGAGATAAATATTATTACATTAATGGTCAACCTCATAGAGAAGATGGACCTGCTGTAGAGCTTGCAAATGGAGATAAATCTTACTACATTAAGGATATAGAGATAACCAAAGAAAAATTTGACAATAGAAACAAATCTTGCGAAAATAAGATTGTAGAGATTGAAGGAGTTAAATATAAACTAACTAAAGTATAGAGTTATGAAAGCAACTAAGTGGTACAACGAGTCTAACCAACTTCACAGAGAGGATGGGCCTGCTATAGAGTATGCAGACGGAGGTAAGGCATACTATATAAACGGGAAGCTTCACAGAGAGGATGGGCCTGCGGTAGAGTCTGCATACGGAGATAAGTTTTACTATAGAAACGGAAAACTTCACAGGGAAGACAGGCCAGCTATAGAGTGGGCAAACGGGTATATTGAATACTATAGAAACGGGAAGCAACTAACAGAAGAAAAATTTAACGGTAATACTGCAGAAAAAGCAGCGGATCAGTATGCACACAACTACTTTGATATGCACGAAACAAATAGTTATAAAGAACTAAGAAAAGGGTTCATGGCTGGTGTTGAATGGGCAAATAAAACATAAAAGTTATGAGCGGAGGAACATTTGATTATAAACAACATCATATTAGAGATATTTACGAAACTATCCAAAATGACATAGATAGAAACGGTAAACTAAAAACTAAATATAAACTAACTAAAGTATAGAGTTATGAAAGAATATAAAGTAGAAGTTTCAGAGTATAGTACAAAATGGTTTAACTTAGATGGTAAACTTCATAGAGAGGATGGGCCTGCTGTAGAGTGTTCAAACGGAGATAAATATTACTACATTAATGATAAACTTCATAGAGAAGATGGA
>Ga0208768_1001252_pt1 | contig 13888 bp, 8 predicted proteins | sample AntAceMetag02UK1_FD_184760 | JGI IMG/M metagenome (GOLD analysis project Ga0208768, IMG submission 184760) | Saline lake microbial communities from Ace Lake, Antarctica - Antarctic Ace Lake Metagenome 02UK1 (SPAdes) (version 2) | ecosystem: Environmental > Aquatic > Non-marine Saline and Alkaline...
GCGAGCACCAGAAAGCTCGGAGGAACTTACGCTTCGGGGCAGGAACTCCAGTCGGGCTACGCCCTCCCTACGTTCCCGCCCCGAAGCGTTCTCATCCTGATTGTCGCGCGAGTCTCATCTTGATCGTCGCGCTGCAGGACGCGGACGGCAAGGACCTCGTCATCGCGCCTGCCTATATCCGCGAGGGGCTTGCGACCCGCGCGCAGGATATTGTCACCGAACGCCTCGGGCCGAGGCGTGATCTCGAGATTGCCGAGGCAAGGCAAAGCGAAGTCACGAAGGAACGCTTTACCGGGCTCGACCGGGCGATCCTCGCCGATGTGTTGGACGGGCTCGTTCGGATCTCCGAACTGGACGGTCCGGCCGGGCGGTTTGATGCGGCCCTCCGCAAGGCAAGGCTGCGCCATCTCGAATTTCTGAAACTCGCTTCGCCGGCGGGCAGGGATGCGTGGCGTCTGACACCTGGCTGGGATGCGTCCCTGAAGGCCATGGGGCATCGCGGCGATGTGCTGCGGGCACTGGCAGCAAAAGGCCGGGCTCATGTGCCGGACCAAAACCTGCGGCGGTTCGAACCCGGCGCACACGGGCGGGAGCGCCTTGTCGGAACAGTCCTGACATCATTGCCGGAGGATGAACTGCGTGACCGCAGAAGCCTCGTCGTCGAGGACTTCCACGGCGGCCGCTGGATGGTGGATATCGGCCTCAGGGAGCCCGGGACGATCCCTCCTGACGGCGCTGTTGTCGAGTTGGGCGCACGGCATGCGACGCTGAGGGAGATCGATGCATCGATTGTGCGGATCTCGGAACGCTCGGGCGGCATTTATTCTGAGGCACTTCATGCGGATGCAGAACCTGGTTCAACGCGGGCCTGGAGGCAGGGACATGTAAGACGGCTTGAGGCCTTGAGGCGCGAAGGTATTGCGGGGCGCCGCAACGACGGCACGTGGTCCATTCCGGAAAACTTTGCCGACAAGGCGATGGGATATGACGCAAGCCGAACCGGCCGCATCGAGCTCCAGGTCAGGTCGTGGCTGCCGCTGAAGGATCAGGTCCGGCATGCAGGGCTCACCTGGCTGGATTCAGATGCGGCGGAATTTCCGGGTGATAACCTCGCTGCAGTGCGGGCGGCGCGGCTCGAGTTCCTTCGGCAGAAGGGCTGGCTTGGGGATGGGATCAGCGAGATTGATGAGACCCTTCGAAATCGCCTGCGAGCGATGGAGCTTCGCCGGACATCCGAAGCGCTTGCAGCGGCGACAGGGCGTGGTTCGGTTGAGCTTACGCAGGGCGAAAGGTTCGAGGGGCGGTTTGAAAAGGCGGTCGACCTCGGGCAGGGACGCCTTGCTCTGATCGGGAACGCGAGGGAGTTTGCGCTCGTGCCATGGAGGCCGGAGATGAAGCGTCACCGTGGGAGGGAGATGACGGTCACGCCGACGGCGCGCGGTGTCAGCTGGACGATTGGCATAGGGCGGGGGCTTGGGAGATAAAATTTGGCTTCAAAGGCGGAACACCCCAGGGCCAATCTTGGGAGCGGCGGAAGACGTGCTGCAGGCAAAAATCAGTGGAGAAATCGGTGATCAAACGGCAGTAATCAGGCCGAAGGCAGACAGAGTCCCGATTTGCGTATCAGGCAATTCATCGCCGGACGCGGTCATAGGCCGCTTCAAGATGAACGGCTACTTGGGAGCAGATTCGATGTCGCCCTAACCAGCGCGGTCCAGCATCAAGTGGAGTAGTTACCGGGGGATACAGCACCACCTCGTTGATTTCGCTGAAATAGACTGGGTCATCTTCTGGCGCCGAGTCACAAGCTGAGCGCGGCATCGAGCCACGGCGGGGAAATCAGCTGGCTGCAGACGTTGACTTGCATGTCCAAAAATGCTGTTGGGGCAGCGCGGCGGGTCTGCAGGCTTTGAAAGTTTTGAATGGTGTCGTCACTAACCCAGTCGGGACAGGCTTTCCTGGCCCAGCTTGTCCGCGGTCTGACTGGCGGGCGGCCTGAGGAGTTGCTTGTTGTCCTGATCGGGCTTGGCTGCACTGCCTATATCATCTTCCGGGAAGGCGGCCGGGTCTGGGCGTTTCTTTATTTTGCGGCGATTCCATTTCTCAACTGGTCGTTTGGAGTCATTGAACCCTTGTGCCTCGTCACGCCAGGCTCAGGTGGGCCCGGGAGGGTCATGTTCGATGCCTGTCTCATGGAGAACGTCCCCGTTTTCTCCAAAGGTGTCAGCCTTCATCCGCTTACGATTGTGACAGGTCTCGTCTTTGTTCTTCGCGATTTTGTTCAGCGACGGATGGGCCAGCGGGTCCTGATCGTCATGGGTCTGGGGATTGCCTGGGCATTCTATTATGCATGGCCGGTGATTGCGATTGCGTCGGGGATTGCTTTTGCGGTGTCAGAACTTGCCGATTGGGCGCTCTACACCTTTACCCGCTACCGGCTCTCGACGCGTATACTTCTGTCCTCGGCCGTCGCGGCGCCGATCGATACAACCATTTTCTTGTTTGGCGCCGATCTGGCGGTTCAGTTGCAATTGGGTGAACCTGCCGGAACGATGCTTCACCCTGCCAACTGGGTTGTGTTTGTGATCGGAAAGATGGTGGGGGCCTATGCCGTCTCGATGGCTGTCCGGCGCCGAGAGGATGCCGGGCTTATCAATCCGGCATCGGTCTGATCAGACGCAATCCGGGACCCAGGTGGCAACACTGACGCCTGTTTCGAGCGTGCGGGTTGATGCTGGCCCATATCCAAACGAGGCAAGCACGTCGGCCGCTGTCAGCCCGCCTGTTTCGACCGCGCCGAAGACACCGGTTCCGCCCGGAAGCTTGACGCCTTCGATCTGGCTGAGATGAAAAGCTGTGTAGCGATGCGGCGGGCGCAGGAAAAAATCAAAAACATCCCGGCCTCCGGCGACGGCAATGTGTTGCACGGGGCACCCAAACGCTTCGACTGCCGCTTCCAGCGAGGCCCCGGCCGGATTCCAAAAGACGACATCTCCCTGGCGCTTGGCGCGCGCAACCGACCGGGTGAGCACAAGACGGCGCCGGCGCCTCGGGTTGGGGGTCACATCATGGCTGCGCCTGCCGAGCGCAACGATGTCGGCCTCGTCGAGTCCGTCCTGAAAGAAGGCCCATTCGGCATCGTTTTTCAAAGCGTTTGGCATCTGCCCCGCCGCATCAGCAATCCGGTCATCATCGCCGACGACGGCATAACCTTCGATACGCATTGATGCCCCCATCCGGCGATTCAGTACCGGCAGGTGTCACCACCGGGTCGCTGCATACTCGCGGTTCGGTCGCAGAAACGCAAGCGACGTGGCGAAGTCAGCGCAACCGGCCTTGAGACAGCAGAGATGACTCCTTGGGGGGCAAAATTTTGAGACAGCCAATGCCTCTTTCTCTAAAGAGCGGCCATTCGTTCGTTCGGTTTCCACCGGCGACTTCGGGCCAAGTCGACTCCTAACATCGGGTTTGGCGTCCGGCAGAGGTACCTCAGTCCTGTCATTCGGCTGCCTCACCGCCACCCGGCGGCAGTTCGCCGAAGGCGATCATTCAGAATCCGGCTCTCGGCATAAATACACCCGCTGAGGCATTCGCTTTATCGGTCTGAACTGAGCAGAATCCGCTGGGTCGATACACCGCTGGCCACGAGGAGGTTTTCGGCGAGGTGGATCAATTCCGGAGACATGGCGGTTGCGCCTACACCGGATTGCCCGCCTTCGAAAGCGCCAGTCGTCTGCGGCTTCCAACCGGCGCGGGCTCAGGCGGTGAGCGAAAATGCTGCTTCCAGGCCGCCAGCCGAGCTTGTTGCCACCCAGAGCGAGAACCTTCCCGGCTCGGGCCCGAACGAGCCGTCACGCCGGTAGAAGGACAGGTCCTGCGCGCCGATCTCGAACTCGATGCTTGTTGACTGTCCGGGCTCAAGGCCCACGCGCCGGAAGGCTTTCAGTTCCCTGACGGGGCGCGTCAGGCTGCCGGCAAGGTCCCGGATGTATAGCTGCACTGTCTCGCTGCCGGCATGAGCGCCGGTGTTGCGGACCGATGCGCGGACCTTCAACCGCTCATCCAGGCCGATTGCGGCCTGGCTCAGATCAAGATCGCCGAGTTCGAACTGTCCATAGGACAGGCCGAAGCCGAACGGGAACAGGGGTTCAAAGCCATCATCGAGATGGAAGGCCGACATGCCGAGCGAGGTCTGGCGCGCGCCGACTTCGATGTCATCAATCAGAACCATATCCGACGCCACCGGCGGGCGGCCTGTATTCTTGTGATTGTAGTAGATCGGGACCTGCCCCACAGATTTCGGGAAGGTGACCGGCAGCTTGCCGCGTGGCACCTGGGCGCCGAGCAGCACATCCAGGATAGCAGGTCCGCCCATGGTTCCGGGATGCCATGCGTAGACAAGTGCGTCCGTATGCGGAAGGTCTGCGGTCAGCACGAGGGGCCGCCCGGCAAGCACGACTGTGACGACCGGTTTTCCGAGGGCCTTCAGTCGTGCCAGCAACTCCGACTGTGCGCCGGGCAGTCTTATGTCGGCGCGGCTATGGGCCTCGCCGGACAGGATCGACTCTTCGCCCAGGAAGACGAGCGCGACATCACTCTTGAGAACGGCGGCCTCTGCAGCTTCGAAAAGAGCGTGGGAGCGTGAGCGGGACGTCTCGAGCCCGGGTGCATAATGGATGTCGATCTTGCCCAGGAACGTCTGGCGAAGTGCCTGCAGGGGCGTGACCGTATCGTTCATCTGGCCGTCAAAGACCCATGTTCCCATCTGTTCATGAGGGGCGTCCGCCAGTGGGCCAATGACAGCAACCGCGCCGAGATCCGCGCCCTGGAGCGGCAGGACGGGGCCGTCATTCTTGAGGAGGACGATACTTTCCACCGCGATCTGGTAAGCGACGTCGAGCGCTGCATCCGACACGAGCGGCGCAAAAGCTGCCGCCTCGGTATAGGGGCACTGAAACAGGTTCAGCTTCTGCTTGAGGCGGAGGATGCGTCTGACCATGGTATCAATCAGGCTGATTGGCACCACGCCTGTGTCGATGAGGTCAGCGAGGCTGCGGGCATAGGCGTCTCCTGCCATTTCCATATCGACGCCTGCGAGCGCCGCTTCGGCGGCTGCACTGCGAGAATCCTCGCAAAGGCCATGCTGGATCAGTTCGTTGATGGCGTTCCAGTCGCTCACGACCAGGCCGTCAAAGCCCCACTCGCGGCGCAGGACGCCGTTCAGGAGCGCGCCGTTGGCGGTCGCCGGGATACCGTCGAGGTCGCTGAACGAGGTCATCAGCGTTGCTGCCCCGGCTCCGAGGACCTTGCGAAAGGGCTCGAGATAGATGTTGCGCAGTTCATTGGGCGGTATGTTGGTGGTATTATAGTCTCGCCCGCTCTCGGACGCTCCGTAGCCGACAAAATGCTTGGCGCAGGCGAGAACCGCTCCGTGTCCGGACAAGTTGTCTGTCTGGTAGCCCTCGACCATGGCGCAGCCGAAGAGGCCCGTGAGGTATGGATCTTCGCCGAAGCTCTCTGCAATCCGTCCCCAGCGCGGGTCGCGCGAGATGTCGATCATTGGCGAGAAGGTCCAGTGCACGCCTTGCGAGCGCGCCTCGAGCGCCGAGATGCGGGCAGCCTTGCGCACCAAGTCCTGGTTCCATGCGGCGGCCTGCCCAAGCGGAATCGGAAAGATGGTGCGAAATCCGTGGATCACGTCGCGCCCCATCAGGAGGGGTATTCCGAGGCGCGAATCCTCGATCGCCACGCGCTGCAGCCGGTTGCAGGCCTCGGTATTGGCAAGGTTGATCACCGATCCGATGCGGCCGCGGCGCACGCCTTCAAGCAAGTCTTCGGGAAGCGGATCGGCGCTGGCATCAACCTGCTGGAGCTGGCCGATCTTTTCTTCAAGCGTCATCCTGGCGAGGAGGGCATCCACCTCGTCTTCCGGCGCAGGACGCGCAATGCCGCTTGAGGTCAGGGTCAGGGATGGTGTGTTCATGGGTCTTCGTTTGTGCAGGTTGGGTTCAGGTGGGAACAGGATCAGGCGCGCGCCGCCTTGCGTCCAGAGCTGCGCGCGTTTTCTCGGCGACTTGCTGGTCGATGCCCAGTGTCGCGACTGCCCAGATAGCAATTGCGGATGCAATGACGGGAATGAAAGCATCGCAGAGGCGAAGCCAGGTAATGGTGGATGCGGACTGGGCACCGCCAAGTTCAACCTTGAAGCCGGTGGCATTGAGCAGGAAGCCGCCGCCCGCGAGGGCGGCGGTCATACCGAGCTTTACCACCCACCAGTAGATCGAGCCGTACATGCCTTCGCGCCGCTCGTTCGTTTCAAGCTCATCGAGGTCGACGATATCGGCCATCATCGAGGGCATCAGCGTGAACAGGCCGCCGAGGCCAAAGGCCAGGAATGGGGCAGGCAGCACCACCAGCCAGGGATTGTCCGGCTGATAGCAGAACCATTTGAGGCCGTAGCCGATCATCGAGATGCCGGTCGAGATGGCAAAGGTCAGGCGCTTGCCGACGCGGGTCGCGAGCCAGGTCACGAAGGCGATGACAATGAAGGTGGAGATGGTTCCGAGCGTGCCAGCATAGGCTGCGTATTCTGCGCCTTTTACGGTGTCACCGGCAAAGACATAATAGATGATCACATAGGTCGAGAAGGACGCGATCAGGATAAAGCCGTTGAAGACCAGGAATGTCGCAAGTCAGAGCCTCAGGAAGGGCTTGAAGCTGAGGGCCTTGGCGAACCCCTGAAAGAAATCGCGAATTGTGTGCCCGGCTGTCTGGATCAGCGACCAGCCAGGCTGGCGGGCCGACACTGGCATTTCGGCCATCGCAATGATGCGCACGCGTTCGCGCAGGAACAGAGCGGGCAGGACGCCGCCAGCGATCATCATCACGCCGAGCGCGATCGCAAGACCTCCGGCGCCGTCGACCATATTGTCGAAATGGCGGGTGTCCTGCATCAGCGGTAGCAGCCAGGGAGGGATGAAGTAGGCCAGCTGGCCAATGAAGTTCTGCGTGCCCATGAGCCGCGTACGCTCGTGATAATCCGGTGTGATCTCGTATCCAAGCGCCACCCACGGCGTCGCGAACACGGTATAGGCCGTATAGAACAAGAGCGATCCGAGCAGAAAAAACCAGAAGTAAAACATCTCGCTTTTTCCGGCCGGCAATTGCCAGATCGCCATGAAGACTAGGCCGACAGCGATCGCGCCAACGAAGATGTAGGGCCGGCGCCGTCCCCAGCGGCTGCGCGTGTTGTCGGAGATGTATCCCATGACCGGATCAGTCAGGGCGTCAAAAAAACGCGGAATCGAAGCCACCAGTCCGACAAGTGCCGGGTCCATACCAAGGCCGAGGTTCAAGATGATCATCATCGCCCCGAACGCCCCGGCGAGGAGGTTGTTGACGAACGCGCCCGCGCCGTAGATCAGCATGTGGTTGAACGGGACCCGGTCTTCGGGCCGCGGCGGCGAGATCGCGGTCATCGCTTATTGCTCCGGCGCACTTGCGGGCTCCTGATAAACCCGGATCCAGTCGATCTGGAAGGTCTTCGGAAACCCTTCGAGTGATACCCCGCCTTCGTTCGTGTCCTCGGCAAGGTTGCCTCCGATGGCGAGGTTCAGGATTAGAAAGAAGGGCTGGTCAAACGGCACACTCTTCGGGAGCTTCGAGAAAAGCGCCTTCGGCCCCCAGTCCTTCTGGGTGAGTGTCGAATAGTGCTGTCCGTCTACGAACCATTTGATCTCGCCTTCGCGCCATTCAATGGCATAGACATTGAAGCCGTCATCGCTCGCCGGCCGGGCGGCATCCTTGCCCTTGTACTTGTTGCGCGGCCATTCGCCTCCGTAATGTATCGTGCCAAGGACGCGGTTTTCGACCCCGCCTTCGCAGCTCGCACAGGCGGCGCCCTGATTGACGAGTTCTAGGATGTCGATTTCTCCCGACGCCGCCCAGGCGCCGTAGCGCTCCTCGCTAGGCAGCAACCAGGCCGCCGACCACGCGCCTTGCCCTTCAGGCGCGCGCGCGCGCACCTCGAACCGGCCATATGTCCATTCCGCTTTCCCCCGGGTCGTCAGGCGCGCTGAAGTGAAAGGCTTGGCCGCGAGCTTGCCGCGCTCTTCCTTTGCCAGGGATTTCTCCAGATGCAGCGGCAGGGCCGGCCCGACGGCGTTTTCCCGCCGGGCCACTATGTTGAGGACACCGTCACTTACATAGGCATTCTCAGGACGCGCCGTATAGCACTGGCGCTCCTCGTTACCCCCGCCCCAGCAGTCGATATCAAAACCCCAACGGTTTTCATCGATCGTCTCAGCGTCAAACTCGTCCGACCAGACAAGTTTCCAGGGGCCGGTTGTTTCGGCAGGCGGGACCTGCGCCCGGGATACCGAAGCGCAGGCCGAGATCCAGAGGAACGCAGCGATGCAGGTTACAAGCCGGGTCATCGAATAGTCTCCGAGTAACGAGCGTCTGCACCCTTACCGGGCACTTGGGATCCGGAAGTCAAGAACCACGCGTCAGCAGAAGGCTGCAGACGATGTTTCCAGCCGCCATTCCCCCGCTCAGAAGTGAACGCGCACGCGCGCGCCGAACGTACGCGGATGGTTGAAGAAGCGCGTATTGTCGAACTGAGTGATGATCAGGCCCTGAGGCTCGGTCACGTCGGTCAGGTTGGCCGCATAGACTTCCAGGCGCCAGTTACCTTTCTCGGGGCTGAAGCCGGCACCGGCATCGAAGGTCCAGTATCCGCCGACCTTATCGTCGAGCCTCAGGGCCGGATTGTCCGGATTGGCATAATCGATCCCGTTGAAGATCGTCAGGTTCTGGGAGGAGCGGTACCCGAAGGACACGATCCCGTCGAAGCTGCCGATATCGGTATCGATCACCTTGGAAACCGAACCGTTAAGCTGGACTTCCGGCGTGCGCGGAAGGCGGTTGCCTTCGATCGAGCGGTTCACCGAGTTGACCGGATCCACATCTGCCTGGAAGCGCGCATCCTGCACGAGGACGGAGTTCACGACCTTTGCCGTCGGCATCATGAGGACTGTGCCCTTCACGGTCCATTGGTTCGGAAGATCGAGTTCTCCTTCAAGCTGCGCACCGAAAATCTCGGCATCCGAAGCGTTGAAATTGAAGCCAACGACCTGGCCGCCGAGCTGGGCGAGCTGGTCAGGTGTCAATTCAATGCCTTCAAACTGCAGGACCTGGGCGGTCGAGAGCAGCGTGAAGAGCTGAAGGTCATTATAGTCATAGTAGAAGGCCGAGGCGTTCAATACCGCCGGCATGCCGCCGATATCGAAACTGTTCTTCGAACCGATTTCGAAAAGGGTCAGCGTTTCCGGATCATAGAGCGGCGCCAGCGTATTGGTATCGAACGCTGCCGGCGCGCTTCCTGCAGGGCTGGCAACTCCAAACCCTTCCGTCCCCGGAATGTTGTCATTGAAGCCGCCCGACTTGTTGCCCGTGGCGATCAGGCCGTAAAGCAGGTTATCTTCGGTCAGGTCATATTCAGTGCGCAGGCGCCAGTCGACAAAGTCATTGTCGAGCGAGCCGTTCTGAAGCGCAATCGCATTGCCGCCGAGCACGGCGAACGAAATACGCCCGTCCAGGGGCGGAACGAAGGTGTTGAAGCACTCGCCCGTAAACACAAAGCCCTGGCAGAGGGGGTGGTTGGCAGGCGGGGCATCGCCGGTCACGATGCCATTTGCATAGATGTCGTCCAGGCCGTCACGTACGCCGAAGTTCTGAACGCCGTTGAAGAAGAAGGCGAGGACCTCCGGGTCGCTCAGCGTGCCGTTACCGTCCGCGTCCGGATTGAAGATGGTGCGGTCAAGACCTGCAAACTCGAACCCTTCGGTTCCATGGCCGGTGCCGAAGCAGCAGGAGAAGTTGCCGCCGCCGATGATGAACTGATAACGCGCGTTGACGCCGAACCGTTCCTTGGAGTCATCGGTGTGACGGATGCCGGCGGTCACGCGGAACTTGTCGGAGACGTTGAAGGTGGCGTCGCCGTAGAGGGACAAGCTCTCGGTATCGGTTGTCTGGTTGAACTCCACGCCGGTGAAGAAGGGATTTCGGTCACCCGTCGTGCCGAGGAAAGTGCGCTGGGCTTCGGTGAAGTAGAACGCGCCGGCCGACCACATCAGGCGGGCATCGTCGTCCGAGAAGAGGCGGGCTTCGTGGACGGTCGATTCAGAATCTGTGATGAAGCGCACGCGGGAGAAGTTGTCGATGTCGAGCGGTCCAAGCGTGTCCAGCACGCCGTCATAATAGGGACCGGCGGGCGTCACGAACTCATAGTCATAGACGAGGTCGCGGATCGATCCGATATACTCGGCGTTGATGCCGTCGCCGTCATACTCGACATGGCCCTTGAAGCCCCAGTGCTCGGTATCCTCGCGGGGCGTGAAAGCGCGGCCGATGACCTCGCGCGGATTGTCAATCTCTTCGGGGCGCACGCCATTGCCAAGCGGATTGGCAAAGTTGACGCCGGTATAGCCCGTTCCCTTCTGCTGGATCTGGTCATAGGTCAGCGTGACGGTCAGGTCATCGATGGGCTCGATGAGATAGGCAGCGCGAAAGCCAAAATCGTCCGCGGCTTCTGCAACGCCGACACCTTCTGATTCCGAAGTCGGCACCGAAAGGCCAAGCTCGGTGCTGGGCGGCGTCACGCTCTTCAGATAGCTGTCATGCTCCATCGCGAAACCGGCGATGCGAAACGCGGAATTGTCTGTAACTGCGATGTTCGCGACGGCCTCGAGGCGCCACTCGTCATAATTGCCGATAGACGCTTCAATCATGCCGTCGGTGGCGCCGATCCCGGGCTTCCAGGGGATGATGTCGACCGAGCCTGCGGTGGCGTTGCGTCCGCGCAGCGTTCCCTGAGGCCCGATATTCACCTCGACCCGCTGGATATCGAAGAAGGCTGCGCCGAACCCGGAAGGGCGAGGCACATAGACACCGTTCAGGTGCGTGGCGGCTGCCGGGTCGCCAAGTTCGGTATTGTTCGAGGAGCCGACGCCGCGGATGAAGACTTCGATATTGCCCTGGTTGTTGGACACCGAGAGGCCTGCAATCTTGCCGTCCAGGTCGTTGAAGTCCTGCAGGCCGAGCAGTTTGAGGTCTTCGCCGCTGATGGTGGCGGCGGTTCCGGCATAGTCCTGCAGCGACTGTTCGCGCCGGTCCACGGTGATGACGACCACATCCTGCCGGCTGACTTCGTCTTCTTCTGCTGCCGCGTCGGTCTCTTGCGCGAATGCGGCCCCGGCCTGCGCCGCAAGAACGCTGAAAGATGCGCCCAGAAGAATGGTTCTCAGGCTTTGATTACGAAACATGTGTTCCTCCCGTTTCCCCGGCCGCTCTTGGTGGCGGACTGGCATGCACAAGATAATTCACGATTGTCTATCGTTGTCAACATGAACTGACCAAGCACGACAAACCGGCTGGCCCGTGAAGTCAGGCGGGTGCCTTTCCGGTTGAGCCCCTGACAATCATAGCATGCGGCAGGATGTGGACTTCAGAGGCGTTGACCGGGGCCCTGCGCTGATCGGACAAGAGCGAGACGGCCATCTCGCTGATATCGTCAAATGGCTGGGCAATCGTGGTGAGGGGCGGCCAGATCGAGCGCCCCATGAAGGTATCGTCAAACCCGGCGACCGACAGGTCCTCTGGCACGGACAAGCCCATCTTGTGAGCCGTCATCATCACGGCGACCGCCATGTGATCATTGGCGGCAAAGATGGCCGTCGGCCGGTCGGGCCGGCTAAGAAGGTCTTCAGCGCAATCGAGTGCCTGCCTGAACGAGAAATTGCCTTTCACGACCAACCCGTCGCAGACACTGGCCAGCCCGGCCGCCTGGATCGCATCCTGGTAGCCGAGGCGCCGCAGCACGGTCACCACGTGCTCATCTCGCCCGGTGATGTGCGCGATCCGCCGATGTCCCAGTGATATCAGATGCTCGGTGACTTCTCTTGCAGCCCTCCTGTCGTCCATAGCAACGGCGCTGGCGCCCGCGACAGGCTGGGATGGAGATACAAGTACGAAACGAACCTTGCGCTCGCGCAGGACAGCATGAATTTCCATCGAGTCGCAGATCGGCGGCACGAGGACCATGTTGGAAACCTTCGAACGGTCGAGAAACTGCGCCACTTGCCCGCGCCAGTCTGAGTTCTCCTTGTCAAACAGCTCGACAGCAAGGTAGCGATGGGCCTTCGAACAGGCTTTCAGCAGGGAGTGATTGAGCTGGGACTGGTACCCGCTGCTCGGGTCGGCAAGCAGGACCCCGATGCTGAGATTGTCTCCGAGCCGCATTTGCCGGGCAATGGCGGACGGCGCGTAATTGAGGTCCTGCATGGCCCGCTCGACCTTCTCGCGGGTCTTCTGCGAGATATGCTCATGCTGGTTCATGACGCGCGACACGGTCTTGACGGATACCTGAGCGTGCCGCGCAACGTCCTGTATGGTTGGCATCAAAGACGCTCCTCTCCAAATTGTCCTGTAGGACAATCTGATAGGGCATTCCTGGCCAAAAAGTCAAAGAAAACGCACACCGGGCGATTAACCATGCTGGCAAGCCGGAGGCTTCCTGGGCCGGGGCCTGAAGCGATTGTGATTGCCCCCGGCGCAGCAAGGCAGCCGGCTCGCGGCGCCTTCTATAGGCATGTGCCGGGTCGGCCGAATTGGGCCAACGACTGTCGCCTGAATCAAGTCTCGGGGACGGCTGCTCAACCCCCGTATCCGGACAATCGCCAGTTTTCGCCTATTGCAGGAAATCGGATGGTGATGTTGCATCAGGTTTTCTGATCGAGGTGATCGGTGGCGAAGCGGACAAAGAAGCGATCAGATCGGAAAGCAGTTGCCGCTGACTTGGTCGTGGGTGCCAATGTGCGCCGCCTGCGGGTTGAGGCCGGGATCACGCTCGTCGATATGGCCGGGGCTCTGGGGATCAGTCACCAGCAGCTGCAGAAGTATGAGACCGGGGCGAACCGGGTGTCTGCTGGAATGCTATACGAACTTGCCCGGTATTTCGTTATGCCTGTCGATGCGCTGTTCGAGGGCGGCGATCAAAACGAGGATGACGATACGGCGCTGACGCGGGCAAAGCGTAAGTGCCACTCCGTCATTGATCGCACGTCCTCACGTGTTGCGCTCGAGAAAATGGCAAAGGTGCTTCGGGCGATGTCGGGCGACTGATCGCGGGGGTTTCTGCGTCCGGATTTCCGGCAGGCTTTGTTTCGCTTTGCCTCACCCTGCATGCGCTTGCACCGCGGCCAACTAGGCAGGTCACCTGCGGTTAAGCGATGATCGAGGCCTGTTTCCTGAGGCTGGAGTCAACGCTTATGAATCCCGGAAAGATACTGCTCGGACAGGTCGGCGTCGTGCTGATCGTGATTATTCTAACGCACTGGTTCGCAACCCAGTGGACAGCCGGTGCCCTCGGTCACCAGTCGGCACTCGGTGCGCCCTGGCTGGTAGTTGGAGACCGGCCGGTCTACCTGCCCTGGCGATTGTTCCAGTGGTGGTACGCCTATGAAGCCTACGCGCCGGACGTTTTTGCGAGGGCAGGGCTGATCGCGGCAAGCGGCGGCCTTTTCGGAATCCTCGTAGCCGTTGCCGGCTCCGTGATCCGCAGCCGGGATGCCCGGTTCGTGACAACCTACGGCTCGGCGCGCTGGGCGACGCCGCGCGACCTGCGGCGCCATAAGCTTCTCGGAAAGGACGGCGTGTTCCTCGGACGCTATCGCGGCGCCTACCTTCGCCATGCGGGCCCCGAACACGTCATGGCGTTTGCGCCAACCCGCTCGGGCAAGGGTGTCGGCCTTGTTGTGCCAACGCTCCTCTCCTGGACCGGCAGCGCCGTCATCCACGACATCAAGGGCGAGAACTGGACGCTGACATC
>Ga0208768_1001255_pt1 | contig 13869 bp, 27 predicted proteins | sample AntAceMetag02UK1_FD_184760 | JGI IMG/M metagenome (GOLD analysis project Ga0208768, IMG submission 184760) | Saline lake microbial communities from Ace Lake, Antarctica - Antarctic Ace Lake Metagenome 02UK1 (SPAdes) (version 2) | ecosystem: Environmental > Aquatic > Non-marine Saline and...
TTGTTGAGCTACAGTCGTCGGGACTAAAGCGGAGAGATATGAATTGTAGAGCCGGGTGGGGCTCTGGTGGCGCATTAGGGCTGCGACACGATTGGCATTGCCGTCTATCGACATGAGGTAAGTGCAGAATGCTCTCCGGAAGCCGTTAAACGGCCATAGCGGGAGGTGCAGATCGCCCTCAAGCGAGGACGTGTGTTTAATGATGCGCCGCCAGTATCGTTTGCTGGGGGCGACGAATGGGCCGGTCTGCTCGGTCGTGAGATCCAGCCACCCCCATAAATTGGGGGGCAGGCCCATATCGGTGCTTAGGATCCAGTCGTCGTCGGTTTTACAGATTTCGGCCGGTATTCGGATCTGCTTTTCGTTGGTCTTGATCATGTCCCAGGTCATGCGGTCAGCTTCTGCTGTGCGGATGCCGGCGAAGGCTCGGACTGCGATGTTTGGGATGCATTGCGGCCGGTCGCTCATCACGAAGCGCAGGATTTCAGCGATCTGGGTCGGCGTCGGTATTTGCTTCGGCTTGCGCTGGGGTTTGGGCAGATCGTCTTTTCGCAGATCAGCAATGGGGTTTTTACCGATCCAGCCGACCCGCTTGGCGTATCTGAAGAAGTTCCCCAGTGTCGTGCATCGGTTGTGCGCGGTTCTTGCTGCTTTCGGGGATAGAATGAATTTGAGCACTTCGGCGCGAAGGATGGATGACATCATCCGGGATGGGCCGATGTTGCGTGCGAGTAGTCCGATCACGGAGTTGAGAGAGTCTACCGTGCGCCATTCTCGGTTGAGGCTACGCTTGATGCCGATGAAAAGTTGCCGAGCGTCATCGATGGTCACCTTGGAGTTGGAGTAATTGTCGAGGTAGTAGGTTGCGGCATCTGTGAGGGTTGCTCCGGTCGGCTGCAGGAGTCGGCGTGCTTGATCGAGGTCAGCGAGCACGTCTGGTTGCATGAGTGACTCGGCAGCGCCAGATCCGTAAGCGTTTAGGACTCGGCAGTGATTGCGCCATGCGGTGAGGGCTTTTTTCTCCGTCTCGAATCCTGGACGCTGGCGACGGCCGTTGATTGTGAGGGTGAGTTGCCACGGCTTTTTTCGTCCCTCGATGTGGGCGATGGGGATCGTTCCGCTTCGGGATGTCGGTGTCCGTTTTGTGGCAGTTTTGTGGGTGTTCACGACGGTTTAAATGGGTAAATATGGGGTATTCGGAAGATATACGAATCGCAACTAAAATGATTATTTTAGAATACACGGGCTTGACTTGTGTAAGTATTTCCACAATTCTTCGGCGTGCCTAAAAATTCGAGTCCGATGATTGCGGTTCCGATAAGGTTTCCGGTCGATTTAAAAAAAGAATTGGAGGCGGCGGCGTCCAAGTTTGGGCTCAGTTTTTCCGACATCTCCCGTTTATCGATGGAGCGTGGGGTAAAGACCCTAGTTGCTCAGCTAGGAGCACAAGTGGCCACTAGGGGTATCCCCCTACCTGAACGCGTAATTGAAGACATCAAATTGCGTAAAATATTGGAAAAGAAGGGCTAATAATGGGTTCATCCACTGAAGTCCTATCTTCGCTTCCACGGGTTCTCAAGATCGGGTTTGTGGGGCGGGTTATCCGATCGGATGCGCAGGCTGCGACCTACTGCGGTATGGGGCGCGAAAACTTCCGAAGCTGGGCATTGCGGAATAAATTGCGGCCTGAAATCAAGGCGCAGGAACGTGCACAAAACATCTACAGCGTCGAGGAATTAGACCTCATCATGGACCAGGAAGTGGCCGATTGTAAGGCCGGCAAGCTGCGCCTCAGACAGCGTTGATTTTCATCATGACCAAAACAAACGATAAAACGGACGGCTCTGCCGCCATCACTAACGCAAAGAAATCCGCCCCACCGACTTTGAGGCAAATGCTGGAGGGACCGCAGTTTGCCGAGCAGGTGGCTAATGCGCTGCCAAAGCATCTCTCTCAAGAGCGATTCATTCGCGTCGCCATTACCGCGATGACCAAGACGCCAAAGCTGGCGCTGTGTCACCAGAAGTCGTTTTTCATGGCTCTGCTCCAGCTTTCGGCTCTTGGCCTTGAGCCAGACGGCCGTCAGGCGCATCTGATCCCGTTCAAAAACTCGAAGATGTCGTTGGCTGCGGGCCGCGAGGTTTGCGATTGCCAGCTCATCATCGACTGGAAGGGGTTAGCGGAGCTGGCCATGCGCTCCGGGATGGTGAGCAATCTGCATGCTGACGTCATCTATGCGGGTGATTTGTTTGTCTACAGTTCGGGTGAGGTCACTAATCATTTGCCGCATTGGTTGCGCACCGACGCAGCCAAGCCCGGAAAGCAAGGGGCGCGGTTGGGCTTTTATGCTCAGGCCCGCTTTAAGGATGGGAGCCAGAAGGCCGAGGTCATGTCCTTTGATCAGGTGCAGGCTATCCGCGCGCGGTCGGCTTCGGGCCAATCTGGGCCTTGGGTGACTGATTCAGACGAGATGGGGAAGAAGACCGCATTTCGGCGCCTATCGAAGTGGCTACCGCTTTCGCCTGAGTTTCGGGATGCGATCGCGCTGGACGACGAAAGTAACGGCATGGTCAATGTGACACCTGAGCGCATGATGCTGGATCCGGCAGCTGGTCTTGGGGCTGCTCTGGCGCCATATTACGGCGAGGAGGAGGAATCTGGCCCAGAGCCAGAGAAACAGGCTGTGGCGGTGACGGAGGTGCAGAAGAAGGAGGCGCAGGACGCGTTGGAGGGTGCTATCCTCGATGATGTGACCACCGAGGCGCAGCTCTACGCATTGGCGCAGCGCTCGCATCTGGTTCCCGACGGGAGTTCGGATCTGTTCTGGGATCTGCCGGCTTCGGCGTTGGTCAAATTGGCCGCGATGATTCCTAGCTTGAAGAAGGAGGGTAAATAAGATGACTAACGATACTTCTATTCAAGCTATCGATATCGATGTCGAGGTGGTTGATGCTCCGATCGAGCTGGCTCTTGTGGTGAAGAACGAGGGAGTGGCTGGAGGTTCGGCAACGGAGATCCTGTCCGCGTTTAGTCCGCACTACCTGTTGGCGTCGGATTTGGTCAAAAAAGCCGAAGCGTTAATTGAAAGCGCCGGTGATGTGCCGGACGGCACTAATGCTAAGATGGCGCGGTTATTGCGGCTGGAGCTGCGGACTGCTCGGGGTCTCGCCGGAAAGAAGCTTAAGAGTCTCAAGACTGACGCTTTGCGGTTCAGCCGAGCGGTTGATGGGGTCAATAATCTGTTCCTCCTCATGGTTAAGCCGGTGGAGGAAAGGCTGGCCGAGATTGAGAACGCTCGAGAGGTTGCCGCGGAAAAGGCCAAGGTTGAGCTGCGTCTGCAGCGTGACGCTCTGGTGGCTCCCTATGATGTAAATACCCGTTTTATAGTGCTGGAGGAAATGACCGCCGAGGTGTTTCAGGAATATCTTGACGGCCTCGAGGCGCATAAGGTCGCGAAAATTGCCGCAGTGAAGAAGTTCCAGGACGACCTCACTGCTGCCTCGAAGAAAGCCGAGGACGATCGTTTCGCTGCCGAAAAAAAGGCCAAGGAGGACGAGGCTGCGCGGGTGGCGAAAGATGCAGCGGAAAAAGCCGAACGAGACGCCGAGAACGAACGGCTCCGTAAGGAGAAGGCGGCGGCAGAATCGGAGGCTGTTCGGGTTGCCAAGGAAGCCAAGGAGGAGGCCGATCGTCTCGCTGCTAAACAGGCGGAGAAGGATGCCGCAGCGAAAAAAGAGCAGGATCGCAAAGATGCCGCAGCCAAGGCCGAGCAGGATCGAAAGGACGCAGAGGCGAAAGCCGAACAGGAAAAGCGGGACGCTGCAGCCAAGGTGGAGCGCGATCGTATCGAAAAAGAGAAAGCGGAGGCTTTGGCTGCAGCTGAAGTCGAACGCAAAAAGCGCGAAGAGTTGGAGGCGAAAGCCAAGGCCGACAAGGATGCGGTGGACGCCGAGGCTGCTCGTGTCGCCAAGGAAAAAGCCGACAAGGATGCGGCTGTGGCTGCGGCTGCTCATGCGGCTGCGATGGCTCCCGACAAGAAGAAGCTTGAAGCCTACGCCGATGCTCTGCGCCTCGTCCCTATCCCCGAATTGAAGGACTCAGCGGCCATAGAAGTGCGCGATAGTTCCGTGCGTCGGCTACAGCTGCTGATTTTGCGCATTCTGAGCAGCGCCAGCGAACTTTAACCTTTAATCACCCCCAAATATTATGCCCAAAATTGACATCAATCAAGTCGCTGAAATCATCAAGCGTAACGAAGTCGCCCCCGAGGTTCTTCGCCAAATCATCGAAGAAATGCAGGCTGTTATCCAGCCCGAGTCTGATGAGGAGAAGCCACCGCCCATCAAAAAACAGTGGTGCTGTCTCGTCTCGGATCCCGATAATCGTCTTCCCGCCGATGCTGAGTTCGTCGCGTGGGTTGCGCAGATTCCCGAGAGCGAAAGTCCAGTCACTACGGTTGAGCGGATTCACCGTGCCGCCTACGATTATAACGCCAGCAAGCGTGGCCGTTTGCACCCTGCCCTCACGATCGGTGAGGCAATGGAGAACGTCGCAGCAAAGCACTTTAAGGATGCCGAGTGCTGGGTGAAAACCAAGACGCCGGTCCTGATGCTTCGCACCGATAATCAAATCCCTACGACTGACTCGGAGAAGGATGCACGTTGGGGGCGCGTTTAAGCCATGAGTGACATTACTCCATACGTCGAAGGTCCGATGCAGTTCGGAAAGATCAAGGACGAGCCTGCCGACGTCTACCACGCAGCTGATGCTCTCAGTAATTCCAAGCTGAAGAATTTCAGCGAGCGACCGCTCTACTTCTGGCGTAAGCATGTAGCAAAGCTCATCAAGCAGGAGGAGACTCGTCCTTTACGCGTCGGGCGTGCGGTTGACGCGTGGATTTTAGAGGGTCCGGCTGTTTTCCATCGTGAATTCATCGTGGTCCCGGTGAACGCCCCAAAGGTGCCGACGTCAGTTCAGCGTGCCGCGGCGAAGCCAGCCCAGAAATCGATTGACGCGATGTTATGGTGGGACGATTTCGCCGCGATCGCGCAGGACCGTTGTATCCTCTCCCAAGTCGAGTGGGCGGAGATCGCTCGTTTGGAGGAGACTTTGCGGTCGAGTCCCGAAGTCTGGGCAGCGCTTAACGCCGGCGAATCCCAGATCACTTGGCGCAAGGATTACGGCAATGGTATTGTGGTGCAGGTGCGCACCGATGTTTGGTGCCCTAACGGGATTTCCGGCATTTGTGATACTGCGTGCATCGTGGATCTGAAGTCCTGCGTTAGTCTCTCGGATTCGTCGTTTTCGTCGTTCAATTCTCAGTTTTCTAAGCTCGGTTATTATCGGCAGGCTGGCCTCTATACCGCGGTGATCAGTGAGATCCTCCCAGCCGAGGAGCGTCCAGTCGATGGGCTGCGGTTTTTCTTTGCGGCCGCAGAAAAAGGGGAGCCATTTGCCGCTCAACTTTATGAGGCTTCTCAGGAAGATATCACGCTTGGTTTCCGGGAGTCGGTTGATGCGATCGAGCAGGTGACCAAGTGCTACCAGACAGGTGTTTGGCCTGGCTCGCTTGGCGGCGTGCAGATGCTACATATTCCGGCGTGGCATCGTCGCAAGGTCGAGGAGCGGCTTGATGGAGAACAGTCCTAATGGCAGGCAAATCTCCCAGTGTCGTCTCTGTAATCATCCACAGGCGTGGGGATGCTCGCTACGAGTGGCATGCCTTGTGTCGTAGCACTTACATTGCCGTATCCTCCAGATCATTTGGCGATCGCGCTTCAGCCGTCCGAAACGCTCGGCGGTGTGCATCGGTGTTCAATCAATCAACAATCAAAATCCAAAAAGAATGACAGATGAAAAAGCAGACAAAGTAATCAGTTTACTGACCGAAATCAGGGACGCGTTAAAGTCGGGGGTGCCAGGTGGTGGCTCTGGCGGAGGTGGTGGCAAATCCTATACGGGCTGGAGGGCGTTCGTCGTTCCGGTTTTCATCAAAAAGCAGGCGGGTCAAGCGCTCGGCGATATGGTGAAGGGTTCGCTGGAATTTTGGTTCTCTAAGTATGAGCCTCGGCCATACAGGGGCAATATCAGCGATTCGGATGTGGCATTTCGTGCTGCGCTGGACGAGGCAGGCGCAGAGCTTAAGCTCGAGAAGAAGGATTACGAGGATCGGCCTGCTCGCAAAGAGGAGGAACCGGATAGCGCTGGTGCGCCGCCCGCGCTGCCGCTCGATGAGGATGAAGAACCGCCGTTCTGATTTCTGATGCGCGAGGACGAGCTCCAGACCATGATCATCAAGTGGTGGTCACTTGCCCATCGGGGACTTGGAATTAAGGACGAGCGTCTCCTGTTCCATGTCCCCAATGGGGGCAAGCGCAACTTCCGCGAGGCGTGCCGGTTCAAGGCTCAGGGAGTTCGTGCCGGGGTTTGTGATTTGATCCTTTTGATTCCTCGGGGCCGTTATCCCGCGATGCTCCTGGAGCTGAAGGTCGGGAAGAATAAGCCAACGGCGGAGCAGCGGTCATTTATGGCGATCTGTGCGGAGGCCGGCTACTATGTCGATGTCTCGTGGGACTGGAATAATGCGACCGATATTTTGAAACGCTACTGCGAGTTGAGTAGGGGTGGATCTATGGAGGAAAAGTCTTGAGGAATATCTTGGAACTATCGGTGCTGGCTCGGCCAGAGTTTGCGTTGGCGTCGAGCCAAGCGGTAGGCACGTGGCTGCGATGCGTCTCGTATTTGGTGCGGGCTGGTGGTGATACCATCGTGGGTGCGTCCGGCTGGACGGATGCCGATTGGCGTGCTGCGGTCGGATGCTCATATGATGATGTTTTAGCCGCCCTACCTTTGGTTAAGGTGGGACTGTTCGACGTGTATGTGATTGCTGGATCGAAGCAGAGCGCAAAGGCCAGCAGGCGTGCTGCTCCGATGACACGTCCATCGCTTGAGGAATGGATGGCTTACTCCGAGGAGGTGGGGTTTGTGCGTAATGATGCGCAGGCGTCGTATGACCATTACGAGTCGTGCGGCTGGCGGATCGGGTCCGGGGCAGGCAAGCCTGTTAAAGACTGGAAGGCATGCCTGCGGACCTGCAAAAATAGACGGGGTCCCGGGCGATCTACGTTCGGTGGTGATGATAAATTAAGGAATACATTTTGATGGACGACGACGAAGGATTTGAACGAAAAGAGGCCACGGTATCAATTGGCAATATCGTGGATGCGATGCATGCTAGTTTACGATACAATGGCTGGTCGGAGGAGCGCATCGAACAGTTTAAGAATGCCCCGAAGCAGGACCTCGATGAAGTCGGACGGAAGTATCTTGAGGACGCAAAGCGATCCGATCGAAATTCGCGATTTGAGTATGTCGTGGGTGATGAGTATTTGTCGTCGGATTGGGATCATCCGAGCATGCTGCTGGCGCCAGACTCGATCGAGGCGGTGCTGAAATGGAACCCCGAAAATAAGAAGGGGCTCCTTGCGGCTGGACCGACTGGTCGTGGGAAGACTCGGTCAATCATGGCGTTGTTGTATCGGCTGATGGTCGTCGACGGTCGGGACGTGCATTACGCTGTGGCTCAGGACTGGTTTCATGAATTGGCGCAGCAGGAAAGTTTTGGGAGGGACTTGGCGCTGCCGTGGATCCGTAAGCAGGCGGCTTACGATATTTTCTTTTTGGACGATCTAGGACAGGAGGCGGTGGTGCGGTCAAAGGAGGACTGGGCAATGGGCTGGTTTTTCCGGTTTTTAGACATGCGGCGAGCAAAGGGATTGCCCCTAATTTGCACGACAAATTTAAGCGCGACGCAGATTTGTGGCTCGTCGAAGAGTTCCGAGATTCGGACCGATCCTTTGCTCTGCCGGTTATTGGATCTCTGCGACATGGTGCATTTTTTGACGGTCGATGAAAAGCGAGAGCGCGAGAAAAGAATCCAAAAAGCGGCGGAAGCGAAGAAAAAGCACGCTGACCTTTTTAACGAGGCGACTTTGCCCAGTAGGGGGGGGGGATGATAACTTCTATGAAATACCCAATTTACAAGCGCACCGTTTGGCGGTGCCTTAAAGGTCTACGGTTGTCCGATCCTAGGTTTTCCCGTTGGTGCGTTGATCACCATTTCTTCGGGCTTTTTCACCGCAGTGAGCATTGGCTCGGCTGCGAGACGTGGAGCATTGCCGGCGAATTTCGCGGGTGGTATTTTTGCAATTTTAAGAGCTACGGATGGTTGAATTCGGAGGAATCTAGGACATACCTGGAGCTGCGTCTGGGGCGGGCCATTTGGCTAATTGGGCGCCAGAGTCCTGATCAGTATAAGGGCGTCGAGGTGTTCGGTGGCGTGCATGATCTCGAGGGGGTGGTGCTGTGAGCCTCGAGTATGTGCGCAGTTTCTACAAGGTGCCGGCAGAGATCGGGCGGCGCGTGGTCGTTTACGGTAAGGCTGGGATCATTGCAGAGGATCACGGTCATTACATTGGAGTAAATCTCGACTCAGATAGGCCCGGGAATGTCGGCCGTTATCATCCATGCGATGATGTCAAATATTTGGGTATGGGCGAAGTGCGAGAGCTGACGCGAGGAGATACGACGGAAGCGGTATCGAATGGGAGGTTATGAACCCTAGGCGCATATCTCATTATTACGAGATCCCAGAACCTGAAATCCTAACTGAATCATGAAATACACATACTCAATCGAATCCTACTTCTCCAGTAAGTGGGTAAAGCTCTTCACTGAAACGCGAGACTTCTGCAAGGGTTGGCTTACTCACGCACAATACGACTACCCAAGAAACGCTAAGCGAATCGTGAGGAGCGACGGCAAGGTCATGGCCGAAATCAAAGCCAACGACGAGGTGAGCATCGGCATGATCGCAAGCTACCCGACTCCGGAACAATACGAGAGAGCAGCAAATGTCGCTCTCGCAAAGGCGGCACGCATCCGAGAAGCGGACGGACATGAAGAACGCCGAATGAACCGCATATCGCTATCCACCTAACAACTTCTACCATGAACGCCGCCAACAATCACCTCCCAAACATTGACCACCAATGATACCCGCAAACCAAACCCCTCCCACGACCGCCAAGCCGCGACCAGCTGGTTCGCACTTTTCCGTAGCAGTCAAATCTGAATGGAAAGGAGGCTGGCAAGCTGAGTTCAGTGTCGGAGTGCAGACCTTCGCAGTCGGGCCAGAGTATAAGACGTTTTCAGAAGCACAGTGGATGTCTGACCGACTACGGGAAGCCCTCACGTCTATTGCGAAGTCTGAACCCGCACAACGGTCTGCATCGCTTTGCTGCCCAGACTGCGAGGATACCGGCATGGTGGGCGATCAGGAAGCAGGCGGCATGTATCGGGGATCCAAACGGACGCTCAACGACGAATGGGCAATGTGCGGGTGTGATCCGGGGGCCCTGGCGGTCCGTAATCTCGCAAAACGATCAGGGCCGAACACCGGAGATCAGCTATGAGCGACTCAAATAAAGGCAACTGGGCGACGGCTACGGCCGCCCAAAAAGAGGCAGTGAATGAAGCGTGGCGTCGCGCCGCACAACGGTCCGAATCGGTGGATTTGCTGACCAACCGGAAAACAGACTCCATCGTCAAAGACAGAGACTACCATATCACCGGATACGTGCTTACATCTAAGTCAGGAAAGGAATCCTGCGTCGTAGATAGAGCAGCAGTCCGATGGCTCACGAGCGTGGAATGGTGGGAGCTCATGCACCCCGCGAGCGACGACCTCGCGCCGAACAATGAACACACCCCGAAAAACGACCGTGAATAACACTCAAAATTCCAAAGGCGTGACTGGATCGAATTGTCTGCATAATCTGGTTTCCTTATTTCGCAACCGGTTGATCCCCAGCGAGGGCCGGACTCAGGGCGAGCAATACTATGACGACAGGTGGTTCGCGCTCTCCGACGGGTGCGATACGGTCCAGAATCTAGCCGATGACCTCGAACCGATTATCGAGGAAAGTGAACGTCGAAAGGAAGCACTCGAATGGTGCCTACGCAAACTCAAAACCCATCACGCGACCAAGCGCGGAATCTCCGCGTTAATCAAAGAAACTGAAGCGATGACGAACACCCAGTTGAGCCGCGAGCCCAAACAACCCTAACCCAGCCCCATCCAATATCATGCCCAATAATCCCACCCCTCCCGCTGCCGTGCAACCTAGGCTTGTTGGCTCAACGTCTGGTTCGGCCAATCTGGAAGACTTACTAGCGAGGTGCAAAAAGCTCCATTCGTTTATCGGATGGTATTGCATGTCATGCGATTCCGATGTCGATGCGACATACCGAGAACGCTGCGCGTCATGTGGCGGCGTCCTACATGACGAGACAATCACCGGAAACCTAGTCGAAGCGGCGACTTATGAATTAAACGCACTGAAGTGTCCGTGGCATCCTATCGAAACTGCACCGAAGGACGATAGGATAGACATATGGCTGTCTTGCGGCACCCGATGGTGCGACTGTTACTATGATGTGATTTGCGACCAATGGCGAACGAGTAGGCCATCCGGGAATCTCCTTTCGGTCAAAGCAAGGTTTGTATCTCACTGGATGCCCATACCGCAATCACCGAAACCCGCGAATGATGCGCCTCGCCAGAAGCGACTGGTTCGGCTCGATCGCTCAAACTACCTCGACTTCGATCCGCCTCAACGCTGCGAGTGCGGGGGATCCCTCCAAGTCAAAGACTATCCAAACCGCCGGGATGAATCGAGGTATGAGGTATTCTGCCCGCAATGCTCACAATGTGACCCAAACGGCTACGGATCGCAGCGTGAAGTAATCGACCAATTCCCCAGTATACTTTCTGAGAACTCTGGTTCTAAATTTTATGCCGATGATAGAGGCAACGTCGTGGACTACTACGACGAAACTGAGCAAGTCGCGCGAATAGATAGAGAGGCTACCGTCAACGGGAAGGCCGATCAAAGCACCTTCGACAACTGGGCGGGAGGCCAAGCACTAGAGGCGTGGATGCGACTCAACGACTACGGGGAGGAACTCGATGAGGCGGCCCGAATTTGATGCGAGCCCGGCGGATTGAGCCGCAAGCCGTAGGCTCAAATCGCTTTGTTCGGCACTATTCCCACCCCACCTCAAAAACCCGCGAATGATGCGCCTCGCCAGCAGCGACTGGTTAGCCTCCGAATTTCAACCGTAACAGAAAATATAATACAATGAGCGATACACCCAAAACTGACAGCGCATTTGATACCGGTCCCGGTTCGGGCAAGCTAATGTGCCAACTACTCGAAAAGGAGACCGCACGCCACGCGGAGATACTACACGACGGCTATGCTGTCTACTCGCAACTCACGGACCACGAAAAGAAATACACATCAGCAGAAAACGTTTCCACCGTTCTCGATGCGTTCAAACGCGCAGTGGCTAACAACGAGGTCAGACGCGACCCGTCGAAGGCTTAAAACCTCAACCAACCAATAAAAATGTCATACCAAAATAAAATGTCAGAAGCCGGACAGCGAGGGTCGTTGTCTGAAGTGGTTTGTTATGCTCAGATTGGCATCGACTGCTGCAATCAACCGATAATCCCAACGCGTGCCAAGCTGTCGATGCACACCAATCGGCACACCAGCACGTCAGGAAACTCGTGGGGATGGGTCGATGGTTGCTCGCTAAACATATGCTGGTCAAACGACGACGAGAAATTCAACAGAAAAAAGGCCGCTGAACTGGTTGCTTTGCATAACAACGTCATGAGCCAGCCCGCGAAAGGCTCCGAAAATCAAAGTGAACCGGGGCCGGGCTTGGCTCGATGAACTGGTTAGGAATTATTTTATGGAACTATATGTAACAATCTCATTCTGGCTCGGAGTCTTCGTGACCGTGTGCCGGATAATCACAATGGCTTCTTCCGAGTGGCCCAAGTATCAAGAGCCAAAAACCCTCGGCTTCATGTGCGCAGAAACGATCCTCGGCATGGGCTTCGCAATCTGGGCGGGAATCGCGCTTTATGTATTTCGCTAACACCCAAGAGGAGACACGCGAAAATGAATGACACGAAAACACAGGCAGCCGTTCCCGCGTTGTCTCGCTCGATTGGTTCGCATCTCGTCTGTGAACACAGCTGGCATGGATACCCCTGCGAAAGTAAACGATTCAAGTATTGGGTGCCGCAAAAAGTCCGTTGGAGCTTTGCTCTCAAGCGCAAGAACCGCAGGGCGTGGATGAAAGACTGCCACTGCTCAAAATGCGGACACCCTCTACCTCCTGCGAACAAAAAGTTCAGAGGCGAAGAGAGCGCAGCGAACGCAGTTCTCTGAAACGTCGAGTTAGATAATTTTACTATGAAAACACCAAGAACCGATCAAGAATCCAAGATGACTCCCCGCACCGGAGTCGCAGTCGTAGAGGCTGCATTTGCCGAGGGACTGGAGAAGGAACTCCACGAAATGTCGATCACGCTTTCACGCATAACCGAGTGCGGCGGAATCGGGGCCGAGGATATGTATCACGACGCCCGCGACCTGCTAGACCGCCACGGGGAGACGAGAAAGAATGCTTCTGCCTAACATCGAGATCACCAATTCCGAGGGACAATAACTATGCCTGCCAAACTAACTATCGAAAACAGCTTTGACTACGCCAACCCCGACAAGGTGCGCCCCTCGGAATTGGGTGCGGCGACTGGTTGGGTGCTTCCGCTGGATCGAGACGGGGCAGACGATGATTCGCCCCACGGATACCCCGCGACCAATGAGGACGGGACCGCGCCGATAGTCGAGCGCGACACAATATGGATCCATGAAACGTGGTGTTATGATGCCTGCCAATGTGGGGGATGTGCTACGGGATGGAGAGAATACCCAATCGACGGCAAGCGATTCCACTACCTCGCCGAACGATTTAGATATGACGGGACCATCCAGAAAATGAGCACACATACGCCAGAACCCGTGAATGGTGGGCCTTGTCATCGGCGACTGGTTCTGCATCTTCCGCTAACTTTTCATTGGTATGATGAAACCGCCCGTGGGGCTAAGTGCATCGAATACCGTGTGATGAAACCGCGATGGGAGAAACAGATATGGGACCGCCGAGACGAGATCACTCATGTCCGCTTCTCTCGCGGCTATACGTCCCGCACAATCGAATACCCCGTCGAGAGAATCGACAAAGGATCGTGTCCGATACCGGGATGGACCGACCAATATTTCCGAATCCACTTCACGCAGAACAATTAGTTCAGAGGCGCACAACGTGCGTTCTCTGGAACGTCTGGTTAGACTCCGATTTATGAACTATCTAAAACGAATCAAATGCCGCATCGTGGGGCACAATTACCGAGTAGTGCAGCGATTCTCTGGCTCAGTGCGGCGCGTGAAATGCGACTGCTGTGATGCTGACTGGGGGATGAATGATAATACTCGATCCCTTATCGACTGGGACAACGAACTAGAAGAAATGCACGGCCGCACTGTGGGGATAAAAGAACCAAAGTTTACCCATGCTAACAAATCAACTGAGCCGATGCAGGCCCCTAAAACACCATGACTACTCCAAACTCCCAAACTCAAACACCTCCCGCCGAAGCCAAGAAACGCCCAGAGCCTGCATTGGCTCCAGTGGCTGGTTCGGCCTACGGTTTTGAACTCAACGAATATGAGATGCGGGCATTTGCTCTGATAGAGGGAGCGAGCGAACCGGCAAAGGACCGACTACTCTTATCCCTAATTATGCGCCATCACAGCGGAGGAGGCCCCGGCAAGGCATACGATGCCAGTCAACTTTTATGGTGGGAGAATCGAATAGCTCGTCACCCCATCATGCAAAGTCTCGATGGGCCGAACATCTAGTTCAGATGCGGCGATTTATCGCCGTTAT
>Ga0208768_1001258_pt1 | contig 13856 bp, 12 predicted proteins | sample AntAceMetag02UK1_FD_184760 | JGI IMG/M metagenome (GOLD analysis project Ga0208768, IMG submission 184760) | Saline lake microbial communities from Ace Lake, Antarctica - Antarctic Ace Lake Metagenome 02UK1 (SPAdes) (version 2) | ecosystem: Environmental > Aquatic > Non-marine Saline and...
CCTTTCACTGACACGTTGTGATTGCACTTTCGGCATTCAAAGCCTTCACCCCATTTTTCTTGAATCAAATAATGGAGGCACTGTTCCTTGCTGCCGAAATCCTTTGAGAAGTCGATCAGACTCTTGCACTTAGGTAGTAACATTGCGTAGTTTTCAACGAAGAAAAATGGCTACTACGTAATCTATTTACGACCTTGCGCACTAAGTCAATAAGCCTTAGAAATGATATCGTTCCAACTACCTGAATTATTTAACATGGGTGTCATTTTTTATAAATAATTCAATCCTTCTATTCTTTTTTCTATTCTCGCTTGTTATGTTTGGATATATTGGATTACTAGCACCCAAGCCTTTAGTATTTATAGTATTATTAACTCCATTTTGGGTTAAAAACAAACCTAGTGCATCTGCTCTTTTTAGCGATAATTGCTGATTGTATTCTTTTTTTCCAACATCATCTGTATGGCCATTTATTTCGATTGTGGCATTATTATTCTGTTTTATTTGATCCACTATTAATAACAAGTATTTTTCAAAGGATGACTTTATAGTGTAAGAATCGAAATCAAAAAAAACATCATTAATTACAAGCGAAGGCAAATTGGAATTTTTAAGCATGTAAATATTGGTTTCATACTCAGAATTTAGCGATGCAACCTGAAGCCCATGCAATTCATATCCAGGCCTATAATTGGTTTCTCTTACACCACCATCACCTGCAATTCCTCCTTGAGTTGGTTTAAATCCTAATTTAGTTGTTGATGCTAAATATGCAACCCCATCATTATATTCTTTATAGCCCCAATCATCATTTAAGGTATTGGCATCGGTTACTTCATAGGGGCCATTCCAGTTGCCCCAATTATTCCTGTCTTTTCTCTTAAAAGCATAAACATCTAAATCAGTTTTTCCTTTTACATAACCATTTGAACTTAAATAAAGAGTTAAACCATCCTTCGAAAGCCATGGAGTTCTCTCTGCGTATGGTGTATTAATCTTCGAACCTAGATTAATTGGAATACCCCAATAGTCTCCCTCTTTTATGCAAACATAAACATCTGTATTGCCCCAAAAGCTTTCATTCCATTTCCACCCTTTTTTATGATATTCACCAATATTACCATTACGGTCAGAGACAAATAAAATAAATGAGTGATCTTCTGCCATCCATCCATCTGCTTCAGTAAAAATTGAATTTACAGGTTCTGGTAGATGATTAATTTGATATCCTTCTTTTCCTTTACCTAATAAGAAAATATCTGTGGTTTGAACACCCGCATCCTTGTTTTCTTTAACTCCAAATTTTTCAGGGTAATTTGCTGTAATCAATAAATCATTATTTTGAAAAACCTGAGAAATCACCTCATGTCCATTAGTATTTATTTCTTTCAGGGGACTTGCATCCATCCAAACACCTTCGATTAATTCGCTATAAAGAATATCTTCGCCACCTGCAGATTTCTCTTCTGTAAAATCCAACTTAAAATCAAAAAAACCAGTTCGATCCATGGCCGAAAAATACAATTTCGAACCATCAGTATTTAATACTGGTAGGTATTCATTAGCTACGGTATTTATAGCATGGCCAAGTTTTATTCGTTCCCTTTTAAATCCTGATTCCAGCGGTTCAATCTTCGGGAAGTCTTCCGGGATTGAAATGGTTGAATCAGTATCTTTTACCACATCCTCAGTTTTATTTGTCTTTGTTGATGTTTCATTGCAACTACATAAGAACCAAAAGAATACCACAACTATTCTACAATAAACAAAATACAGTTTGCAATTACTCATTCCATGAAAGTATTGTTTGTATAAAATTTAAAATAGCAAAAGCGATAATTGCAATTCCAATTATTTTACAAGAAATATGTACAAAAAATTGTGGTGAATTCTTCTGATATTTACGCTTGTTGTAAATCAAGCGTGGTAATACCATCCAAATAAAAAGACCAATTACAATTTTTACTACTGCACCTACCATTGGAAAAATTAATCGTTTTTGTTTCTATACAATTCATTCACCTTTGCCTGAATAGCATCATACTCAATGCCTAATGCATCCTTTCTATCAGTACCATTACCAAAATCACCCCTTATCACCTTAATGGCTTTTTCATCTATAGAGCCCGCAACAGTAACGGAATTTGATTGTGTGCCAGAATTTGATGTGTTGTTTTTTGGTGAGCTTTCATGTACAGTTGACTTTGAATCATTACTACTGTTTGTTGTATTTGTTTTTTGAGCAACAACATCCTCAGATGAAGAAGACTCCTCAGATACATTATTATGAACTGTAACTTCATTATTTTCTATTTCAGTAGCAGTTTGCTCATTTTCACCTGCAGCAATTGGTTCAACTTCGCTATCTTGTTGAACCAAGGTTTCAGCAGGCATTTGAACATTAGCTGGCAAATCTTTGCCTCCTTTGTTACCAAATTGGTTGATTCCAAAAAATATAACAACAGCGACTACACCAAGTATGCCGACCCAAATAAGTTTATTTGGCTTTTTTTCGGGTTGTTGGTCAACTGAATCACCTTTGCGTTTTAAGGTAACTTTGCGTTTTAAGTTTACATTTTCCATATTAATTACAGATTAATTCAAAACCAGGGATTTTTTCAAATGCTTGTCCTAAAGTCATTACTTCTCTCATGTTAATTGCCTTTTTTCCATCGTCTGAATTTTCTATTTTACAAACGACATAAACATGCCCACTTTCTTCAGCATCCACAAGTACTTCTAGATTATCACCCTTGTCTGTAGTAATTTCTACACGACCTGAATCCTCTTGAAATGTAGATGGAATACTATCAATAGCTTTTTCATAATTCAAAACGACTACGTAGAGTTCAGATAATGAATCAATGGATTTGACTCTTATAGTCTCTTGTGATTCTCCTTCTTTTGGAGCTAATTCATCACCCTTATGCTCAATAAATGGGAAATTTTCTAATGACCCTAGATCCTGTTTGTTTTGTCTAAAACCATCTGAAAAAACTCCACCAATTTCTCCACTTTTTGTTTTCCAAAATAGACAGAGATCAAGATCGGTATTTGTAGACCATTTCATGTCAATTTGCAACTTTTCATCAAATGTAAAAAGTGCTGAATCACTCTTTCTTCTTAGAGTTACTTTCTTTTTTAGTGTTACTTCGCTCATAATTTATTATATTTAATTGTTAAAAAAATTTACTTATTAAAAATCTAATTTCTTTTTGTTTGGTTTTTGTTTTTTTGGCTCCAAATCTAAAAAATCACTTATTTTATCATTACTGACTTTTTTAGGTGAGCCCAAAAAATCTTCTTTAAATATATTCTTTTTATTTATTATAAATGATTCTTTCTTGTCTATTACTTTTGTAAAATCAAAATTATCCTCAGATATATCCTTACCTTTTTTTGGCTTCTTCTTCAAGAAGTCATCATCATTTTTGCCCTTTTTAGTTGGTGTTTTCTGCAAGTTTTCATCCTTTTTTGCAAAATCAAACAAAGCTTCCTCTTCACTTTTAATTATTGGATTATCAACCTTAGTTTTTGGAGTGCTAACTTTAATAGGTTTAGGTTCAACATGTTTAGTAGGATCTGTCTTAAATTGTAAATCAAATTTCAACTTTTTAATTGTCTTTTTTAAATCCTCATTGTTGCCTTTGAGAGCAATTGCTTGATTCAAGAAATCAATTGCTTGTTTCAATTCTCCGTTATTTTCAGATTGAGAGGCTTTTAGTAATACATCAGTATATGCAACCTCTACCTCTTTTAACTTATCATTACAGGCATCAATTCTTTCAGTTGCTTTTTTATCTTTTTGAATTGCCGCTGCTAATTCATATTTTTCTTTTGCCTCTTGGTATTTATTGCTCTCAAATAAACTGTTTGCCGCTTGAATATATTCTTCAAATTGCTGAAGTCTTTTTTGCTTTTGAATTTCCTCTTGGTAGTTATTTTTAAACACAGGAATATCAGCCAATAATTTAATGGTAGCCTCATGAGTGGCGTTTAACGATAATATCTCACTCAATTTTGATTCAGCTTCATCAAATTTATTCTCAGCGATTAAGTTATTTCCTTGAGTTAATAAATTAGCCATGTGCTCCTGTTGTTTCTCAGATTCTTTGATTAATCTTTTTATATCTATAATTGCCTTAACAATTTCAGCATTATCAAAAACTAATTTTGCTGATTCGTATTCTTCTAACGCATTTTCAAATTTATTCTGCTCCTTATATTTATCTGCTTGATTTAAATAGCTTTTATATAGTTCATTTTTCTCCTTCCCGCTGCGTATTTTCTCTAATAAATTTGCGTGGTGTATGCTAATCTGTTTAGAAGTTTTATCTAATAAGAGAGCCTGTTCTATATTGACTCTTGCATCTTCCAATTTGCCTTCTAGCTCCAATTCCACAGCTCTTTCATATTTTTGCTGTGCTTCTATTTTGTTTAGCTCTGTTTGCTTTTCTAAGGCTTCTTTATTTTGAAGCAATTCTTGTTCTGTTCTTAATCGATCTTCTAAGGCTCTTTGTTCAATTTGTTTCAATTCTTCTGCTTCAGCCAAAGCTTTTATTCTAGACTCTTGGTCTATATATCTTTTAAAATCAATTTTAGGATAAGAGGCTAAAACCTCTGGTATATCATTATTGCCTAAAACAAAGAGTTTATCCTCTCTTACATAGTTTTTGAACTTTTTATTAACCAATGAACTTAGGAAACAATCCCCCAGTAAAAATAATCCAGCAATATCACCTGAAAAATGTTTCGATTTATAAAAGTCAAAAATGTCAGCTAGCTCGTTAACGTAGTGTGCTGTGTCTTTATCCATATGCTCTTTACGAACCAAAACTTGTAATTGGGTACTTTGCATTATTGATAAACTCTCATTTATTGAAATCGGACGGTTAGAGGATTGGGCATCTAATCTCTTAAGCCAATCTTCCGCTTTCTGCTCTTTTCTAACACACTCATCTTCAATTTCGTCAGATGAACTCAGAGCCCCTGTCGCTTTATTCAATTCATTTACAACATATTTGACCAAAGCACGCTTTCTTGGGTCTATTCCCTTTCCTTTGAAAGATTGTATTTCTCCATCAATCATAAAATAGTTATCAGAAAAAACCATTTTCATAATATGAAGGGTAGCGTTTGTAGCTGCTAGTAAAATAACAGAACCGCCATTAGCAACACTAATTTTCTTTTTGCTATGTAAACTATAGCAAGTTAACTCTGACAATGGTATAGTGTAGGACTTAATATCGAAACCTTTTTTCGAAAAATAGGCCACCATTGTTTGTTTAGAAAGATCACTGATTGATAATGAAAAGGTAATTAAAGTGGGTATAGATTCAATAATTTCTTTTGTTACCTTAACATAGCTCGTTTTTATTAGGTTAATCAAGTCTGAATACTCCAACAATTCTATTAATGGCTTTCTAATCCCTCTAATGGTAAATGTTTCTGTATCGTCTGTAATTTTTTCTGTCAAATTACCGTAATAGTTGACTTTACGCTCATTATAATGATTTCGGTTTTCTCGACCAAAGGAAACCCTATCTTGGTGAGGATTATTAAAGAAATAAAGCCATAACATATTTTCAGTACCTTGAGTTATTGGCACAGATGTCCCATTGCCGTCACACACAGTGCCAGAAATAAAGTCTTTGTCAATATGGATAACAAGGTAATTCAACTGAAATTATGATTTAAAAAGTTCAGGTATAAGTATTTTTTCTAAATAACATAGACCCTCTGCTATGAATATTGGGAATCGATATTCAAAATTGTTTGTTTGTTGTTTTGCATTTCTTGCTTTTTTATACTCAGCATCATTTTGTATAAAGGCTGAAATTAAAGCTGGTAATTCCTTACTTCGATTTTCGAGTGCAGCGACATTAGTCACCAAGCCAGATTTGTGACCAACAAAATCAATAAATATTTGATGAAATAGTTCGAAATTCTCTAATTTTTCTGGGAATTCAAATTGTCCAACATTTTCAAAGTATTCATTTGCAACTATTTCATTCTCGTCAAATATACTAAACTGTCCGTCTTTCAGGTATTTGATATTCTTCTCTGCAAAAATATCCGATGTAAAACGAACATTGCTATCGAAAATCAAATCAGTATCTACAGCCAATCCTTTTGAAACCTCAGATTTATTATCAACTGAAATATCATTTCTATATATCAAGTTAATTCTTTCTGAACCTTCTCCAAATCCTTTTTTGAAACATTCAGTAAAATATGCGTTTGTAGCAGTAGTGCCTGGTTTTGTTTGAAGCCAATGGAACAATCTACCTCCTTTGCCAAAAGGCATCAAATGAATATCACTTATTGCGGTTAAATTATTTTCTTTGATGGTTTTAGCACATAATTTACCCGAGTAAAAAACCAGCAACCCTGTTACATAAGCAGGAATAGCATAAACAAAAGAAGCCTCACGTCCAATGTAAGAATAAAACAAACTAAAATCGTCATCTGATAACTGGTCAAAAACACTATTTAAATAGAATGGCGCTTTATGTCCAGCAGTTAAAATTTCTTTGATGTTTTCTACCTTTATTTTTCTTTGGCTTTCGTGAAATTCATAAATCGCCTTTCTAAAGGTATTAGATTGAATAACCGCATCAAAGAAAACTCCAGCTGCAATTCTAACAGAACTTTGTTTGAACAACCTTGGTTGATTACCAGAGTTTATATCTCTAGCTAATAAAAGTATATCACTCGTACTACCACCAACATCTATTCCTAAAAACATGTTATTATTAAGGCCATAGTCTCTACTCAATGCATATTTACATACAGCTTCTGATTCCGTCTGTTCAGAAACTAAGGAAGGTTTTAGCCTTTGTTTTGTATTCTTGTCAAGAATCGGGGTTAGTGATGGAAGTTCGGTATTATAAATAGAGTGGTATTGACTAAGGTCAAAAGAGGACATGGAGGATGGATAAGACCATCTGAGTTCAGCAGGTCTGCATTTATTTGCATACAAGTCTGCACACACAGATAACCATACAGCTTTCAAATAAGACGTTTTCTTCGAAAGACCCGCAATATCAGATAGCCATTTCATATTATAATGAAGTGTTCCTGCTTGAGTTGTAATCTTTTCTTTGTCCATTTCTTTCACTAGAAGATTCTTTTCGTTCACCGCAACGCCACCAGCTATCTCTTTATCTTTATTTGGCCCTACAAACCTATTGTCGTGTTCATGAAGCCAAGATTTAATTTGACCATTTGGAGCAGGTTCATTAGAGAAGAACAATAATTCGTCTCTATTCGCAATAATCCCATCAACAGCATCAACCCCGACAAGTGCCAATCTTCTATTTTTAAATTCAATAGGTTGTGCTTGATTTGCCCCTGATTTTAAAGTAAAATTAACACATGAGTTATTACTACCAAAGTCAATCCCAATGATAGCTTCTCTATTCACTTCTTCAGTCGTAAGATCTACTATTTTTTTATCCCCCATGGAATTGTCTCCAGGGTTTTTAACAATTAAATACCCTGCTAATTGAGATTTACCCGCATGGTCAATTCTAATCTCTAATCCAGCTATTGGCTTATTTGACTTAATTACCTCATATTTATGCATATCCTGTGGAACTTCACCTGCTGGATATTCAATGAGATTCAAAATGTCTAATTTTGCATCACCTTTTAAATCTTCGCTGCTATTGGAATATACCACCTGTTTAATTGTATCTACACCACTTGGTCGGTCGCAAGTTATAATCTTCTGATCTAGACCTCTTTTATAAAAAGGTACAAACTTAATGCCTTGAATATTGAGAGGGTATTCTGTATATAGATAATAGGCGTCCCAATTGTCAGAAATGAAATCAGGCCACATAATTACTTTATTGTTTGGAGAAACCCATTCTATAGCATACTCCTTAGAATTTAAACGATAGGGTTGGTTATCGATTTCAACCGTAAGGTCGACTACCAGATTTCCTTGATCGCTAATTTTACCTGATATATCAAACTTAGGGTCTTGATGTGACACTAATCTGCCTAATTGTTGAGAAAACATTTGAATACCATCCATACTTAAAGGTAGAGGGAAATATTTAATCGGATGTTGAGAATCAGCTATATCATTGACTTGCAAGTAATAAACTACTGATTTAGAAAGTGGCTGCTTTAAGTCCACCGATTCATACCACCCAAGAATTGTTTTGTCTTCCTTCAATATGTTCTGCAAATCACTTAAAACATTTTTAACCAGTGACTTGTCTGAAGGTTCATCAAATGTAAAAGAACCGTCTTGAAGTTGATATACTTTTTGCTGAGAATCTAACAACTCTTTATACGGAGAAGAAATATTTGAGTATTTAGCAACTGTTCCATTTTTTTGAAGAGAGGCTTCTCTTCTCTCGATAGATGCCTGCCATTCTCTGAGATAGAATTTCAAACCGTTTAGGTCTAATTTATTCTTGGTTCTCCCGAGGCTTATGTTCTCTTCATACTTACTAAAATTTTGATTTATATTTTTAAGGAATAAATATAATTTTTGGGTTTTGTCATTATCCAAATATCGAGTTGGGTCTTCAAACTTACCATTTCTGAACCATGGGATATCACTTGCCTGTTTTAGTCCTGCGTAGTCCACCCCCGGAAAAAAAATAGAAAACGGACTGGTTCCTCCAATAATCTGGTTGTTGTATCTTACTAACTGTATAAATGGTTGTTCGTCAGGATTGGTTTGTTTCTTTTGAAGATTAGTCCAGAAATCTTTGTCATCTAATAGCATTCTTCCAAATGCTCCAGATAGACTATACAATTCACTTTTATCATCAAGATAAACAGGTTCAGAAAAACTTACTCGATCGGGATAAAGTGCCACTAACGCAAGTAACCCTTTCCATTCATCTCTTAAAACACCATAAAATTCAATTAAACCTGAAGTATCAATATTAGCATCCTGTCTTTGTAGATAGTCAAAAGCAAACCAAAATAGTTTTACTCTTGCCCAAGGTGAAGGAACGCCTGATATAAGGGTACTTGAAACTTGATTAATATCTAAATCACCAGCAACTATTCCTTGAATAAAGGGTTTTATTTGATCATGCACATACCATTTACCAGTAGGGTTAGATTTTGAACCTTCTGAACTTTTTATTAATTTACCTTTTGCCATAATATTGTTTATTTGAAGTTATACAAACTGCATAACGTGTCGTAAGTTCTTTTTATCAGTTTTTCGTTTTTATTCGAGAAGCTTTCGGGGTCGCTAGTTTTTAAAAAAGTATTTTTAAACTCATTGAAAATACCACCCAATAAGCCTATTTTAAATTTGTTAGATTCAAAATCAGAATCTCTCGGATATAACTTAGAGTTAAAATCAAATTTTTCAAACTCACGCACCGAGTTACAACCGAACACTTCAGGATTTAACAAGAACTTATCACCGCCACCTGTTGACCTGTGTAATTGACGTATCCAACCATCTTTAATACTGCCGTTTTCAATGCCAAAATGAAATAAAGACATGTATTTTTTAAGATTTTTCACTTCTTCGGGATCTATATCTTCATAACCCTCAATATTCACTCTTTTCAATTCTCCTGTTTGTGCTTGGTCAAAAAAAGCATAATTATCTAACAATACCAGATAACTCATGGCTGTAAACAAACCCAGCTTTTTTGCTAAGGCTTCCTTTTCTTCGCTTCCGACAAAGTCAGTAAAATCTATTTTACCATTGTCATTAAAGGTTCTGTAAAGATATTCTACTTTATTTTCAGCCTTTAAGTCTTTTAAACCCCCCAATTGTGCATTGTCGGTTCCTTCTTCCGTTGAGTTAAAAAAGTGGTATGCAGCAAAAGCAGCTAACATCTCTATGTAATGGCAGTCATTTTCTTGGTTTTCGCCACCTGTTATAGTTTTGTCTTTAACCTTACTTGGTTGCCAATCATTGCCTTCGGTGCCCATCATGTAGAATTTTTGATAGGTTTTTTTCACCGTTTCATCAGCTTCATAAAACATCATGGCTGCCTGTGAGTTTAATGCAAATTTATCTGATGTAGCTATGACCTTCTGCTCTTGCTTTTCCTTATCATTAGGTAATGGAAAAGAAAAATAACTAGTTAGTAATGTAGCACCAAAATAGGCGTTCTTTTCAATATCGGTTGCGTCTGATATTAGAGCCGCTGCCTCTTTAATTGCTTTCGGGATAATTGGTATTGAAGAAGCTCCAGTACCACCAAACACAGACCCTAAAATAAATACCCTTGGCGAACCCGAACTTGATGCTGTTATTAACTCTGAAATAAATCTTCTTAAATCACTTCTATCGTTTTGTTTGATATCATCAATGATGGAATGATACATCAACATACTTCCTAAATGTGTTTGAGCTCTATAACCGTGTTTTAAATCAAAATCCTTAGCATTATCCGTTAATAATAAATCTGCAATAGCTGCTTCTTCTGGGTTGCTAAACTTGGTGTCTCCGTAATTATACAACGCATTAAAAGTAGATAACCTAGAATAGTCGGGACTAAATTGGTAGTACTTCAAATTCGCTGAAAAGAATGTATCTTCATGAGCTTCATGCTTTTTATTTACACCTTTAGTTTTTAAATAAGCCTCCTTAAGATTCTTTAACCTGGTAAAATTGCCATTGTCTTTATCCGTATCTAAAGCTAATAAATGAACGTCTTTTTTATCAAACATTCCAATAGCACAGAGATGAGTGAATGCCTCAATGCATCTCATTCCAGTACCACCAATACCTATTACAAATATATTATTGTTGCTTGCCATAATTTTTAATTATTTTTTTGATTTACCTAAAATACTACCCCACTTCGAAGAACGGATTAGCATCATTGTTAGCAAACCTATTACCACATAAATCCCTAATAAGGCTAATGTTGAAAGTAAATTTGTAGTTGAAAACTTAGCTTGTAAAGATGACTTTGTTATATAATCACTCACGTTCAAGGCATTATACAAGTAAAAAGAGAACGTGAAAACGATCCCTAAAATGATATACCAAATTCTCCTTTTTATGTAGTCTCGACTATTTTTACCACCCTCGAACTTAGTCAAGTTAGCAACTAAAAAAGCTAGTGCTAAAGCTACAACTGCTGCTATAATGGCATAAATATAGGTTTGCACCACAAGGGCATCGAGCTGATTTAAAGTATCTATTTTTCTCATTTTTATATTGATTTAATTATTTGTAACTAGCTGTTTTAATGAATACGGTGTGAATTAATCTTCGTTTACTGTTTGCAGGGATGACATTTACATCATGCAAAGCGTTATCTATACTTTTGGAAACGCAAATTGCGGTTTCGTTCTTGTAAAGCGAAATCCATTCAAAAATTGTTTTATCGTAAGGTTGAAGCCTCACTAGATCAATCACAAAATCTAACCTAATAAGATTTCCACCATGATCAGCAGTTATAAAGTCATTAGTGAATATTTTGTCTGTAAGGTAAATGTTAATTAGGTTATTTCTCAACGCTTTTCCGTCCACAGTAAATGCTTCAGAAATATCTTTGCCAGAGATATTTTTCTTTTGTTCGACAAAGTCTGCTGTGATATTGGTTGCTATGACTTTGATGTTTTCAACCTTATAGTTTACACCGTGATTTAGTTTAAAATTTTTAATAATCGGTTGCTTATCTTCTGCTGGAATAGGCTCATCGTATTTGTCTAATTTCATCACATACTCCCTTATATCATCCCAACTACTTTCAATAGAAATGAAATCAAAACCATCGCCATACTCCACAGAAAAGTCAAGGTTATTTTCACACATATCACTTTTTGGACTTTCTACCTTAATATCAGAATTTGTCATTTTAAACAATTGGCAAGTTCCATTTGAAATCAAGTAATCTATTTCGCTTTTTACATTAGCACTAATCGGTGCATCTAATTTGTCATCTGTAAAAATGAAATAGAATCTTTTTTTATCAACCATTATACCATTATATGATTCTTTGTAGGGTTCAGTTATAATATAAATTGAAAATCCATTTTCGAGCCATGTTTTCATCCAAGGACTTAAATAAGGAACAAAGTCTCGTGTTTTGGTATTTAGTGTTCCAGATCCACCATCAAATGCTTCAAAATCGCTTACTAATATCGCCTGATTATTTCCCTTAACTATTTCTTGTAATGCTTTGTCTATATCTGCCCAAGGTATATCATCTTTTATTCTTTTGAGTCTTACTTCAACCTCGTTTGTATCTCTATTTAGTTCTATCCTTTCAAAATTACTGCCTTTTATTAAAACAAGTGAATCCGAATACTGGGTAAAATTTGGAAAGACGGCTTTCCATACATCAGAATTATTTACCGCATCAATTACACAAGTGGAGTGGTCTAAATACAAGACGGTTTTTTGGTCTAAAACTCCACTTTTTTGGGATTTTGATTTTTCAAAAGTGTCCTTTATATTATCAAGGGAAATTTCAAGTATATCACCTGAACAACCCAATAATAATGAGGATATGCATATTATAAAAAAGCTTTTAATTTTAAATACAGATTCTGCTTTCATCTTTTTATTTTTTTATTGTATCATTTTTAAGCCCTTCAATAAAGCCCTCCATTTGATTGCCGAGGTCTTTTACAGATTCTTGAAAATCATTAATTCCTTTTTTTACTGCAACAGCATAGTAACGGCCTTGTAACTTGCCAATCTCTTTTACCTGTTCATCGGTGTATTTGTCTCTATTTTGTTCCAAATCACTTTCAAGCTCTAGCATCTTTGTTTCAAGCGCAGTCCAATCTTCGTTGGACATATCTTCTTTGTTTTGCTCGGCATATACTAATTCTTTCTCAGCTTTATCAAGCCTTGACTGAACATTTTTGCAGCCGCTTAACGCTACAAAAAAAATTAATAAAAGTATCGTTTGTCTCATTCCTTTCTTATTTGTAATATTAATATTTTTTTTGTAATTGCAAAAAAGTGGCTCTTTTTTTTGCCGAAGGGTCGGCTTTGTGTGTCGGGGCAAAACCAAATGTGCCACTTGTGCGGCTGGCTAAAATTGTTTTAAAAAAATGTGCGGTGGGAAAAAATAAAAATACAGAAGCGTTGGCTTTTGGGTTGGCTGTCTGATGATTTATTTGTTCTGTCATTTGTTTATGTTTTATTCTGTCGTTCATTCTTGCTCTGTTCGTTATTAGGCTTGCAGGTAACGGTTTACAGCTAAAAGAAGTGGCGGTTTTGGAACACTAAACTGTCTGTAAGCACTAAACTTTATTAGCTGCACAACTGTTTGTATTCGCACTTCCCCCGCCATTTTTTTTAGGTGCTGTTATGGGCTGGTTTTTATTCTATAAACTCAACAATGTGTCCGCTTACTGTAATTGTCTTTTGATAAAAGAAAGGATACACTATGCTTATGTGCGACTCAGTTGTCCAGTTTATTATTGCTTTTGAACCACCAATTAAATTAGCATTTTCTAACATTTTAAATTTAGCTTTTTCAATTAGTGCTTTATTGGAAAGACCTCCAATTCCAAAAACATAAGTTGCGGTTGAATTTCCACTAACTTTTTCAATTACTTTGAAGTTTTTCTTACTCAGTTCAACATTGGTGTTATTATTATTTATGTTACCAACCATTGCTGAGTGAATACCGCAACTTGTCATTAAAATTGAAGTCAAGATGATGATTGAAAGGATTTTGAATGTTCTCATTTTTTGAATTGTTTTTATTATTAAAATTACGTACTCATTTGGCTTTTCGGTGTCGCCCCGTTTTTTTGAGTGGTCGCTGGTCTCCACTTTTTATTTTTCTTTTTTGTCACTTTGGGTGGTCAGCCCTTTGGCTTTCGCAGACCGCTATGTTTTTTAAACTTGCCCATAACGGTTAGTATATGAAAAGTAGGCGATT
>Ga0208768_1001266_pt1 | contig 13792 bp, 15 predicted proteins | sample AntAceMetag02UK1_FD_184760 | JGI IMG/M metagenome (GOLD analysis project Ga0208768, IMG submission 184760) | Saline lake microbial communities from Ace Lake, Antarctica - Antarctic Ace Lake Metagenome 02UK1 (SPAdes) (version 2) | ecosystem: Environmental > Aquatic > Non-marine Saline and...
CCCATTGTTTTGGGGATTATTTTCCTGATCGGATTTTTGTTCAATGCCGGACACTTTTTTGGGGAAAATGCCGATCTTAAAAAGGGGATTACCCGAATCCTAGTCTTTGTCTTGATCGCCGGTGCCGTTGTAGGTATTTTTACCTACCTCATTACCATTGTAGTGTAATGAAGCAATACAAAATCCATAGAAACATACGGAAGCAGGCACTCCTTTTTGGATTGCCGCTTTCCTTTTTCGCCCTGCAACTAATTTCTGTGATAGGCTCCCTTTTGGTCATCATCTTCTCTTTTGGATTGGGGGTACTATTAGGAGTGCTTCTTTGGAATGGTACGCTATTTATTGTTCTAATTCAATTGAGTAAGAACCCGCAGCGCTTTCAAGTCCAGAAAGCCTTTCCCGTATCCATTAGCAACAAACAAAGCTCCCAATTACAGTATGAAAGGAATTGAACTCGCGGCCATGCATCCCATTTTAACGATTCAGAACAAGGTGGTGTTTGCCAGCAATGGCAACTTGGTACTACCCTACCGATTGGAACTTCCCGAAATCCATTCGCTGTCCGAAACGGATTTTGAATCCTTACATTCCTTATGGTTACAAACTATAAAAAATCTTCCTGCCGGGGTGGTCGTCCACAAACAGGACATCTATCTTAAAAATACGTTCGATGCATCGCATTTACCCAAAGAATCTTTCTTGGAACAGGCCACGCACGACCATTTTGACCAGCGCGACTGCATGTCACATTCCTCCTATCTGTTCTTTATATACGGAAAGAACAAGGCCTTGAACAACGCCACGTTTGTAAATCCCTTCAAGAAAGTCGCTGCCGGAATTCCCAATCTTTTGGAGGCAGGCCTCAAGCATTTTGTGCAACAGGTAACGGATGCGGTCAATTACATCAACAATTCAAAGGGCATCAAGATACTACCGCTATCGAGTAAAGAATATCGGGACTATACCAAATCCTATTTCAACGGATTTAGCCCGAATATGGATACGGATATCCTTTTGAATACCTCCGATATCGAAATCGGGGAACATTACTTTGATGTGCTTGCCGTAAACAGCGAGCTCTGTTTTGGAGAGTCGGTCTGTAGTAGCATTCCCAACGGACAGTTTACATCAGATGCCTTTTCCTTTCATCAAGGGTTTATCGATGGTTTGGGACTGGAACTGCGCGAAAACCATATCGTAAACCAAATCCTGTACCTGGACGATAAGCAAAAGTGGCGTAAGATCTTGGACCAACGCATAAGCGAATTGCAGAAGAGCTCCAACTTTGGAAGTCAGAACCGCGTGGTACTGGAAAAAATAAAAGAAATTCAGCATGAAATTCAAAACGACGAACAGTCCCGCGTTATCCGAGGGCATCTGAACGTGCTCTTTTGGGACACCGATAAAAGCAGGCTCTCCGCTATCGCATCCAAAATAAAGTCGGAATTCAAGGAATTGGATATCCTGCCGTATTATCCGCGAGGGGAACAACGAAAAAAGTACTTTATCAACAGTTATCCCTGCTACGCAACCCTAATGGCGGATAGCGATTTGTATGTAACCGATTTAAAACATGCGCTCTGCCTTTGGCTGAACACCACCAACTATCAAAATGATGCTACCGGCATTCTTTTTCAAGATCGCCTGTTCAATATTCCGGTAGTAAAAGATGTTTGGGACGAAAGCAAAAAACGCATCAAGGCACGCAACTTTGCCATTTTCGCACCCACCGGAGAAGGCAAATCCTTTTTGGCCAATAACATCCTACGCCAATATTTTGAACAGGGCGTTCGCTTGGTCATCATCGATCTCGGCGGTTCCTACACGAAGTTGGCTCAGCTCTATCCAGAGCAGTACGTGGTCATGCGTTATGAGCACGGAAAATCCTTGGGCATCAATCCCTTCTATATTTCCAATCCGGAACATGTAGATGCAGAACACTTGGAGGATTTGACCGTCTTCCTATTTGAACTCATGGCATTGGATACCCAAGCGGACAAGCTGGCATCGGTTGCCTTAAAAAAGGTGTTGCGACAGTTTTACCTGGTTACTAAAAAAGGCCATTCCCTTCCCCTATTCTATGATTTTTTGAAATCGAACAGATCGGCGCTTCTACAGCAACTGGACATACCTCCCTCCTATTTCTCCATTGATAGCACCTTGCATTTGCTCTCGGAATATGTTTCCGGCGGATTGTACAGTTTTCTCTTTGCCTTGGGCGATGACCAGACCTATCGCTTGGAGGATAAACGGTTATTGATTTTTGAACTGGACGAGGTAAAGGATAACAAGGAACTCCTTTCCGTTATGTTGAAACTCATCAAAACGGGCATTCAGCGCACCATTTGGAAGAACCGCTCCGAAAAGGGCATCATCCTGTTCGATGAATTTGCCAAACAGCTCAAGTTTGCCAATGTCTTGGAAAGTGTGGAATACTACTATCAGGCCATCCGAAAACAGAACGGGGCCATTGGGATCATCCTTCAGAGCATCAACCAACTGCCCACCAACCATACCGCGGCAAGTATCTTGGAGAATACCCAAGTGGTCTACAGCCTACATAATGAAAAAGGTTATGCCGATTTGCAGGAACGCCTACATTTCTCCGATCACGACCTGAACCAACTCCACAGCATGCGCAACAACTTGACAGGCGAACGAAAGTACACCGAACTTTTCCTGAAAATTGGTAGCGAAAGTAATGTCTTCCGTTTGGAAGTGCCACCTGAAGTTTATGCGGCCTACCTCACCGATGGGGCAGATTCGGAAGCCTTGCAAAAACTATTTGAACAGTATGGCAACATGGAAACCGCCATTAATCACTTTGTACAAACTAAAAAACAGCACCCATGAAAACACGTCTAATCACATTAAGCCTGGTCGTAACTCTTTTATCGACTACCCAACTTACCGCCCAAGGAATGCCGGTATATGACAACACCAACTTCCTAAGCTTGGCGAAATCCCTTATTGAATCTGCCAAACAAACTTCGGAATTACTCAAAACCGTAGAATTTTTAAAAGAACAAAAGGAAAATATTGTAAAGGTCAACAATGCCCTAAACGATTCAAAAGCCATGCGCGAACTGACCCGAAACCATCAAATCCTCTTCCGGACGGTGCAGGGAGATTTACGGGACATTCTGAATTCGCCCTTTATTAAGCCTGAGGAAGTCCGGCAAGTCTCAACCTCTTTTGAAGTTATTATGGCCACCGCCTTGGACGACCTTGACTTTGTCAACACCATACTGACCAGCGACTTTTTAAAAATGACCGATGCGGAGCGCACCGTTATCCTGACCACAAAAGAGCTACAATCCAAGGACATGGTGGCAGAAATCACAAAAAAGACGGAACGCTATAAGGACATTATCGCCTTTAGACGGATGCAGGACCGTATCAATACCCGTGAAACCAACTACTAATGGTAAACTTGAACATCTTTTTAAGCATTGGACTGGAATATGTGGATGCGGTCTTTCAAGTCATAAAGGACAGTGAGTTTTCACAATTTGCCCTCATTGGCATCAAAGCTTTGGCAGTGCTATTCTTTCTGATCAATATCCTAAAGAAATACACGGAGGGGATGGTGAATACCGATGGTAATACATGGGGCCTTACCCCTACGGAACTCGTTAAGAACGTATTGGTCGTGCTGCTGGTCATCTTCTCCGATCAGGCGCTCAACTATTTTGATGCTATCCTGGTTTCTATAGAAACACAGTACAGGGACACGGCACCCGCGCTCCTCCCATTACAATTGCAGGATATGCCAATTGAAGCGGATGTGGGCGCATTGGATGCCGCCAAAAAGGCTATGGCACTGACGTACGAGGCTTTGGTCACCCCGCTTTTTGGTTTCAGGATTTTCGCATTTATAATCAGTTTGATCTTATGGTTGATAGACCTGTTCATCTATCCCCTATTCTTGGCAGAGCGCTATTTTTTATTGGGAATCCTTCAGGCATTTTTTCCTTTGGTCATCAGTTTGGCCGTTTTTGAAAAGTTCCGGAGCATGGCCTATGGTTTCTTTAAACTGTACGCGGGAGTCTATCTTCTGGTACCGGCCTTCTTCCTGGTCAATGTGTTCGTAAACAATCTCTACACAGAAATCAGCGATAATTTCTGGCCAGCCCTTTTTGGGACAGATATGGGCAACCGCATTTTTGCTCCGGTGGTAGAACTCGGTTCCATAGGTTTTATCGTATTTCTAAAATTCAAGCTATACCGCAAAGCTTCCAGTTTCACCCTTAGACTTTTCAGCTCATGAAAATTCCTAACCTATTTAATCAAGCAAAACATCAAATGACCTTCTCCTACAGGAACATCCATTCCCTCTTTCACATCAACCGGCTCATTGTATGGAGTGTGGTGCTCTTCGCCTTTGCCAGCAGTTCCTTCTCCGGATGGATGGTCTATAAGATCCATACCGAAAGTTTGGAGAACGCTTTTGCCATAGACTCCAAAGGGGATGTGTTACCCTTGGTATGGAAAGAGGGCAGTCACTATCTGGAAGTGGAAGCCTTGGCACACTTGGAACGCTTCCACCAATTATTTTACGGTATGGATGCCTCCACCTTTGAGAACCATTTGGAAAAAGCCCTTTGGTGGGGCGATGCCTCTGTGGACAATCTCTATCGGGAAAAGAAAACGGACGGCACTTACAATAGACTGCTACAATTCTCCTTGGTGCAGGAAGTGGTCTTGGTGGAATCTAAGCTTGAAATTGTCGAGGACTCCATTCCTTTTTCCTGCAGGGTGCTTTTTGAAGTGAAACGAGGAGCGATTATAGACAAATATGAACTGATCACCACCGGAACCTTAATTCAAGTGGAGCGACATTTTCCCAATAATCCGCATGGCTTGTTGATTACCGATTTCTTTGAAAAATCATTAAAAAAATTAGAAAATGCAACTCGATAAAAAGAAAATTCTCTTTTCCAGTTTGCTGTTGATCGTATTCATATACTTGGCCAGCTATACATACAACGTAGTTACGGCGGAAGATGAAGCACCACAACTCACACGGCCAGACCTTCCGAAGTGGCAAGAGACCGAAAAGAACTTTGAGAGTAAAAAGGAAGCTTTGGATGCCTTTAAAAAGGAAAACGAAACAACCCCGCCTTCCTTGTACGATGAACACATGGTCGATGACAAAGGCTATTTTAATCCTGATTATATGTTATACGAAAAGCATCGTATTATTGACAGTATCTATCAATCCCAGAATTTTCAACAGCGAAATCCTAAAGTCTATTATTCCAGTTCGAGTGATTCCATAGTCCGAAGTTCTCCGAAAATCGATGAAAAGGATACAATCGAAACCCATCGCAATCCCGATGAAATAGGTTTGGAACACCAAGAATTCTTTGCCGTGAATCCTAAATTCAGACTGGCCAATATACCGACCATTCAAGTAACGGTTTTAGGAGATCAAGTACTCCGAAAAGATAGTCGCATTCAGCTTCAGTTGATTCATGATGTTATTCTTAAGGATAAAACATTCCCTAAACATACCGTGGTGTGGGGCAGCGTTTCTTTTGGTCCGAACCGTGTTTTGGTTACCGTTACCCATATACACCATCAGCCCATTGCTTTTCAGGCAATTGATCAGCAGGACGGAATGTTGGGCATCTATATTGAAAATTCCTTTCGTTCGGAAGTTTCTCGGGAAGTACTGGACGATGCGGTACAGGGTGTGAACATTCCTGGGCTGCCACAAGTCAACGGACTCAAACAGGTGTTCCAACGCCGAAACCGAACTATTAAAGTGACTGTCTTGGACGGCTACGAATTACTCTTAAAAGCTAAAAATCTATAAAACCAAAGCTATGAAAAAAACACTCCCTATTGTTCTCGCCATTTTTGGCATTAGTATCGTAAGCAGTCAAACCCAACCGGCGGATACCTTGTTCGCCAACGAGCATCAAATCGTTTCCCTGTTCTTTGATAGCCCCATAGAAAAGGGTATCGTTGGAGCCGGTCACTTTATCTTTACCTACAATCAAGAAACACCGGAACCCTTGGGGCTCTTACAGGCAAAAAAAGGTGTGGAAAGCAATCTTTTGGTCGTTACGCAAAATGGCAATATCTACTCCCTTGTATTGGCCTACCGTGATAGCCTTGTGGATTTTCATCGTTTTGTGGATTGCTCCAAGAGTTTGGATACCCCTAGCAAACTCTCTACTGACAAAGTGGAAGAAATTCCAAAAGTCAACTTGGATTACGATAAATTGTGCAAACAGCTACTCAGAAATACCGACCAATTCCATCAGATAAAGACCACTGGAGATATCCGATTGAAAATGACCAATAGCATCTATCACAACAAGGAAGTCTATGTGGTCTATGAAATCAAAAACGGTTCTGCCATAGATTATCAGATTGACCAATTGCAGCTACTAAAAGTGCTTGGAAACCCAAAACGGCGGTCTTCCCATCAAGAAACCTCCATTGAACCGTTGCATGCCTTCCGCATGCCAAAAATCGTTGCACAGGGAAACACCATGCGCTTTGTTGTGGTCTATCCCAAGTTTACCTTGGGAGATGACTATACCTTGAAAGTTATCTTACAGGAAAGGGATGGGAGTAGGAATTTTGGGGATATTATTAAATAGCGAATGGTTTACCATTTGGGAATTTTTACCTGACTTTTTCTATATTGACCCAAAATGGAAATATCCTTTTGCCATCGACTTCATAAAAAGGTATCAATTCTCCATCCATTTCGGGAAGTGAAACCAGCCTCATTTCAATACTATCGGTATTTGTTTCATCATTCATTTTCTGGTTGATGATTCCCTTTGTTTCCAAAAACATACGCCCACCTGCCTCAACAGGTTTAATAAACTTGAACCTGAAATTATAAACTCCCTTTTTAATACTCACGTTCCACTTCCCATAGATATCTTCCTGATCCCAAATTCCTCTTTGGCCATCTGCATCGTTCCTGTTCAAAAGTATTGGATTTTCCTTTTCGCTTCCAACCATTATTTTTGGCGGGTTAAGTAAGTTCTCCGAGGTAATCAATTCCTGATAATTAGTATCTAGTTCTTTCTTAAGCCGAAGTGCAACTCCTTTGTTACCGGCTAGGATATTGTATTTTTCGTAAGGATCGTCGACTACATTGAATAGTTGAAAATCCTCAATTTTGGCATCGTAGTCCGTCATGCCTACCAGTTTATAATTGCCCTGTAGTAAGGCCATGTTATTGTAAAGTTCTGGATATCTTCTTGTCCAATAAAAAAATAAGGATCTATCTTCCCAGCCGACCTTTTGTCCCTTGAGCAGCGGGAGAAGACTTTTACCATCGATTTCTCTTTCGTTTGGAAGCGCTATCCCGCATATTTCTGCCAATGTAGGGAGTATGTCTATATGTGCCGAGGTCGTTTCTACATCCCTATCCTTTTTAAATTCCGCAGGATACCTTAAATAAAAGGGCACCCGAACCCCGCCCCTGTAAACAGAGGATTTTAATCCCCGAAGTCCAGCATTATACCGCAGCTGTTGGGGACCATTGTCGGTCATAAAGATAATAACTGTATTCTCATCGATTTTCAGCTCTTTTAATTTCTTAAAAAGCTTGCCTAGATTATCATCAATATTCGTTACCATGCCATATACCTTGCGCGCATCCTCCTTATCCTTTTCGGTCATTTGCAAAGAGGTGCCATCATCATTTTTAAATCCGGACGATGGGTCTATATCCTTATAGATATCATAGTATTTTTCGGGTACTTGCAAAGGGGTATGGGGAGCATTAAAGGAAAGGTAGCAAAAGAATGGGGCGTCCTTGTTCTCTTCAATAAAATTGATGGCCTTCTCCGTAAAAATATCGGAACAATAGCCTTCATATTGCTCCTGCTCGTTATTGTGCCAAAGCACAGGATCAAAGTAACTTCTATCACCTTTGAAATATGTGGTAATGTCTCCGACCTGTCCCATTCCCCCTGATAGATGGATCAATGATTCATCAAAACCTTGGTCACTTGGCCTTGAGGGATAGTTGTCGCCCAAATGCCATTTACCAAAAATTCCGGTGCTATAGTTGGCTTCCTTCAACATTTCGGCAATCGTTACTTCATTGGATGCCATTATCGCTCCCCCATTATAGGTATCCCTAATACCCGTTCGCAAAGAATACCGTCCCGTCATAAGGCTGGCACGGGTAGGCGCACAAACGGGCGACACGTAAAAATTATTGAAACGGGTACCGTTCTTGGCAAAAGCATCGATTACAGGTGTCCTGACATGTGGATTGCCCGTAATGCCCAGATCACCATAACCTTGGTCATCTGTGATGATGATGATTACGTTAGGTTTTTGTTTATTTTGTGCTAAAACCAATCCAGAATTCAGAAAAAAACAGAAACAAATAAAGGTTTTGACGAGATTCGAAGTCATTAAATTAGATTTATGTTAAAGAGAATTTGATGTAGTGTTTGGTACTTGAATCTAAGCCTCTAAACGAAGTACCTCCTACATTGGATTTAAAAAAATGTGTTTCAAGAGCTGATTTTATTCATTGCTCTCTTCCTGTTCAACTCGTCAAAAAAAACGAAAATTACAGAATCATGAAATTACAGAATTTGTAGCCAATCAGACAAATATCTCTAATAAAATAAATGATTAAATATTGTATCTTAAAGATAGCTATTTGACAAATACCCATAAGGTCTTTGGAGAAATATTCTTTATTTTCTCAATTGATAATTTTCCATCTCAACAATTTTACTCGGGTTTATAGAGACTAGGTTTTACACCCGACTGTAATCGTCCTTTGGGCAAATATCAGGAAAAATGTAAATGATAAATGGTAAGGTATACCGACTGTATCTAAAAATTCTGTTTAAAGAACACTCAATCTCAAACCTTGGACAACGTCGGAAAAATAAACACCAAATGTTTATAAAGATATGACACCAATTTGGGTATTGAAGAATTGATGCCTTACGCTAAAGGAGTTGGTGTAAAGACCCATAAATTTGATGCGAACGGCAACGAGACTAAAATCGATTTTCAGCGTGTATTCAATATCATTAAAAATTCGGGATTTAATGCTGTTGTCGGTATCGAGTATGAAGGCGGACTAATGCATGCCCAAGGCTTGGAAGGGTATCTGAGCAATGAAGAAGGTATTAACGCAACGAAAAAATTGATCGAGCAATCTGTTTGATTTATAAACATTATTTGAAATTGAATCAGGATCAAAAAAACAATTCTTTTACCTCACCATGTATCCTGGCAAAATTGGCCTCAAGGTCTATTTCGCCTTTCACCTCCGGTGCTTTCTTAATCAGGTGGGGCTGCTTGAACCGGACTTTCTTTTCCTTGCCATCCGCAAACGAAATGAATTCCCCTGGCTTCAACCGGAAGAATACGTCGGCACGTATTTTCGAAACCTCTTTCTCCCCTGTGGTCTCCCGGGTATCAAAATTCATGGTATGGCTACGGTTGACACTTCGAGTAGGCATCTTTACGATTTCAAAAAAGCGCTCGTAATACTTTGCCGTATCGGGGTCGTTTACCTTGCCGAAAAATTGATAGGAAAGGTTACTCAAAATCGCCCTACTTGCCTTATCGCCATACATCATGTCATTCTGGATCTTGTCCTGCATCACATACAGCGTGGCAATATCAAAACTTCGGAGCGTTGCAGGAATGCGATGCATGTTTATCAATCGTATGGTCGGGGCTTCCTCCATCAATAAAAATGCAGGTTTTGCATTACGTACCGCCATCTGTTTGATTACCGTATGCATAATAGTGGCAATGACCGGCGCATAGGCGGATTCGTATTTGGGATTGTTCACTATCGAAAGAACTGTCGGTCGCTCCTGATTATTGATGTCCAACGGAACTTCATCCGCAGACAGGACATAAAAGATGCGCATGGTAGATATTTTCTTTAATGCGTTGGAGAGGGTACTAAGGACACCGGCCGTCTGTCGCTCCGATTCCGCACCTTGGATAAAGGCGTTGGCCATCGCTTTTGAAATGGGACTTTCCGAAACAAATTTTAGAAGGCTCTTGGTATCCAATTGTTGATAGAGCGCCATTAAATGGGGAAGGGTACATATTTGTGGATAGTCCGATTTCAATCTCCAAATAAGTCCGGCCATGAGTCCTTCCACGGCATCGCTAAAAAATTTACCGCTACCGGAATTCACTTCCTCCTTCTGCTCCAATAGATTGGAAAGCAATACCCGCACCACTTCATTAATGGCCTCTGCGGAGGGAAGGTACTTTGGCGCAATCGGATTTACCCTTTGGTGGATGGGTTCAAATGAGATACAGTAAAAATCCGTCGTTCCCTTGTCGATTAAAGGAGATACTATCTCCGTTAATTCAAAATCCTTGTAATCATGGATTACCCCGGAAAACCCTTTTTTAAGAAAGTGTACTAAGAATTGGGCGATCACACTTTCCGTTTTGCCGCTTCCTGCCGCCCCAATAATGGACACTCCGCGTCTGATATTTTCTAACTGCAATACGCCTTTTCGATGGGGTAAGCTGACCCTGAACACATCATTTTCTAGCTGCCCACCTTGTTTATCAAAAAATAGAAATCCCAAAATATTAATAATCAATGCCGGACAGAAATACACCATCAAGAAGGTGGTCATGGCCAGTTCTTCGATAGTAAAGGATATCATCGACCAAAGGGAAAGTAGTATAAGATTTATCCAAGTACCGTGAGTTGACCATCGATGTATGCCTAGCACCACTGCAGCATAGCAGAGCAGGCTTATCATTAAAACTAGTGTTTGTGTTTCCATATCAGACCCCAATAGATGATGAACGGACTGCAGCACCTATGCCCTTCTTCAAAAGCTTTATCGCTTTCAATGCCACCTGCGCTCCCGAAGTGGGAATATGGGGAACCCCTGTCCCCATTCTCCCTAAGGCTTTCATGGCCAATGCCCTTTCGTTTTGCGGCAGTCCAAGAATGGCTCTATAGTACATCCCGCGATTTTGCTGCATCATCTTCCTAGACGCGTACCGTTCCACAAAACTGCGTTCGAAACCAAACTTTCTATCGAATACGGCTTCGGCCTTTTCAAAAAATTGATTGCGGTCAAAACCCCGCTTTACCATCTTTCCCTGAAATTCAACATCGGAAGCCTTATACTTGCTCCCCGGCGATAGACTTACCGAATTGCTCGCATCCTTACGGCTCACTATAATATGTATGTGGGTCTGTAGGCCCGGCTTTTCCATTCCGTTCTTGATACGCTGCCCGTTCAGTTTTTGAGGGGCAAGTCCCTCTAGCTTTGTAATTTGTTTGCCCAGCTGTCTGCTTTCTTTTTCTAACCCGTCTTTCTGGGCTGCTCGCTGTTGGTGTTTCAGTTCCAAAATCCGGGTCGCAAATTTTTGGTTCTGTTGCACCTCCCTGTCCGTTCCCTTGAACTGTCTTTTGTGTTCCACCTTGGCGAAATACTTGATATCATCGATCGTTATCTTTTTTCCGTCGATTTCACGATTGAAACTTTCCACATAGTTCTTCATCACCTCCCGGGTATATTCCTTTAGATCATGACTTGGATTTTGGAGTGCTCTCAGTTCCGATTTACTTGGGCTTATGGTAATGGCATAAAACTTGGGCTCTTTTTTGGAGAGCTTGGCCGTATTCATATCTATTTCCTTTATTACTTGCTCGGTTGAAATAGTACTCTCATACTGATTGAAAAAGTGCTCTTGTTGTTCCGCTTCCATGGATTGATTTTCCTTTTCCAGATAGTTCACATAGCCGCCTACGCTTTGGGAAAAATTTCCTCCGGTCTGTTGTGGGGTGATGGTGATGTACATATCAGTTGTTTGATTTTTTCCAATGTTCCAGTTCCTCCTCCAAGGTTCTGTTGTGCTGTTTTTTCTCTACGAAGCGTGGGGCATCCTCCTCTTTTTCGTTGACGGTAAAAAGTGCTTCCAACATTCCCACGGTCGGCTTGGTCTGTGTTTTTTCCATGTCCTTCATAATCGCGATTACTGCATTGATACGCTTTAACAACCGTTTTTCGGTTTGAAGCAAATGGTTGGGTATCTCGTCACTCGGTAAGAGTTGATGCTTCTCAAAAAATTGTAGCATTTGATCCAAGGTCATACTATTGGATTCATTGTACTTCCGAACGAACATTTTGAATTTTCTGGCGACCGAACGTTTAATCTTTACGTTCGAGAAACCCTCATTTTTATAGCTTTGATCCATTTTTGGATTAATTTTCAACTGGTTATCAGCCTTTTAGACTGTTTTTGGATTAAAAAAGGAACCTTTATGATTTATACAAAATCATAAACAACTGAAAAACAAACAGTTATAATAGACAACCTGCGCCAGCAGGTTACCCTCTTGCTCTTCCTTTTTGTCCCGCGGGCGGGACAGAAAATATCAACACCGTCCCAAGGGACGATACCTAGTATTAAAATCGAATCAATGGAAAAAACCGTCTTTGGAAAGTCAATTTTTCGACGGTTCTTGTATCTGTATCCTAAAGTTAGCTAAAAGAATCCGGTTAACTTATCCTGCCGGTACATAAAAAAAGCATCCCATAGGAGATGCTTTTATTTGTTGTCCGTTATATCCCAAAGACATATGTATAGTCGTACAGTCTTCGTTGTGCCTCCGCTGTTATGGTATCCTCATAATTTACCAGACCCCTTTTGGCATGTTGCCCTATGTTGTTTCCAAATTGCCGTTCCACATCCTGTTTTGCCCTTTGGAACAATCGCTCCTTGGCTTCCTCGTTCAGGTCCATAAAATTCAATCGTATCATGGCCGCATCTTTAATATTCCGAGGGTAACATCAGCGTACCGTTCACGAAAAATAATCGCAGTTCATCGAGCGGAAAATCGGTTGCCCGATAGCCGTGCTTTTCCAAAATGTTGTCGTTGCCGTCCGTATAAATAATTTCAGCTTCATAGCCTGTCGAATCCTGTCTCTCTTCGGACAATCTTCTAAAGTCTATGGTTATAAACTCGCTTCTATTCATCAGGCTTTTTGCGATTACGGAGGTATCGGTAATCAGCCAAAAACATTCGGCGGCTTCGGATAAATATTTAAGTCCGTCCGTAAATCGGGTCCGTAATAATGGGATCTGGTAGAACATTTCGGTTCCGTGGAAATGTTGCAGTCCTTCTTTGATTTCGTTAACTTGTGCTTTCATTGTTTGCTTTATTAAATGGTTAATAATGAAAATTGAAAAGAGGGCGCCTCTTTTCGCTAGGAACGCCCTCTTTAGTTTTTACTGTTCGCCCTTGATTCCCAATAATAGGATTTCGTTGGCCACCACTTCGGTAACATATCGTTTTTCACCGGATTCGGTTTCATAGCTTCGTGAGGTCAATTTACCTTCAATGGCCACTTCTTTTCCCTTGCCAACATATTTCTCCACGATATCGGCGATCTTACCCCAGGCGGTAATATTGTGCCATTCGGTCGTTTGCACTTTCTCGCCTTTGGCGTTCTTGTAGAACTCATTGGTCGCGATTGAAAAATTAGCGACTTTCTTGCCGCTTTCAATGGTCTTGATCTCAGGTGCATTTCCTGCGTTCCCGATCAACTGCACTTTGTTTTTTAATGTACTCATAATAAAATATTTAAGGATTAATTAAAATACCGTCCGAACCATTCGCACGGTAAACGTTTATATTTTTTGAAGTGATTTACTTATGGGCATCTCTAAAAACTCCATAATTCTGGATTATATATTTTTCAGTAATATTTTTTAAAATCTATATTTATATGTTCTCTGTCCTGTTTTTATGTTATATTTTTGTAATGTATTGATATATAAA
>Ga0208768_1001280_pt1 | contig 13705 bp, 10 predicted proteins | sample AntAceMetag02UK1_FD_184760 | JGI IMG/M metagenome (GOLD analysis project Ga0208768, IMG submission 184760) | Saline lake microbial communities from Ace Lake, Antarctica - Antarctic Ace Lake Metagenome 02UK1 (SPAdes) (version 2) | ecosystem: Environmental > Aquatic > Non-marine Saline and...
TTGTAGAAAATGAAAACAAAAATGAAGCTAATACTATTGTTACTACTATTATTAATACTGTCGTTGAAAAGTCACTCGATACTGCTATTGATAATCTTTGCGGCAATTTTGGTGATATCGCATTAGAGGATGATGATGACCAAGAAACACTCAATCTCAGACCTATACATTTCCCGGATGGAAGTGACTTCCTACTTGATGAGCTTACCAATCATCTTTATGATCCAAATTCTATTCATGATATCGATTTCACACATGTCGCTCTTTATCATAACAATACTTTCAATTATATTAAATAAAAAACTATCTTTACTAACTAACACACTCTCTATCATTGAATCGGAATCAATTAAAAACCACCACCCTTTTTTTTGTATCATATTATATCATATCCATTCATCTTTCGTCTCTTTTTTTTCGCTTCTTTTTACTTTATCGATCTTACGACTACTATCCGATGGGAAATATTTATCGTCCTCTACCTTTTTGTGTCACAATATTGTAAAATTGATTCATAATTTATTTCATATTATTTCATTCAACAAGTCTTACTTAAAACTATATCAAAACAATGTCTATCCATACTGAAACCAACTTCGCAATCGCTACTGAAAAAACTGAATTACTTACCATGAAACAAGCCAAGAAAGCTCAATTACTTGCTCTTAAACTAACTTTGAAAGCTCAATTTATTACCCTTAAACAAACTAAGAAAGAAGCTGAGGAAGCCGAATTACTTACCCTTAAACAAGCTCAGAAAGCTGAATTACTTACCCTTAAACAAGCTAAGAAACAAGTTCAGAAAGCTGAATTACTTACCCAGAAACAAGCTCAGAAAGCTGAATTACTTACACTTAAAGAAGCCCAGAAAGCTGAATTACTTACCCAGAAAGCTGAATTGCTTACCCAGAAACAAGCTCAAAAAGCTGAATTACTTACACAGAAACAAGCTCAAAAAGCTGAATTACTTAACCAGAAACAAACTCAAAAACAAGCTCAGAAAGCTGAATTACTTACACAGAAACAAGCTCAGAAAGCTGAATTACTTACACAGAAACAAACTATGAAAGCTGAATTACTTACCCAGAAACAAACTATGAAAGCTGAATTACTTTCACCGAAACAAACTGAGAAAGCTGAATTACTTTCACCGAAAGAAACTCCGAAAGCTGAATTACTTTCCACGAAACAAGTTGAATCACTCAAGAAGAAAAAAAATAAATTACTTACCAAGAAAGAAGTTGAATCACTCAAGAAGAAAAAAAATAAATTACGTCCCAAAAAAATTTATAAGCAAGCTAAGGAAGCTGAATTACTTGCCCAAAAAAAACAAATTATTATCCTAAAGAGCAAAGACTCTTGGCTAAAATTCTTCCAAAATTATATTCCTGAATAATTGAAACATAACTTACCAACACAACACAAGACCACAAATCTTTACTCATTGAATCGGAATCAATACACCCACTTTTTTTTTTATTGCGAATTGTATACATCTACATCCATCCTTTGTCTCTTACTATGATTTTTACCTGTATCTAGTATACTTCGACTTCGTTTTTTTTTTGTCTTACTATTACTTCGATATCCCTTCATCCTTTGTCTCTTACTCTGATTTTTAGTTGAATCTGTAGTACTACTATTACTTCGACCTCGTTTTTTTATCGTGTTACTATTTTTATTTTGGCTTCCATATAGTATTTTTTTTAATATGAAATAATCTATAGTCGTGATATTTTCTGAAATATTACTCGGAGAACTTCCTAGTTTTGAATATATATTATTATAATTTTTGATGATATAAGTAATGAGATGTATTATATTATAGGTTGAATCATTATCTTTTTGTCCGTCCAAATATATTTTTATTATACTGTCAATATAAGAATTTGTTTCAGTTAATCCCTTTATATGAAAACTTTTTTGTATTGCTTTTAATAAATTAACATTGAAATTTTTTAATACATTATCATTATATCTTTGATAAATTTCTTTCATTGTATTTATGTTGTATCTTATCGCCGATATATATGTTATATAATTAGCAGATTCTCTCATAATAATTTCAGAGAATACCTGAAATATATTTGAATTTATAATTTTTCTTATATAATTCTCCGCATATAAGTCTTTTACTGTATCTGACTCTATTGCCATATCTGAAACAGCACTTTTATAATCTCGTTTTAACGATAATTCAAAAACATCATTTTGTTCTTCTATTGGTGTTTGACTGATATAATTTAAGACTTCAATCGCAATTGATATATGATCAAGTTTTTCATGAGGATTATTGTATAACATCACATCCATGTTATCTTGATACTCATCTAATAATACATTATCTTCATTTATGATAGTTGAGTATGAATTTGTATTATGATTTGATGAATTATCCGAAGAATTTTTTATTTTATTCTGAGGACTCCCATCACCACCACTTATAGTTAACAGTTTGAAAGAATTTATATATAAACATGAATCTACAAATTCTTTCAAACTGTTAACTATTATTTCTACTTTAGGTGGAACTCTTTTTTCTATGTTATTATCACTCCATTCTACAATACGGGTTTGTATAAAGGTTTCATATTTATTTTGATTAGAAATACTAAAAACACTACGAATTGCATCATTTCCTGTGAAAGAATAAATTATTTTATTATAAATAGATTGAAAATTGGAATTAGTATAAAAACGATTAAATTGATCTCTTATTTTACCTTTAAAATATACTGAGGTATCATTTGTAAATTTAATATTTAATAACCCAATTATTAAAGAAAGGATTAGTTTCATTTCGTAATATCCACTTTGGGTAAGCGTTGACACATTAATATTTTGTGATGATGTATTAATATTTCGTAATGATGTATCTAACGCCGCAGAATCAGTGTCGATTAATATTCTTAGCAACAATCTCCAATTTGTTGATGATGTTACTCTATTAGGTCTACCACCAATTAATACTTCTTTTAATATTTTTATACTTGCTGGATTCGAATTATTATCATAATTTACAGCCAATTTATTTAATTGAATAAACATTTCGTCAATTTCAAACATTTGTATAAATTCCCATTCTTTTATCTTATCTTGTAATCCATTAATAAATGCTGAGTTTAAATTTTCTCCAGTTGGTATATTATTTTGGTTTAATACAATTTTACCATCTTGAATTGTATAACTAATACCTTCAAACAAATCAATAGGTAATCTTATTTTTTCGATATATTTTTTTGTATATTCATAGCTTTTTTGATTAGTATTATATTTCATAATTTTAGCTTCTAATCCTTCAATTATATTCTTGAGTGTGATGCTAAGGTTAAAATCTACATATAGACATGCATGACGGTCATATTTGTTTTCTGAACCCGGTCCAGTGAACTTTTCCATTATCAAATTAGTTCCTTCTACAAAAATGTTTTTTTTGTTAGCTAATAAACGAGCAGTCAAAGGACGCTCTTCTAATAAATATACTATTTTGAATCCGTATAAGGGGGGGGTTTTAGGGATATTATATGCAATTTTAATATCTTCCATAATTTGCCCAAAAACAATATGTGAAGAGTCGCCTGAAAATTTTATCATACTCCAGGCTTGCGCCTGGTTAATCGGTATCATTTTGTTTATTTGAGGGACTTTATAATAATGATTGAATAGTCCATCAATTACTCTCATACAATTATTCTTAATTTCATCCTTGTTATTTTCATTCCTAGCAATAATACCCTTATATGTTATAGAGACTTTTTTACCAAGAGCATTTTTCATTCCTTGAGCCACCATTGATTGAGTGGTTACATATTGGACACCAAATGGTAATAACTTATTATCTCTTTGTTGCCACATTTCACCATTGGCTGCATATGCACTATATGCAGCATTACATAACCCATCTATATATTTTGTAACGTCCTTAGCACTACCATTTCCTCTAAAACTAAACATCGGATTTGTGAAATAATTGTCTTTAGTTACAAACGAATCAAAGCGTATTTGACATAATCTACTAATGCCTTCTGTATATTGGGCTATATTAACTTTTAAATATTGATCATCATCTATACGCTGATAACAATATATCATTAATTTACACCATAAATAATTTATATTAACTACATTAATAGCTTCAATTTGGTCAAATGATAATGGTATATCGGTTCTGCCATCAACAATTAGATTTACTGTATAATATAATGTTTTAATATTATCATTTGTATCTTGTTGCATGGGGTATATTTTTTCATATATATATTTGAATATCAAGAGATCATAATTAAAATACGCAGTATATTTAAGATTAGTGGATGGTGTGTTTTGTTTATATAATCCATTACCAAGTAATGGAGACGCGAATATTTTTGATGAATTTACTTCAGAAGTATGATAATCGACAAACGACTTCAACGACATATTTGCTTGGTCGAAAATATTATTTAATCCTGGAATTCCTACACCTGAAAAACAGTCGCGGATATAACAAACCTCGTTGTTGTCTGGTATTGTATATGGTATTTGTGAATTACCTTTATTAGTTTCATTCGTAAATTTAGGATTATTTAGTACGACACATTTTCCATATGTGTTAATTACGTCTAAAATTGGAATACCAGACGGTAAAGGATTATCCTTAGTATTTTCTAGAATATTATCTTCCCATTTAGATGGCTTTCTTTTCATTGATAGGAATACTTCATCATGGACCTGATCTAACGTAACGTCACCTGACACAGTATTACCAGAACTATTATTTGGGTCTACTCCACTATTGAATGTAGGTCCGTCAATAGATATAGTTTTGTATCCTTGTCCATTAGCGCTCATTTATACTATACATATATTATTACATGTAAAAAAAATATATTGCTATATTTATTTAAAGGACAACTGTTTTTTATATATATATTATGTTATTTTTCACGCTAAATTAGTCACTGCCATCTCTCAACCACATCATCATCCCACCCATTTGGTTATGTCCAACAACCTTGTTATTTACAATCATTCCACCCCATCTTGATACCTTGCCTTCTTTTTCGAGTCGGGTTGCACTCTTATCGAATTCCAATATATACGATTTACCTGTATTCATTATTAGTCCCTTAAATTCAGGATATTGTTCAAATTTACACATCAATATCCTTTTAAATAATTCTTCGCAATCTTCCTTAGAAATCACCATTCTAACTATATTGTGATGTTTCGACAAGTTTTTGGGTTTAGAAGCCATTTTAGCCAAAATTCCTACATTGAATTTTTTCGACCAATATGTCACTTTATTAGCTAATTTATCATCTGTTAATTTTGGGAAGAAATGACGAAATGTTTCTATATCCAATTTACTATATGGACCTTCAACTGAATATAGTAATCGGTTTTCTTCTGGAATTAAATGAGCTTGAAATGCATGTTCATTTGATGGATAAATTATTCCATCGAATTTTATTTCATATCCATTGAAATTTGAAAGAATATTCAATGGCATTACTGAATTACTATTGAATGATGTTATGGTCATACCATTTACGTCGCGATTGTTTTGAGATTGCATTTTGTTTGTATTTGATTTTTGTTATCATCATCTTAAATGAAAAATCTTATGATTCAATTTTTTGTTTAATTTGTGTTATAGTATCTACAATTTGAAACTTTAATTTATTCTTACTTTCATCTCGGAAATAATAGAGATTGAAAGCTGTTTTAGTATAATTGTCCAGATTTAGTTTAGATTTTACTTTCCCGAACATCTTCAGGTTCTCTATATATATGGAATATCTATAAATATCACAATCTAATGCTGTCTTTCCAAATACTATACCATCGTATGTTTTACCTACTGGTACTGTCACTATTTGACATTCGTTTTGTGTTTTACGAATCGATTTAGTCTTACAATTTATGTATTCCATTTTTTGTTTCCAGTTCTCCACAAACTCTATTGCATGTGAGCTTATATTTGCCATCCCCATCTCGTTGATGAATATGGTTTGATTCAGTAGATCCACTAATCTACGTATGGGACTTGTTATATGAACATAAGCATTAACCTTTAGAATTTGGTGGCTTATTTCTTTTTCATCTGAATGTGTAGTATATAGACAATTTACATCATTCCAATTGTGAATGATATGTTTCAATTCACTAGTCGAATTTTCCACTATAGTTGCAGTTCGAAATATACCATTTTTTTTTTGAGCTAATTGCTCTCCGCACTTCGTATTCATATAAATCATCCAGAATTCAACGAGTTCGTGTGTATCCCTAGGAATGGCATTTTCACACATTTTGCGCGTAATATCCATGAATAACATACAATTTGGATTTGATAATAATCTGGATTCTTCATATGCAAAATTAGAATGTAACGAAATTTCAACATTTTTGAATTCGGGTTCTCTTAAGACCTCGCCATTAATATCTACAAAAACGTCCATACATAATGCTATCCGAGATTTATGTTTCAATAAACTACATAGATTTTCGGATAAAATTGTCGGTAGCATTGTTATCTTCGTATCTGGTAAATATATAGTTGATATACGATCTGTAATATAACTCCAAAGATCGAGTGTTTCTATCCAAACATAAACATTTGCAATATATATACTTATTTTGTATCCAGGTTCTCCAATTAGTGGTTGGATACTAAACGCATCGTCTATATCGGTACATCCTTTCGGGTCAATAGAATAGACCGGAACATCTAACTGAGATTCAATTTGGAATTTCGGATTAGAACGGACAGTTGCGTAAATGAGTTCGCGATCTTTTGTAAGTTCTCTAACTCTATTTGTAAATTCACATATTGAATCATGCACACTGCGACAATATAGTCTATATTCATAATAAGCCGATACAATATTTACATCACCTATGGTATGTGTTATTATCCCTCTTGGATGTTTATCGTTGCAATGTTCATATGCGAATACTATATATTTATTTTTAATATCCTTGGAGAACCCTAATTTCAGTTCGTATGGTATAAGAAAATGCGGTAGATTTCGGTTATCTGGAATACATTTATACAACGCACGTTTTCCAGTTTCATTTTTTCCGTAGGTGCGATTGCCGTTCAGCAATAAAACGCCTGGGATAAGTTCTCCTTTTTGAATGGATAAACAAGCATTATTATCTATTTCGCAATCTTTATATAATAAATTTGGATTTTCCATGAACGATATGTTCATTTTGGATATTGAAATCGTATGTTCTGGTCTTGTTAGTACATGTATACATAGAAATATTTTTATATACATTTATCAAACAAATACAAAGATATTGACAGGATAACTAGTAATGCCTCCAAGAAAATACATTGCGAATAAAAAGGAACATAATTTTTCAAAAGGAGATGCTATATGGTTATTAATATTGGAATCACCATCGAAATGTAGTAAGATAGAAGGATTTTTAGGTTCTCAATATAAATGTATAGCAAGCAATGGACATATTCGCGAGATAAAGGGACTGAAATCTATTGATATTAAGAACAATTATTTACCACAATTCTCAATAATACCAACAAAACAAGAACATGTACTTCAAATGCGTAAAATCATCAACGAATTTCCCAAAACAAATATCATTCTAGCTACTGACGATGATCGCGAAGGCGAGGCGATTGCGTGGCACATATGCGATACATTCGGATTGCCCGTGGAAACAACCCATAGAATTATATTTCACGAAATTACACATACAGCAATTAATGTTGCAATTCGAGATAAACAAATAGTAAATATGGACCTCGTATATGCCCAGTTTGCGCGTCAGATTTTGGACGTCATTGTAGGGTTCCGTATATCACCGATTTTGTGGAAATATTTATACAATAATAAGGCGAATAGTTTATCTGCTGGTAGATGCCAAACTCCCGCGCTTCGTTTGGTATATGATAATGAACAAGAACGAATGAAAGGTATCGGTATTACCAAGACACATAAACTAACTGGATATTTCTTTTCGAGAAATATAGAATTTCAATTATCCAGAGAACTTCAAGACAATACAATTGAACCTTTTTTAGAAAAATCAAAGATATTTCGACATACATTTTGCATAGGTTCTCCCAGAGATGTTACTAGCGACCCACCAGTACCATTGAATACATCGAGGTTATTACAGATAGCAAGTAATCAACTGCGATTATCACCTAGAGATACAATGTCATTCTGTCAGGTTCTATACCAAGATGGATATATTACATATATGAGAACAGAAAACACAAAATATTCAAAAGACTTTTTAGATACCGCCTGTTCCTATATAACAAATAAATATGGAGAACCTTATATTGGTAATTTAGAAGTCTTAGAGAATAAAAACGAGAGAAACCCGCATGAAGCAATCCGAATTACACACCTAGATGAAGGTGACCTTCCCAAACATTACGAAGGTAAGATTGTGGCATTATACAAACTCATACGAACGATAACATTAGAAAGTTGTATGAGTTGTTTCCGTTCTACTGTTTCTGAATGTCGTATAAATGCCCCCGACGAATTGTATTATTCACATTCAATTGAAATCCGAGTGTTCTCTGGTTGGAAGAAGGTGACACAAAAATGTGATGTTGACGAAGCAAACGGATTATTATTTTATATGAGAACCATAAAAGAAGAGGAAATATATTATAATAAAATAGAGTCGCGTACATCATTCCATAATATCCATTCACATTACACGGAATCAAGTCTTATAAAAAAATTAGAGGAACTTGGCATCGGTCGCCCATCGACATTTGCATCAATGGTCGAAACAATTCAAACGCGAGGATATGTAAAAAAACGAGAGATAGAAGGAACTGGGTTCTCTTGTATTGAATATAAATTAGAAAATGGAACTATTGAACATCAAACTGTAAATAAGATTGCAGGCAATGAGAAAGATAAATTGGTAATACAACCGATAGGAATAACTATTATTGATTTTCTGATAGTCCATTTCGGTGAAATATTCTCGTATGGATATACAAGTAATATGGAGACAAAATTAGACAATGTATCAAAAATAGATTGGCATACTATATGTGGCGAGTGTGATAATGCGATCAAACAAATGATCGTTCCAATAAAGAAGGCATCATATAAGATAGATGAATCGCATGACATGATATTTACAAAGAATGGTCCAGCTATTCGCGATAATATATCATCCGTATTACAGTCGGTTTCTAAAGATGTCAAATTAGATATTGAACGATTAAAGTCGGGAGAGTATACTATCACAGAATTAGCACAACAAGGTTCACGCGTTATAGGGGAGTGGGAAGGTAATACAATCACTATAACGAATGGTAGGTATGGTATATATGCTGAATGGGATATATCTGGTAGTAAGAAGAAAAAAAGTTTATCATTTATAAAAAAACCCTATGCGGATTTGACAATGGAAGATATCGTATTGCATTTATCAGAATCGAAAGAATCAGATTCCAATATATTAAGGTTATTAAACGATGTTTTTAGTGTAAGAAAAGGTAAATATGGTCCTTACGTGTATTATAAAAGAGATGATATGGCGAAACCAGAATTCTACAATATAAAGAAGTTTAAAGAGAGTTTTACATATTGCGAGTCTAATATTTTAATTAATTGGGTAAAAAAAACCTATAATATATCAGAGTAACATATACAGTAATGAATCTCGGATATTTTTTTTTATATTACGGAATAATAATTCAGATAATATTTTGTATGTTTATATTCAACCCCAAGTTGGAATGGGCTATATTAATTTCAATGTTTTACACAAGTATATTATTAATATTTGGAATAGCATCAGAAATAAACAAAAAAGAAATGAGCACATTTATGACAACATTTATTGCTTCATCTCCAGTGAAAACGGTGAAAGATTTACTAGTAAAAATTACCGAGAAACCTGTTGACGATTATCTAAAATATCTTATTCTGATACCATCCGTGCTTAATTTAGCATCCATCAAGTTGATTACAAATTATGATGGAAACAAGGAGATACATAAAAGCCGGTCCCGATTGAAACAACTAGATACAGCAAAAATACTAATCTGTTTGCATATATTTCTACTTGCTATTGTGATACTGTTTGGGTTTTACATGTCATTGGAAATGCCAATGATAGCAATATATGCGTTTGGATTATTGTGCGTAGTATCATTGGTTGAGTTAGGTTCAAGTATATTCGTGTATGTATCTTACGATGATAAAAAAATGTAATAATTGCATATAATGGGTATAAAGTTTATGTCATCTATTCACATAATGAAATTTTACGAATCACATTATGAAGACTATTTGGAATCCGTAAAACAATATAATATCCATCCCGAGTTAGACTCGTTTTACGAAGCATTGCCTGAAAAGATATCACAATTTGGAAATATCATCGTATATGGTCCACCGGGCGTTGGTAAATATTCACAGGTTCTCCGAATATTACAAAGGTATAGTTTATCTGGATTGAAATATGACAAAAAAATAACAGCACATACAGAAAAACTGAATTATACGTATCATATAAGCGATATTCATTATGAAATAGATATGTCATTATTAGGATGTAATTCAAAAATATTATGGAGAGACATCTACTCACAAATCGTTGACATAATATCTGTGAAATCGGAAAAGCACGGAGTGATCGTATGTAAGAATTTCCATATGATACACACAGAGTTGCTTGATATATTCTACAGTTATATGCAGAACAATGGTTTAGGTATCCATTTGAACTTTATATTAATCACAGAACATATTAGTTTTATCCCGAATAATATACAGAATGCATGTCATATACATAATATAGGAAGACCAACAAAGGAGCAATATGCGATGTTAGACAATAGTAATTGCGAAAATGATTTTATCACAAGGATTTCTCATATAAACCGCGATTCATTGATACCAAATACGAAATGTGTAAATATATTACGCGATATAGATACAAACGATATTACGAACGGTAAAGAGGTAAAGGGGTTCTCTCTAATTAAAGAAAAAGAAATACCAACCGATATTTTTAATGTGATATGCGACAACATTATAAAGGAAATGAAAAATCATGAAAATATATCAATGGCGGGATTTCGTGATTGTATATACGACATGTTGATTTATAACTTAGATGTTACTGAATGTATATGGTATATAATATATTATTTCATTCAGAATGAGAATTTGAGTCATAAGGATGTATCTGATATACTAGATAGGTGTTACGTGTTTTTGAAATACTACAATAATAACTATCGACCAATATATCACTTAGAAAGTATTTTGTTTTATCTAATAGTGAAAATATACAAATATGGACGAGAAGAGCGCCCGATATGTATTGGGAATAGATAATGAAATACAAATTACCGCCGACCTATTAAAACGTCAATACCGGATAAATGCACTTCGATATCATCCCGATAAAAATTCTTCACCTCAGGCAAATGAACAATTTCACTTAGTGCGTGATGCATATGATTATTTATCGGATAATAACTCACCAATAGACAACTTATCATATGCCGAAATTTTGAGAGAATTTTTGAATACCAAATCACCTGTAATTCAAATAATAATCACTAAATTATCACATATGTGCGAGGATAATGCAATACGTTTGATAAATTCCATAGATAAATTGATATTGATAGATATATATAAATTATTGATAGTTCACCAAGAAATACTATATATTCCAGATATTTTCATAGAAGAAATAAAGAAAATACTTGTTTCCAAAACAAAAGGCGATGAATGTATATTATTGAATCCATCTCTAGAAGACCTGTTGAACGACAATGTATATAAGCTATCTATAAACGAATGTACATTTTTTGTTCCACTATGGCACGATGAGTTGATATACGATAATTCAGGATGTGATTTATATGTGAGATGTATTCCTGTACTACCCGATAATGTAAAAATAGACGACAATAACAACATAATTGTAATGCTAAAATACAAAATTTCCGATATATTTCAGACGGATGTTATAAATGTTCTCATCGGCGACCATAACTTCCAAATCCGTGTAGATGAATTGAGATTACTGAAACGTCAGATACTTACTCGCCGTGGTGTTGGTATATCAAGAATAATATCAAAAAATGTATATGACGTCTCTAATAAAGGAAATATATCATTTGATATAGAATTAACATAAAAATATCATGTATATTTACTACAAATGACATCATCCGAATTATATAAGTATTCGTTATTAGAAAACACAATATACAAGGGATTCTCCCCAGAATATAATAATGGAACTAATAAACTGGCTATTATCATTGACCCTAGATACGATGCATTGATGGAAGCGGTTATAGCAAACTTTATGTATTGTATGAACCAATTTGGGTGGAATTTATTGATAGTAAGTTGGAAAGGACATCAGAGCAATATAATGTTGAGATTTCCAAATTGTACCTTCCTACCGATTGACAGTAATAAAATAAATATAAACGACAAAGGAGAACCTAATATTACAATTGATTCATATAATTCAATTCTAATGGATTTAGATTTTTGGAAGGGATTGCCGTCAAACCATATATGTATATTTCAGAAAGATTGTATTATGTTCAAGATGTTTCCTGAATATTTTTTAAATTATGATTTCTGCGGTGCAAGTTGGCATACAAAAAACGTTTCATTATTCAATGCCGGGATCAATGGTGGGTTTTCTCTACGTAAACGAGATACTATGATTGAATGTTTAGAATTCGTGAATTATAATATGATCGAAGAGTACCGTATTGATGCAGCTAAAAATAAATCAATAATTTTCAAAACAATACGACACGATTTTTTACAATCTTCATTGAATAAGAATGAAGACGTATTCTTCACATATGCATGTGAAATGTTACATAAATATATTCCAGATGTAATACACCGCTCATGTTTAGCTATTGAAGCAATATATAATCCCGATACGTGCGTATATCACGGATGGCATCACAACTATCATAGCATAGAATTGGCACAACATTTATTAAATAAATCTATTATATTTACTGTAAAATGAAAAAAAAATAATATACACAACCAATTTAGTGTATATTATTCGAATGTTTTTTTTATTTTGATTTATTTGATTCTGATTTTGATTCTGATTTTGATTTATGTTCGATTTATTTATTTCGTAGAAGCAACAACCTTTTTTTTAACAACCATCTTTTTAACAGGTTCTTCAACTTTTTTAACAGGTTCTTCAACTTTTTTAACAACCATTTTTTTTACAGGTTTTTCAACAGGTTCTGCAACTTCAATTGTTTCTTCAATAGGCTCAGCCTTTTTAACAACAACCTTTTTTACTGGAACTGGAGGAGGCGTATCAACCTGTTCGTCATCAGTATCCTCTGCCTCTGTCGAAACTGGTTCTACGACAACAACCGTTTCATCCTCTTGAGCAGGTTGAGTATTAATAACATCTTTATCCTCACTGGATAAAGTGATATGACATTTTCCATAAACACTGTCACTTATTCTCGGCTTAACGACTCCCTGTACCATTTTCCATGTTAGACCCCATCCTTTTCCGCCGATCCAGATGCCGCCGCATTGAAGAACACATGCAATATTACTCAACTTAGGAACGAAATCTGGTGGTGTTTGTGTAGGGTCATCCGATGGGAATATCAAATTGGAACTTGTATCATATAGTTCGACAGCCCATTTACCTGCATAACAAGGAACTTTGGCACGAATGC
>Ga0208768_1001281_pt1 | contig 13703 bp, 16 predicted proteins | sample AntAceMetag02UK1_FD_184760 | JGI IMG/M metagenome (GOLD analysis project Ga0208768, IMG submission 184760) | Saline lake microbial communities from Ace Lake, Antarctica - Antarctic Ace Lake Metagenome 02UK1 (SPAdes) (version 2) | ecosystem: Environmental > Aquatic > Non-marine Saline and...
ATCTACCACCCCAAACCAATCATCCGGGCGCGTGAGATACCGGGCGCGGTTGGCGGTAATCGCAAACGCGCCATGTGTCGCGGCGTTAACGTCACCATCGTTCTCATGATCGGTAACCCATGCGTCGCGCGCGCGCTTGCTGGCGAAACGTGATACAATGGTCTCATTGATAAATCCGCGCGGGCGTTGTGCGGCATAGTATGTCTTTGGCATGGTCTGATTTTCCTTTTGCTGGTTCAAAGCGCACTCACTAATGGGCCGCTTTCACGGCTCATGTGCGAAAGTGCTAGGCTACGTAGCGTTCGCAGGCTTCAATCCGGACATAAACTTGGCGGGTTGTGGGTTGCCAAATTGCCAGACCCAAGTTGTTCGCGGCGCTAACAAGATCGCAGGTGTCTCGGTCCATTGGGCCGATGTGCAAGTAGGGGCTGGATTTCTTCTCGACGCGGTCCAAAAGTTCTTGAATGAATTGCTTTGTGGTCATGTTCTGATTTTCCTTGTTTGCGTGTTTCGATATACCCTACATAAGCAACCCTTGGCCATGTGTCAAGCAATAAAAACAAGAAAAATGCAGCATGTTGCGAATTAACCAATATCCGGTTAATATCTAGTGGTCACATATCGTTATGGAATAGGGTATTCACGCCATGCCGCGCCCAAAAGGTTCTAAGAATGTCGCGTCGCTCGCGGCTAAAGAGCGTATCGCGTGGGCGTTCGAACGGGTAAATGGTACTGGGAACACCTGGCTACTCAAGCAAGCGGAAGATAACCCCGCCATATTCGCTTCCCTTGTTGCGCGCTGTATCCCCGTCGAGAGTGCAGTTAGCGTTTCCCATGTCCTCATTTCACTAGGCGACGAAATGCAAGCAGCTGCGAAACGCCTGAATTCGGTCAATGCTATGCGTGACGCGCGTATCTTGGAGCACGATGATACCGCACATATACATCAACCCATTGATAACACTGAAGATTGACCATTTAACATAATAGATATTATGCGCCATACGGTAGCGTATGTTAGGCTGTTTGCCGCTTGCCGCTTGCCGGATGACGAATTGACTAAGGGGGGTATGCCGGGGGGTACCCCCGAGATCGGCGGCGCGGGCACAGGGTAATGGTGGTCACGCCGACAATTTATTTCAAAATTTTTCAGGAGTTTTTTTTTTTTTTCATCAACCACCAACCAAGCGAGGCCCAACATGGGTACCTATCTAACTTTCTCAGCAGCACTTGAAGCCATCAAAGCCGGTAGCCGAGTGGCCCGTGCCGGGTGGAACGGTGCCGGTATGTTCCTGTTCCTTGTCCCCGGCTCTACGTTCAAGGTTAACCGCCCCCCTCTCATGGGCATCTACCCAGAGGGCACCGAAATCCGGTACCATGCGCACATCGACATGAAGACCGCCGACGACATGGTCGTGCCGTGGCTCGCCAGCCAAACCGATCTCTTGTCGGACGATTGGGAAGTTGTGGGTTAGTCAATGGCCAAGCAAGAACCACGTGAAGGCGAACAGCAACTCATCGCCCAGATGCTCGCCTTTGCAGACGACCCCCTGCAGTTCGTCCTCTACACCTTCCCGTGGCAGAAACCCAACTCCCCCCTCGAACACCACCACGGCCCCCGCCAATGGCAACTCGAAGCCCTCCAAGAGATGCGTGACCACATCGCCCGTAACCGCAATCGCACCCGCCAAGACCTCACCCCCGAACTCCTTAAAATCGCCATAGCGTCCGGTCGCGGTATCGGCAAGTCCGCGTTCCTCGCCTGGGTGGCACTCTGGCTATTCTCCACAGTCCCATCTTCCACGGTCATCGTTTCCGCCAACACCGAACAGCAGTTAAAATCGACCACGTTCCCGGAAATCCGCAAGTGGGCCACGATGGCGATCAACGCCAACTGGTTCGAGCACAATGCCATGAGCCTCCGCCCGGCAGAGTGGCTGATCCACTCCCTCAAGACGACGACCGACTACGATGATGCCTACTGGTACATCCAAGCGCGCCTGTGGTCCGAGGAGTCACCAGACGCCTTTGCCGGTGTCCACAGCCATGCTGGCATGGCCGTGTTGTTCGACGAGGCCAGCGGCATCCCCGCGCCCATCTGGCCCGTGACCGAGGGCTATTTTACCGATCCGACCGTGCATCGTTTCTGGGTAGCCATTTCCAACCCACGCAACCCATCCGGCACGTTCTTCGAGTGCTTCAATGCGAACCGCGATGCGTGGTGGCATCGCACGGTTGACGCCCGCACGGTCAACGAGAACGATCAGGCGCTCTACGCGGGTATCATCAAGCAGTACGGTGAGGATAGCGACGAGGCCCGTGTCGAGGTCTACGGCATGTTCCCCCGTCAGGGCGACGAGAACTTCCTGAGCCGTGGCGAGGTCGAGGACGCCGTCGCCCGCGAGGTCGAGCCGGACATCCACGCGCCGCTCATCATGGGCGTCGATCCTGCGCGCATGGGCCGGGACAAGGCGGTGATCGCTTTCCGGCAGGGGCGCGACGCGCGCTCCATCGAGCCGTTGGTCTATCCCAAGACGACGACAGCAGAGTTGGCGGAGCATTGTGCCGCCGCGATTGAGAAGTACAAACCGGATGCTGTGATGATTGAGGCAGATGGTATTGGCGGGCCGGTGATCGAACTGTTGGAGCGGATGGGCTACCAGATCATCTCGGTGATGGCGAGCAGCACGGCGAGCGACCCAGAGAGATATTACCTCCACCGCACCGAAATCTGGGGCCGTTTCAAGGAGTGGCTACCGAGTGGCAGCTTACCAGATCACAAGGAACTCGTCGTCGATCTCTGCGGGATGCGCTACCGGATAAATTTGAAGGGGCAGCTTGCGCTGTGGTCGAAGGATCAGATGCGCGCCAAAGGTTTCGCCAGCCCCGATTATGCGGACGCCTACATGATGACCTTCTCGCGGACCATCGCGCGCGGCGATGCGAAGACCTCCCGGCGATCCGCAAGACGGCGTGTGGCGGCGGGGATGGATTATGACTTGTTCGCGTAGGCGAAACTGTGGTAACTATGCAATAGTGTGACAAAGGAGCAACACTCTATGGGTGGAATTTTTGGAGGCGCAGCGCCCACAGCCCCGGCCCCGCCGCCGCCTCCGCCTGATCGGTCGGACGCGGACGTGCAGCTTGCCGCCCGCAATGAGCGGCTGCGACAAGCGGGGACACAAGGTCGCGCATCAACAATTTTGACAAGTGGACAGGGTGTGACTGATGAGGTTCCTGTCGTGAAGAAGACGCTGCTAGGCTCCGCCTAATGGGTGGTGGGTCTGGTGGTGGCGTGGGCGGTGCTGGCGGCATTGGCGACGGTATGGGCATCTCAGCAGCCGTCGAGGGCATGTCGATGGGCAACACAGGCACCAGCACAGCGGGGGCGGGTGTTGGCGGCGATGCTGGGGGCGACACACCGTTGGCCCCGCAGCCCCGGCAACCCGGCGCACCGGCGTCAGGAATACTTCTGGCACCATCGGCACCCACGACGCCCGATCCTCTGGACGCGCGCAGACGCGCGAACACATCGTCATCTCAGGGCGGCGACGGACAGAGTGTCCGAAAAACGTTACTTGGCGAATGACATGAGAGAAACACTTGATCTAGTGGGGCATCGGTTTGGCAGGCTCACTGTGCTGACCCGCAGCGATAGCAGCAAGAGGACGCACCACTGATGGACAACATCGCGCAAGAGATCGTCAAACGCTACGAGCGCCTGAAAGGTGATCGTGGGACTTGGGAGGAGCATTGGGAGGAAGTCGCGGATCGCGTGCTCCCCCGCTACTCTGACACGTTCCAGACCCCCGACACGGGCATCACACGCGGCGAGAAGCGCACAGAGAAGATGTTCGACAGCACAGCCGCGCTCGGGCTTGAGCGGTTTGCTGCTGTCATGGAAAGTATGCTGGTTCCAAGAAACCAGAAGTGGCACCGGCTGACGGCGTCCGATCCGTCGCTGATGCGAAATCATAAGGTCAAGCTGTGGTTTGAGGAAGCCAACAACTCGCTGTTCCGCTATCGGTATTCACCCCGCGCAAACTACGCCTCTCAGATGCACGAGGTCTTCATTGGCCTTGGTGCCTTCGGCACGTCCTGCATCTTCCCCGACGCACATGACGACGGCGGGCTGCGCTACCAGGCCATCAACCTCCGCTCGATCTACTTCGACCTGAACCATCAGGGCATTGTTGACACCTCCTACCGGAAGTTCACGCTGACCGCGCGCCAGATCATGCAGCGCAAAAAGAACGGTCGTTTCGAGAATGTGGGCGATGTTGAGAAGGGCGCGCGCGAGACACCAGACAAGAAATACGAGATCATCCATTGCGTGAAGCCACGCTCGGATTACAGCGCAGCGCGGGCCGACGCGCGGGGCAAGCGGTGGGGGTCGTACTACGTCCTGCTCGAAGGTCATGTGCTTCTGTCCGAGGGCGGGTTCGACACCTTCCCATATCCGATCAGTCGGTACGTCACAGGGCCGGGCGAGATTTATGGGCGCTCGCCTGCGATGATGGCACTCCCCGCCATCAAGGTTCTCAACGAGCAGAAGAAGACCATGCTCAAGCAGGGCCACCGTATTGTGGACCCCGTGTTATTGACGCATGATGACGGCATCCTCGACACCTTCTCCATGCGCCCCGGCGCGATGAACTCCGGCGGGGTGAACTCGTCGGGCCAGCGGTTGGTCCATGAACTGCCCACCGGCAACCTCGCCGCGGGTCAGGAACTCATGGACATGGAGCGGCAGGTCATCAACGATGCGTTCCTTGTGACGCTGTTCCAGATTTTGGTTGAAACCCCCGCCATGACGGCGACGGAAGTGTTGGAGCGGACCCGCGAGAAGGGGATGCTCCTGGCACCGACGATGGGGCGTCAGCAGTCCGAGATGCTCGGGCCAATGATCGAGCGTGAACTCGATCTGTTGATGAAGCAGAACGTCATGCCAGAGATGCCGCAAGCACTGATCGAGGCCGAAGGTGAGTACGAAGTTCAATACGACAGCCCGCTGTCTCGCTCACAGCGAGCCGAGGAGGCCGGTGGTTGGCTGCGGACGCTGGAAGCAGCGATTGCCTACGCCAACACCACAAAGGACATCTCGGTGCTGGACAACTTCAACGCTGACGTGATCTATCGTAACCTGGCCGAGATCAACGCGGTGCCGCCGTCGTGGATGAATGGTGAGGACGCCATCAAGTCTCTGCGGCGGGGCCGCGCGCAACAAGCCCAGGTGCAGCAGATGGTCGATGCCGCCCCGGCGGCGGCGGGAATTATGAAGCAGTTGGGGTCGTAGTATGGCGCTCGCAGACACCCTGCGGTTCCTCACGACCCGCAAGCGCAACTATCAGACGACCTTCGCGGGCGTCGGTGGACAGGCGGTACTGGCCGACCTTGCGCGGTTCTGCCGTGCGGATGAAACCACCTTTGACACAGACCCCCGCGTGTCCGCCTTGCTGGAAGGCCGACGTGAGGTATGGCTTCGGATCACGAAGCACCTCAACCTGACGCCCGACGAATTGGTACAATACTTCAACCCAACAGGAGAATAATTCATGTCTGATGATATTGGGTCCGTAGACGCGGGCAACCCGGCACCAGCAGCAGAAGCCGCCCCGGAGGCAGCGCCCGCAGCAGCAGCGCCCGCCGCCCCGGCAGAGCCTTTCTACAGCAAATTCCAGAACGAGGATTTGCGCGGGTTTGTTGAGAACAAGGGCGTGAAGGAACCGGAGCAGTTGGCTTCGATGTATCACAATCTCGAAAAGATGTTCGGCGCGGATAAGGCCGGGCGCACGGTCACTCTGCCGGGGCCGGACGCCGACCCCGAAGCCCTGGGCGAGTTCTATGGCAAGTTGGGCCGCCCCGAGACGCCGGCCGGTTACGAACTGCCGGTCCCCGAGGGTCAGGACGGCGCGATGGCCGAGTGGGCGGGCAGCGTGTTCCACAAACACGGCTTGACACCCGCACAGGCAAAGGGCGTTGCAGCGGAGTGGAACGAACACGTCGCCTCCCTGACCGGCGCGCGGCAGGAGGCCAACGAGCAATCGGCGGCAGCAGCCGAAACAGAACTGCGGCGCGAGTGGGGCGCGGCCTTCGAGCAGAAGATGACGGGCATGGACAGCACAGCAGCCGCGCTCGGTATCAACAATGAGCATCTTCTCGGCCTTCGATCGGCTATGGGGCCAGCAGCGGCCCTGCGGTTTGTCGATCAGTTGGCGACCAAGCTGGGCGAGGATATGGTGGTCAACGGTGAGAGTGCCGAGGGTGCGCTCACCCCGTCAGCGGCTATCGAGGCTATGAACGCGATGTGGGGCGACCCAGAAACATACAAGGCACTCATGGACCGGGGTCACCCCAAACACAAGGCGATGGTGGCGAAGAAGTCCGCTTTCGCGCAGCAAGCCGCTGCCGGTCGCGGTTAGGCAAGGCGCAGAAGCATGAGCAAGCTAGGCGCGAGCGACGCCCTCGACATTGTCCAGGACGGCGCGAAGTTCAAAGCACGGTTGCGGGAGTTGGCCGACGCAGAGACCAACCTTGCCGCTTCTCACGACAAGGTGAAGAAGCGCAACAAAACCCTCAACGCTGAGTTCGATGAGATGAACGCGCTCATGGCGGGTACTGTCGAGACGGCCAAGGCGAAAGCCAAGTCCATCACCGAGAGTGCCAATGCCGCCATGCGCCCGGTCGAGAAGGCCAAAGGCGAACTGGCGACAGAGAAGAAGGCGTTCGCCAAGCAGCTTGAGAAGTTCGCGTTCGACCAGCGCCAGTTCACCGCGCAGAAAGCCAAGTTGGCCGACCAGGAGACAAAGTTCATGGAGCGGGTGGCTGAGTTTGAGGACGGGGTTTTGGCCCTGTTGGCGTCTGTGAAGTAGGCGTTCGATAATCTGTTGCACAAACACGACACCTGTGCCATATTTACCACAAGCGCGCTATTTGCGTCGAACGGGCGACCCTTCGATAACCCCTGTCGGGCCGATAAATCAGCCCTAGTAGCGGCCCCGATATTCGGACAAGCCATTGGCTTTTGTTTCTCTTAGGACAAAGCGAAAGGCTATATCATGTCCAATGAAATCCTAGACTGGTCATTTATTGACTACAAGTCCACGGTTGACCATCTGCTCCAGCAGAAAGGGTCCAAGTTCCGCAACTCTGTGATGAATGAGAGTTTCTCCGGCAAGTCGGGCGTTCCGGTCAACCAGGTTGGAGCCGTCACGGCCCAGAAGAAAACCACTCGCCACGCGGACACACCGCTGATCGAGACGCCGCATGACCGCCGTTGGGTCTACCCCGCAGATTACGAGTGGGCCGATCTGATCGACGATCAGGACAAGCTGCGTGTCATCGCTGATCCCACGTCCCCTTATGCAATCAACGGCGCGTATGCCCTTGGTCGTGCAATGGACGACGAGATCATCGCCGCCACAACCGGCACCGCTAAGACGGGCGAAGATGGTGAAACATCCACGACTTTCCCAGGGGCGCAGACGGCAGCGACAACCGCTGGCGGCATGACCATTGCCAAACTTCGTGAAGCCATGCAGCTTCTCATTGCCGCAGAAGTTGATGTGGACAACGAGGAACTGTACTGCGCCATCGGCGCGCAGCAGCACGATGATCTGCTCGGTGAAACTCAGGCTGTCAGCCTCGACTACACCAACAAGCCGGTCCTCGTTGACGGTCGCATCCGGTCGTTCATGGGCTTCAACTTCCTCGACAGCCAGCGCCTTGCCCTTTCCGGCACGGATCGCACAGCGGTATGCTGGGCGAAGTCCGGCATGTGCTTGGGCGTCTGGAACGACACGGAAGTCCGCATCACCGAACGTGACGACAAGTCGTATGCCACTCAGGTGTACGTCAAAGGAACCTTCGGGGCCACGCGCCTTGAGGAGAAGAAAGTCGTCGCCATCACTTGCTCGGAGGCATAGACCATGGGTACTGTTTACTCAGTCCAGAAGACCAAGTGGGATCAGGACACCCCCACGACAAAAATCAAGACCAACGAAAATGCCGGTCGCGTTCGTTCGTCTTACGCCAACTACGTTGCTGATGCGGAGCAGTCGGACATCCAGATGTTCAACCTCCCCAACGGCGCGCGTATCTTGACAATGGAAGTGGCCCACGCCGCACTCGGCTCGTCCACGACCTTGTCGGTTGGTTACGCGGCTCACACCAAAGCTGACGGCACTGCCCAGGCTGCGGATGTGGACGAGTACAAGGCCGCTGCTGCCTCAACCGGCGTCGCGGTTACGGGCGCGGCACTGACCGAGGCTCTGGGTCGGTACTCAGTCTGTGACGCTGACGGCACTGGTGTACCGATCACGGTGTCGCTGGCCGGTGCTAACGGCACAGGCACGATTTCACTCGCATGTACTTGGGTGATTGATTGATGTTTGGGGGAGGCCAGCGCCTCCCCCACTCACTCTTTTGGAAGGACTACCTGAATGGCTAATCGTACCTACACGCTGACAATCGCGGACTTTGATTTGAACTCGGCCACTTCGGTCGCGGGGTCCGATGCGGGGTCCGCTGGTGCTGGGGAAGTCATCGTTGACATCGCCGAGAGCGCCGACCGCGACAAGGTCGTGCAGTCGCTCAAAGACCTCGCGTCCCTGATCGCGGCGAACCAAGTCGTCATCAACTAGCGGGGGCCGTCATGGCTTCGGAAGTTGATATCTGCAATCTCGCGTTGCAGCGTCTCGGTGCCAAGAGTATCACGGCACTGACCGACGACAGCACAAATGCGCGTGCGTGCAACCGTACCTACGCACATGCGCGTGACAGTGAATTAAGGGCGCACCCATGGAACTTCGCCCGCAAACGCGCGTCGCTGGCGGCGTCCTCGACGGCCCCGGCCTTCGAATACGCCCGCGCCTTTCCGCTCCCAGCAGACTTCCTCCGGCTGATGTCGAATAACGGTCGGCTCGGGCTGACAAACCAGGACGATCTGCAAATTGAGGCAGGCAACATCCTGACGAACGACAGCGCACCGCTGCCGATCACCTACATCGCGCAGATCACCGACCCAGAAGCCTTCGACCAACTGTTCACCGATCTGTTGGTGGCGCGCATTGCGCGTGACCTGGCGGAGAAGATCACGCAGTCGAACGCCAAGATACAGGCCGCGCAGACCTTGTACACAGAGGCTCGCTCTGAGGCGCGGCGTATCAACGCTTTTGAGCGCCCGCCGCAACAGGCTCCCGAAGACCCTTGGGTCACGGCCCGCTACTAATGGCAAAAATCTCCCCCATACAAAGCAATTTCAACGGCGGCGAAGTGTCGCCGTTGGTGTATGGGCGACCGGACCTCGACAAGTACCAGACAGGGTTGCGGACGTGCAAGAACTTCATCCCGCTGCTGCAAGGGCCGGTCGAACGCCGACCCGGCACAGCACATATCGTGGAGTGTGAAACCAGCAGCGAGAAGTCTCGGCTTGTTCGGTTCGAGTTCTCGACGGAGCAAGCCTACCAGATTGAGTTCGGCAACCTCTACATCCGGTTCGTCAAGGACCGTGGGCAGATTGAGAGCGGCGGTTCCCCGGTTGAGGTCGTGACGACCTACGCCGAGGCCGACCTGTTCCAACTCAAGTTCGCGCAGTCTGCGGATGTGCTGTACATCACGCACCCGAGTTACCCGCCCCGTAAGATTGAGCGCGCGTCGGATACGTCGTGGAGCATCACGACCATTGAATTTTCAGACGGCCCTTTCCTCAGCACCAACGCGACCACGACCACGCTCGGCTTGAGCGGCACGACCGGCTCGGTGACGGTGACGGCGTCTGCTGTGACCGGCATCAACAACGACACCGGATTTCAGACCACCGACATCGGGCGCACGATCCGTTGGCAGGATGCTGCGACAAACTGGACGTGGCTGACCGTCACAGCTCGCGCAAGCACAACGTCTGTTACGGCGACTATTTCGGGGCCAGATGCGTCAGCCACCACCGCCACGGACGCTTGGCGTCTCGGGGTTTGGTCCGACACGACCGGCTACCCCGCCGCCGTGACGTTCCATCAAAACCGTCTCTGCTTTGCGGGGCCGACCGACTTCCCGCAGCGCATCGACATGAGCGTGAGCAGCGATTTTGAGAACTTTGCGCCGACCGATCCTGATGGGACCGTGGCCGACGACCTCGCGGTGTCAACATCGCTGTCGGCGGACAACGTAAACTCTATCTTCTGGCTATCCGACGAGGAGAAGGGCTTGGCTGTCGGGACGGTGGGCGGCGAGTGGATCGTGCGGCCTAATGACAACGGCGGTGTTCTGACACCATCCAACATCCAGGCCGCGCGTTCATCGACCTTCGGCAGCGCGAACATCTCACCTGTTCGGGTGGGCCGCGCCGTCATCTTCGTCCAGCGCGCCCTGCAAAAGCTGCGTGAGATGTCCTATGTGTTCGAGGACGACGGCTTCCGCGCGCCTGACATGACGCTTGTGGCAGAGCATATCACCAAGACCGGCGTGGTGGAGATGGCGTTCCAAGCAGAGCCACAGGCTATCGTGTGGATGTGCCTGACAGACGGTTCTCTCATTGGCCTGACCTACGACCGCGACCAGAAGATACTCGGGTTCCACCGGCATGTTGTTGGGGGGTTCAGCGACGCCTACGGCGCTACGCCAGCGAAGGTCGAGAGCGTGTCGGTCATCCCGGCACCTGACGGCCTGTCCGACGAGTTGTACATGATCGTGAACCGCTACATAAACGGCGGCACCAAGCGGTATATCGAGTATTTGAAGCCCATGTGGGACAGCGCCAACGACCCCGAAGAAGCCTTCTTCGTGGACAGCGGCCTGACACTTGACGACCCCAAGACCATTACCGGCATCACGGCAGCAAGCCCCGGCGTTGTCTCGACAGACGGCGCACACGGCTTCTCCAACGGTGATGTGATCCGCATCAAGAACGTGCAGGGTATGACCGAAGTAAACCGGAAGGTTTATGTGGTGGCGAACGTCGCCGCGACGACATTCGAGTTGAACGACCGCGACGGCAACGCCATCAACACCTCTGGGTTCACGGCATATGAGACGGCTGGCGAGGTCCGCGAGCGTGTGATGACCGTGACCGGCCTGACCCATCTGGAAGGGCAAGAGGTTGCCGTTCTGGCCGAGGGGTCTGCCCACCCCCGCAAGACAGTGGCGTCAGGAGCCATCACGCTCGACCGGGAGACCTCTGAGGCTCAAGTGGGCCTAGCATATAACTCCGACTTCGAGACGCTGCGACAGCCGCTTGAGGGCCGCCGCGAGGGCACATCGCAGGGCAAGACAGAGCGCATCCATCGCGTGTTTGTTCGTTTCTTCGAGACCTTGGGCGGGAAGTTCGGCCCCACCAGCGACGACCTCGACCCCATCGTTCTTCGCGAAGGCGGCGATCCTATGGATACAGCGGTGTCCCTGTTCCAGGGCGACTTTGAGATTGAGTGGGACGGCGACTACGGGATGAATGAGCGCATCTTCATTCGGCAGGATCAGCCGCTCCCCATGACCATCCAGGCAATCATGCCGCAGCTTCATGTGCAGGACCGATAGCATGGACGTGGTAGACTTTAAAGCAGCGCACCTGATGCAGATCGACATGCAGGACGAGCAGCAATATCTCGCCAAGTACATGACCGAAGCAGAGGCCGTGGCGCTTGAGCGCCCCGATTGGACGCACTCATGCGTTGATGACGGGGTTGTGCTAGGCTGCGCGGGTATCATCCCGCTGTGGCCCGGTCGGGCGCTGGCGTGGAGTTACATCTCCGTCCATGCGACGGGGAGCAAGTTTGTCGCCGTACACCGCGCGGTGCAGAACCGTTTGGACAACTGCTACATCAAGCGGATTGAGATGACAGTAGACTGCGATTTTGAGGCAGGACATAGGTGGGCTGAGATGTTGGGTTTTGCGATGGAAGCACCGCGCATGGAGGCTTACCGCCCTGACGGCGGCGCTTGCGCGTTGTATGCGAGGGTGCGATGACCGGCGTTGAAATTGCGATGATCGCTGGGGCGGCGTTTTCTGCTGTTGGGGCCATCCAGCAGGGAAACGCAGCAAAGGGCGCGGCGAAGTTCAACGCACAGGTGGCAAATAACAACGCCATTGCGTCTCGGCAGAACGCTGCGGCCAACGCCAAACGGCAGGAGCGTGAGGCGCGTCTGCGGGCTGGCACAAACCGGGCGAACTCTGCGGCGTCGGGAACATACGGCGGGTCGGCGTTTGATCTGCTTGAGGACAACGCGATTGAGGAAGAACTCGACCGCCTGACGATTATTCACCAAGGCGAACTGCAAGCCTCCGGCCTAGAGGCCAGCGCAGGGCTTCTGACAGCGCAGGGTAAGAGCGCACAGCGCGCGGGCTACATGGGCGCGGCTGGCGCGCTGCTCAAGGGCGGCGCTACGTTATACGGGTCGGGGGCTTTTGATAGCACCGGACCCTCTGACTACACCACGCAAGACGCCTTGAAGGCGGGATACGGGCAGGGCATCTAATGGCAAAACTCACACAGTACACCCGACAGGCACGGCCCTCGGCGGGGCAGAGCGTTATGAGTGCGTCGGCGGGCAGCGCCGGGGTCGGGCTTCAGCAAGCCGGAGCCGACATCACCGAGACGGCAGGGCGGTTTCAGGCAGCGTTTGAGCGCAAGGAAAGTCGGCGCGATGCTGTCTCTGAGACGAAGGCTGAACAGGAATACATGACCTACCTCAACGACGAGGTGAACAAAATCCAGATAGAGCAGGATATCACAAGCCCGTCTGTTCTCACCGACTATGGTGTCAACGCGCGCGCGAAACTCGACCAAATTCTCGGCTTGCACGAAGGGTCTGACACCAGCCGTGCGCGGCTGACAGCCCGCCTTGAGCAGTCCTTCGGTTCGTCGTCGCGGACCCTGGCTAGCGCGTCGAACGCGTTGGGTAAAAAGTTGGTGGCTGATGGGTTGACCAACTCCTTCACCGGTGTAGCCGAGGACGTGACGCTGACCGGCGATGTCGAAGCCGGCATGCTAGATGTTGACCTGATCCTTGAAAGCAAGGCCGGCGGCATGACCCCCCTGGAAGAAACCGCGCAGCGTGCGGCGGGACGTTCAGCCGTCATCACGGCGGGTTTTGAGCGCGCGATGGGCGACGGTGATTTTGAGCGAGCGCAATCCCTGCTTGACATGGAGGGCGCCGCCGAGGACATGGGCCTTGACGGCCACCGTGCTTTGCGCCGGACCTTGACGGTCGAGCGCCGGAAGGCTGAGGTCAAAGACAACAAGTTTGCAACGGAGGTCGCTGATATTGAGGCGGTTCTGGGGCGAAAACTGACCCCCGCTGAGTTGTCGAGGAAAGCGAACATTGCTGCGCCGGCTGGCAGCGCCCCAAAGCAGGGGTTGCAGGACAAAATCGACGAGTACGTCGAGGTCACTGGAAAGTATCCCGCCCAGGCCCAAATTGACATATGGGCCGGTGCATACATCGAGGTTCCAGCGGGGGCTGATGACGGCGCGTTTGGCAACGGTCTGCGAGGCCGTGTTCTCGACATATTCAGCGATAACGCTGTGGGTTTTGCGTCGAACACGTTGGGAGAGCAGGATGAGCGCGTCTTCCAGTCTGCCCTTACCGAGTGGTTGCAGCCGCGTTCGGTCCCGAACCCTGACACGGGAGTAATGGAACTTATCACCCCCACCCTTCCCCCCTTTGTTGCAGAGGCGCTGGACCGCCGTGGCATCGACCCGGCTATCTAC
>Ga0208768_1001291_pt1 | contig 13643 bp, 7 predicted proteins | sample AntAceMetag02UK1_FD_184760 | JGI IMG/M metagenome (GOLD analysis project Ga0208768, IMG submission 184760) | Saline lake microbial communities from Ace Lake, Antarctica - Antarctic Ace Lake Metagenome 02UK1 (SPAdes) (version 2) | ecosystem: Environmental > Aquatic > Non-marine Saline and Alkaline...
CTGTATTGGCTGAGCCATTTTGTTTTTCCTCTTGTTTTGTAAATCGACAAATTCACAATCAAAAGGATAACCGAGTGGCTCAGCTCTTCAAGCCACCATGAAATTACAGAAAGAATGATGCACTACCGAAGAGGAAATAGACGCCACGAGCTGAATCCCTCTCCCTTAAACGCAGCTAACAATAATTTTGGGGTATCACTATGATAAAAATCAGATCGCTAGCATCCGCCCTCGCCCTGACAGCTTACGGGGCTGGTGTCTTGGCCCAGCCTCTTATGCTGGAAGAAGTGATGGTCACCGCCCAGAAGCGGACCGAGAATTTGCAGGACGTACCCATTTCCATTATTGCCATGAGCGGCGAGACAATTGACGATCTCGGCATTACTGACCTGGAGGAACTCACTCAGTACATACCGAATGTCACCATCAATAACGGCGCCGGGTCGCCGAACCTGTTCATCCGCGGTGTGGGGTCCGGCACTAATGCTGGCTTCGAACAGTCCGTGGGGATGTTCACGGACGGCGTTTACGCCGGACGCGGACCGCTGGCTGCTGTCCCGACAACCATGGACCTGGAACGGGTCGAAATCCTCAAGGGGCCGCAGGGTATTTTGTTTGGCAAAAACACCGTCGCCGGCGCCATCAGCATCACCACTGCCAAACCTACTGACGAGTTCGAGGGCATGGTGGAGGCACTGTACGCGCCCGATGATGGCGAGCAGCAGTACAATGTTGTGGTGTCCGGCCCGCTGACTGACGACTTGTCCGGTCGTCTGGCGGCCCGTTACGACTCAATAGACGGTTGGTGGGAAAACGTCACTACCGAAGCGGAGGGCCCCGATAATAACAACCAGTATGTCCGTGGCAGCCTCCGCTGGGAACCCGCCGATACGCTGGAAATCAACGCCAAGTACGAATACGGCGACTTCGATCGGCGCTCTCGACCCACGGTAGTGTACCAGTCCGATTTCGAAGGCCAGGAGAACGATGTCGGTACCGTACCGTTCCCCGTGGTCTCTGACCGGGACAAGGGTGCCGGCGATGTTGATGGCCGCAATAAAACCGACACAGACGTCTTCGCCGTCACTGTGGACTGGGAGCTGGAGTTCGCCACCTTTACCTCGATTTCCGCCTATTCTGCCTACAATGAGGAAGGCCCCGGCAACCAGGACATTGCCGCAGTGGCAGCCCTGTCTCGCTACGGGTGGGAGGACTACGAACAGTACAGCCAGGAAATTCGTTTCGTCTCGCCGGGTGACGAGGCCATCGACTGGATCACCGGCGCCTACTACCAATATAACGAACTGGACATCAGCCAACGTATCGACGCCCTTGATTTCGCACAGTCGGGCCCCCTGAGTGTAGCCGGCGCCCTTTACGGTGCCGAACCCGGCGTACCGAGCACGTTCGACCAGGACTCCGAAAGCTGGTCCGTCTTCGGCCAGGGCACCTGGAACTACACTGATACTGTCAGGTTTACGCTCGGTGTACGTTATAGCGATGAGACCAAGGACCTGGACAAGGAGACCTTTTCCAATGGGTTGCAAATCAGGGTTGGAGATAACCTCTTCTTCGCCAATCCGCTTAATGGCCAGTTGATTGCGGATGTTCGACAGCACTCATTTACCGGCCTCAGCCGGGAAGAAGACCAGTGGACCTTCTCCGGCATTGTCCAATGGGATGCCAGCGATGACGCCATGCTGTACGCCAGTGTCAGTACCGGTTTCAAAGCCGGTGGTTACGACCAGGCCTACAGCGGCGCCGGGTACGAGATTCGTCTGGCGAACCCCGTCACAGGCGAGCTGACCGGTGAGTCGGTTCCCGGAAGCGACCCCTCGGTACTCGAGTACCAGGACGAAACCGTGACCGCCTATGAAGTGGGGGCCAAGATGCGCTTGCTGGAGGGGGCTGCGGAACTGAATATCGCAGTGTTCCGCACGGAATTCGACAACCTGCAGACTAGTTCACTGATAGGCGATGTATTCCGGGTCGGTAACGCCGGGGAAGCTGTCAGCCAGGGTGTGGAAATAGATGGCCGTTGGCAGGCGACGGAGCGTCTGTCCTTCGGCGCTGCGGTGGCCTACCTGGATGCCTATTATGACGATTTCACCGGCGCCACCTGCACCATCCCGCAAAGCAGCGACCCGGACAACAACCCCGGCTGCCTGAGGGACGATGGCAGTAACATTTCAGCAGGCGAGACCGGCGGCCAGGATCTGAAAGACGAGACACTGCTGTTCGCCCCGGATTGGAGCTACACCCTCAATGCCAAGTATGTGATACCACTGAGCGCAAACCTAATACTGGTCAATGGCATAGATATTAACTACGAGGATGAGTTTTACTCGGCGCTGGACTTGGATCCCAACACCAAGCACGACGCCCTCACCACGTTCAATGCACGCATCGCGTTGGCCAACGTGGACCGCACCTGGACCGTCGCGCTCATCGGCAAGAATCTCACCGACGAAAAAAGCAACATCTGGAACAACGACGTACCGATTACCGACTCCAACAGCTATTTCGGTCTGCCGAATCGGCCGCGCTCCATCGCCGTGCAGGCACGTTATAGTTTCTAAAGCTGACACTTTAGTCGCGCGCCTGCGCATGAACGACTAAATGATGCACCCCGCGCGGGCTCAGCGCGTGCGGGGAAATATCAGGAAAGCAAAACATGCTCAAAAAAATCGGTTTAGGCACTGTTGTCTTACTGCTCGCGGCCATCGGCTTTGCCTGGGTTAAATGGCTGCTGCCTATACAGATAACGCTCGACAAATTTGGACCGGATACAGCAGCTCGCGATTATGCCTTGCAAGACGACAGCAGGGTGACACGGCCCGCAATACAAGCCGCTATCTATCAAGACGCGCCCAATCCTGACATGAACCTGTATTGGGGTGAATTGCATCTGCATACATCTGAAAGTTTCGATGCAACCCTGTTCGGTAATACGTTTGGTATTGAAGATGCCTATCGCTTCGCCGGAGGAGAGCCGCTGACCAGCGCCGGGGGCGAGATCATGCAGCTTACCCGCCCACTGGACTTTGTGGCGATCACCGACCACGCCGAAGGTTTTGGCACTAAGACACACTGTAATGACCCGGACCTGTCGCTGGGTGAGCGCGCTGCCTGCTGGCTAACCACTCGTGCTAATCCGGCGATTTTTCAAATCTTCGCTAAAGGCGCTCGCGGAACAGGAGTGCCTGGAGATCCCTCAAAACCGGCTGGAGTCTATCAACAGACGAGCCGCCAGCCCCTTAAACCTGGTGTTTTTCCCACCTGTAAATGGGGAGACGGCACAGCTGAACGATGCTATAGAAATTCCATTAACGACTGGGCCCGTTATGTCAGCCTTGCCGACAAATTTTATCAACCGGGCAAGCTGACCACGCTGATTGGTTATGAGTTTTCGCCAGGAATGCCGGATGAGGGTAAACATCACCGCAACGTCCTTTTCCGCTCCAATACGGTTCCTGAGCGGGCCATTTCAAGTCTGGATGTACCGAACGCCATTGAACTTTGGCGAGGGCTTGAAGCCACTTGCGGTGCTGGCTGTGACTTCCTGACCATGCCGCACAACCCTAACAAGGCATGGGGCCTTACTTACTCACGTTTCACCTGGGACGGTCAGCAATATAGCGAGGCCGACTGGCGCTTGCGACAAAGGCGCGAACCGCTGGCAGAAATATTCCAGATCAAGGGCGCGCAGGAATGTGCGCTAGGCGTCGGCGCGACGGATGAAGAATGTGCCTTTGAACAAGTATTCGACCCCTGCCAGCCCGGCGAAACGACAGGCTGCGCCTTTCAAACAGGTTTTGTCCGCCAGGGGCTTAAAGTCGGACTGGAGCTTAATCAGGAGTTGGGATTTAATCCGGTACAGGTGGGCTTTATCGCCGCCACTGACAGTCACAATTCCAATCCCGGTGATGTGGAAGAATGGGACTTTCCCGGTGCAGTGGCAGCGGTCACTTCCTCAGCGGTTCGGCGCCTGAATGATGATGACGATGCAACAGCTGCTTATAAATCTCGTCTCAAATTTCATACATCGGGTGGAATAGCCGCTGTCTGGGCGCCTGAAAATACACGTGAAGCGATTTTTGATGCCCTTGCCCGCCGCGAAACCTACGCCACATCCGGGCCCCGCATGGCAGTGCGCTTCTATGCAGGTTGGGGTATTGATGATGCCATTATGGAAGACCACAACCCGTTGCAGTCTTCAATAGCAAACGGGGTGCCGATGGGTGGCGTGCTGCATGTACCCACAAACCCTGATGCGGCGCAGCAAAAGTCTCCTGGCTTTTTTGTCTGGGCGACACGCGATCCAATCGATGCGCGCTTGCAGCGGGTGCAAATGATCAAAGGCTGGATCGACGCGCAGGGTCAAACCCACGAAAAAGTCGTCGATATCGCCTGCTCAGATGGATTAACCGCTGACCCCACAAGTCACCGCTGCCCGGACAATGACGCAAGTGTTGATCTTGATACCTGTAACTTCAGCCAAAGTTCTGGCGCTGATGAACTGAAAACCGTCTGGCATGACCCTGACTACGATCCGGCCCAAGGTGCCTTCTATTACGCCCGTGTGCTGATGAACCCGACCTGTCGCTGGTCAAGCTATGATGCGATCCGCCTCGGGCGGGAACCAGACCCACGCGTTCCCGCAACAATCCAGGAGCGCGCTTGGACCAGCCCTATCTGGCTTGACCCCGAAGGCTGACTCTGGAGATTGTCCCAGCAGGATAGTCCAGCAGCCATACTCTGTTGATACACAGGAATAAGACTCTATGATTTTTCACACTGCAATGATTGCTGCCATCGCGTTGACGGCCGCCTGCTCCGGCGACTCATTAGAATCGGATAAGCGCGAGCAGGCACAAGAAGTCTACCGCACGACTAACACATTGATTCCTGCTGGCGATGAGATCATAAGTTTCCCACCGCCGCCGAATGCCGATCAACGTCGGCCCACACCTAACCTCGATCGCAATGCCTACTTCGGCGACTTGCATGTGCACACGACACTCTCTTTTGATGCTTCTGCTTTTGGCACCACCGCAACACCCGCCGATGCCTACCGCTATGCGCAGGGAGAAGCCATCAAACACCCCAGTGGCTTTGAAGTACAGCTGGCACAACCACTGGATTTTTACGCCGTTACCGATCATGGCGTTTTTCTTGGCCTGATCAACGAGGCCGCCGATACCAGCACGGCATTCTCTCAATACGATTTCGCCAAGCCATATCACAATATCAACGCGACGGTAGATGGCGGTCTGCTTGACCTATCCAGAAGAAGCAAAGTGTTTTACGGCTTTATTAGCGATGTAGTGGCCAAGTTACTCGACGGCACTATCGACAATGCGGTCGTGAATAACGCCAGCAATTCAGCCTGGGTACAAACCATTGAAGCGGCTGATGAAGCCTACAAACCCGGTACATTTACCACGTTTGCAGGGTATGAATTCACGTCTTCGACCGAGGAGAGAGAACCCCTGCATCGCAATGTGATTTTTCGTGGCACCGAGCGCTTACCCGCCGTGCCTTTCTCGCGCTTCAATAGCATTAACCCCGAAGGCCTGTGGGACTGGATGGACGGGTTGCGAAAACAAGACATAGAAAGTTTGGCGATACCGCATAACAGCAACGGCTCCAACGGTGCAATGTTTATGTTCACTGATTGGGCTGGCAAGGCCATTGACCAGGAGTACGCCGACCAACGCTTGCGCAATGAACCGCTAGTCGAAATCACCCAGGTTAAAGGCACATCAGAGACAAACCCCTTACTGTCGAAAAACGACGAGTGGGCTAATTTCGAAATTCTCCCCCTCATCACCTCCTCCAAGTTACCCAGTGCGCCACCGGGCAGCTATGTGCGAGACGCGTGGTTACGCGGTTTGTCTATGGCGGACAGCCCCGGGGTAAATCCTTACAAATTTGGCGTTATTGGTTCCAGCGATACCCACACAGGCGCATCTCCACTGGAAGAGAACAACTACTTTGGAAAAATTGGCGCGTTCGACAGCACCGCTGAAAAACGCGGCTCTATCCCTGCGAGTTTTCTTTACGGGACGCTGGTCACACTGGCTGCACCCGAAATGACAGAAGAAGTCCACGAACAAACCTACCTTGATTTTTCAGGCTACAAGTATTGGGGAGCGTCTGGTATTGCCGGAGTATGGGCAGAAGAGAATACCCGCGAGGCCATTTATGACGCCCTGCGCCGTAAGGAAACGTTTGCCACCAGCGGTACACGTATAAAAGTGCGGTTTTTTGCCAGTTACGAACTCGCCGATGCACAGTTAGATCGCCCGGACCTGGTCAAAAATGCCTACCAAACTGGCGCCACCATGGGTGGCATCCTGCAAGCGAGTGGTGATCGCCAACCCACGTTCTTAACCTGGGCCATGGCTGACCCAAACACCGCCCAATTGCAGCGCGTGCAAATTATAAAAGGCTGGCTTGAAAACGGCGAACACCAGGAGCAAGTGTACGATGTAGCGTGCTCAGATGGCTTAAGCGTAGACCCGCAAACTCATCGCTGCCCTGATAACGGCGCACGCGTAAACCCGGATGACTGCTCTATCACTGCGAATGTCGGCGCGGGCCAGCTCAAGACTCTGTGGCAAGACCCCAACTTCACTGCGGGGCAGGAGGCATTTTACTATGTGCGCGTGCTCGAAAACCCCGTCTGCCGCTGGTCCACCTGGGACGCAATACGCGCAGGTGAAACACCGCGCCCAGACTTACCGACCACCATTCAAGAACGCGCATGGTCGTCGCCCATTTGGTATAGCTCCACCATTGAAAGCAACAACTTTGTAGATTGAGATGACCATGAATAATGCCCATGAATCAGTAGATGTTTTAATTATTGGAGCAGGCTTAGCCGGAATAGGGGGTGCTTGCCAGTTGCGCCGCAACTGCCCGGACCACAGCTTTATGATCCTCGAATCTCGCTCCGCCAGTGGCGGCACTTGGGATTTATTCCGCTACCCGGGCATTCGCTCCGACAGTGACATGTATACCTACAGTTACGGCTTCAAGCCCTGGCGCGACAAGGCTACCATCGCCGACGGCCACAAAATCCTCAACTATATTCGTGAGGCAGCGGCGGAAAATGACGTGGAACGACATATCCTCTATCAGCACAAGGTGGTGGCCGCCAACTGGTCTTCGTCCGACAATCGCTGGCTGGTGACTGCCGAGCGAGGCGGCTCAGGTGATGGCAGTGGTGAGTCAGTGACGATAAGCTGCAAGTTCATGTTCAATTGCTGCGGCTATTACGATTACGAGCAGGGTTATACACCGGAGTTTGCCGGGATCGAAGACTTTAGGGGACAGGTCGTGCACGCACAGCATTGGCCCGCGAACTTAGATTACCAAGACAAGCGTGTTGTGGTGATCGGCAGTGGCGCCACCGCGGTGACTCTGGTGCCGGCAATGTCGAAGGACACGGCGAGTCTAGTAATGTTACAGCGCACACCGACCTATATTGCCAGCATACCCGCTGAAGATCCCATGGCAGAGAGACTGCGCAAATGGTTACCTGACAATTGGGTTTTCCGCCTGACACGCTGGCAAAAAGTGTTGTTTCAGATGTATATCTATCATCTATCCCGTCGAAAACCACGAGAGCTGCGCAGGTACCTGCTTGGCCAAGTGCGCAAAGCGCTGGGGCCGGATTATGACGTCGCCACCCACTTCACCCCTAACTACTATCCCTGGGATCAACGTCTGTGCGCGGTACCCGATGGCGATCTGTTTACCGCGATCCGCGCCGGAAATGCCGAGGTGGTGACCGATCACATTGATAAGTTCAATTTTGAGGGTATCCAACTCAAATCCGGCAAGCAGCTCAATGCCGATATTGTGATACTGGCCACGGGGCTAAACCTTAAGTTTGCTGGCGGCGTCAAACACAGCGTTGATGGCAAGGAGATCGACATAACCGAGCACTTTATCTATCGGGGGATGATGTTCTCTGGAATGCCCAATATGGCATTTACCGTGGGTTATACCAATTCTTCCTGGACCCTCAAAACCGATTTGACGGGCAAATACGTATGCCGATTGCTCAATAAAATGGACCGTGGCAACTATTCAACCGTAACGCCACGCATGAAGGGAGAGGTTGATGAAGTGCCCCTGCTAGATTTCGACGCAGGTTACGTACTGCGCGCACGGAAGCAGTTTCCCAAAAATGGCAATCGCTTGCCGTGGAAGAACTACCAGAATTACGTGAGAGACTTTATCGGTTTGCGTCTTGGCCGCTTGAATGATGACGAATTGGAGTTTCGCTAGTGGCGTCTCGCAAACCCATTCGACTGGTTGGTGGAACAGGATCACCCTATACACAAAAAATGGTAGCTCTGCTGCGCTACCGGCGGTTGCCCTATGTTGTGAACTGGGGCGCACCGGCAGAGGTTTGTGAGGCGCTGGGTGTGGAGACACCCAAGCCGATTTTCGAGCCTACGTTTTTTTTCGAAGAGGCGGGAGACACGCACGCGGTGTGCGACTCCACCCCTATTATCCGGCGTCTGGAGGATAGCTATACCGGCCGCTCGGTACTGCCCGGTGACCCGGCGCTGGCCTTTATCGACTACCTGATCGAAGACTTTGCTGACGAGTGGTGCACCAAGTACATGTTCCATTATCGCTGGCACGCGCAGTTGGACGCAGGCAATGCCGGCACCCTGTTACCGCTGAGCATGAACGTCAGCATGCCGAAGGGCGCCCATAAAGAATTCAAACACTGGGTGGAAGACCGCCAGATCAGCCGCCTTTACGTGGTGGGCTCCAATGACACCACGGCAGCGGTGATCGATGCCAGCTATCGGCGCTTTCTTACCGCCATGGAAAACCATCTGGGCAATCAAAAGTACATGCTGGGCAACCGTCCCGCAGCTGGAGACTTCGGCCTCTATGGCCAGTTGAGCCAATTGGTGGGGTTTGATCCCACGCCCAGGGCGATTGCCCATGACGTTTCTCCGCGCACAGTCGCTTGGGTCGATCTCATGTGCGACCAGAGTGGACTTGAGCCAACAGAGCAAGATTGGGTTAGCCTAGCGGATCAACCCGAGAGCTTGCGCGGCCTGCTGAAAGAAATCGGCCGTATGTATGCGCCCGCGCAACTGGCTAACGCCCGCGCCGTTCAGGCGCAAGGCAAGACCTGGGATGCCGAGATAGATGGCGCGCCCTGGACCCAACAGACCTTCCCCTATCAGGCCAAGTGCCTGCGGTGGACTAATGAACGCTACCGGACCCTCAGCGAGGCGGAGCGCCTAAGTGTCGACGCATTGCTCAAAGGCACCGGTGTTGAAACCATGCTGGCAACTGATTGAGGAATCCAAACTTTGAATAAGCAAACCAAGAACCGGCAAACCATCTATCTCGTTATGACCATTATCGGCACCCTGGCGCCCGTAATAGTAGGTGCGCCTTATCTCCTGGAGCATGGATACAACCCTGCGCACCTTCTGCCCGCCATATTCAGTTCGGCAGTGTCTGCCATGGTTGGCATTAATGTGATCATAGGCTGCATCACGCTGGCGATCTTAATGCATACCGAGGGTCGTGAACTCGGTATAAAAACAGGGCTACCGATACTAGCCATCACCATTGTCGGTATTTCCAGCGGTCTCCCGCTCTACCTCTACCTCCGCGAGAGAATCAATGCGAGCGCTCTGCCCGGGAATGAGATCTACACCTAAAGTAAAACGCGCAAACGCACTGCAGCCTTGTAGAAACTCTATGACGCGATTCGCCCTCTGGAGATCGCATGATGCCTATGATTGGTTTTTACTCTGACCCCAAACACCCTGCGCGGCCTGCTGAAAGAAATCGGCCGTATGTATGCGCCCGCGCAACTGGCTAACGCCCGCGCCGTTCAGGCGCAAGGCAAGACCTGGGATGCCGAGATAGATGGCGCGCCCTGGACCCAACAGACCTTCCCCTATCAGGCCAAGTGCCTGCGGTGGACTAATGAACGCTACCGGACCCTCAGCGAGGCGGAGCGCCTAAGTGTCGACGCATTGCTCAAAGGCACCGGTGTTGAAACCATGCTGGCAACTGATTGAGGAATCCAAACTTTGAATAAGCAAACCAAGAACCGGCAAACCATCTATCTCGTTATGACCATTATCGGCACCCTGGCGCCCGTAATAGTAGGTGCGCCTTATCTCCTGGAGCATGGATACAACCCTGCGCACCTTCTGCCCGCCATATTCAGTTCGGCAGTGTCTGCCATGGTTGGCATTAATGTGATCATAGGCTGCATCACGCTGGCGATCTTAATGCATACCGAGGGTCGTGAACTCGGTATAAAAACAGGGCTACCGATACTAGCCATCACCATTGTCGGTATTTCCAGCGGTCTCCCGCTCTACCTCTACCTCCGCGAGAGAATCAATGCGAGCGCTCTGCCCGGGAATGAGATCTACACCTAAAGTAAAACGCGCAAACGCACTGCAGCCTTGTAGAAACTCTATGACGCGATTCGCCCTCTGGAGATCGCATGATGCCTATGATTGGTTTTTACTCTGACCCCAAACACCACGATCAGCATGTCCCCCCCCGCCAGATCAGTACTCGTAGGCCACTTCGATACCGTAGGTACGTGGATCGCCATAGTTTTGCGTGATCAGACCAAGATCATTACCGAAGTTGATACCGTAGTTTGAATAATCCTCATCCGTCAGGTTCTTCCCCCATAAGGTGAAGCGCATCATGCCATCGCCCACTTCTACGTTCTCGAGACTCAGGCGCGCATCAACCACGGTGCGAGCATCCATTTCCCGGTTTTCATACAACACCGGCACAGTTGGGCCGCCTCGGCTGACGGCGACTAGCGCGGGATAGGCCGCGGATGCAAACCACTCATCCTGCCAGTTCAGATTGATGTAACCGGTTACTTCACCCCAGGAAGTGCGTGCGAATATATAGTCGGCATACAAATTGAACTGGTTGTCGGGCGAGCCACCGCGCTTCGCGAAATCCTTACCTATGAGGCAGTTGGTCGGATCAAGAGTACCGCACACATCGGGAAATTCATCGAAATCACCGTGAATATAAGCATAGCTGACGCCTATTACCAGATCGTCAATCGGCGCCACCAGCACTTCTACTTCACCGCCCCAGCGCTCTGCCTTACCCGCATTGCTCACTTTGGTTGTCGGCGTGCCATCTACCGTTTCAATCAGGCTGACCTGCAGATCATCGTAGGTATAGGTATACACTGCGGCATTAACACGCAGACGGCTGTCCCACAACTCACTCTTAACGCCGATCTCATACTGGTCTATAGTCTCCTCTTCGAACGGAGCACTGTCGAATGCTTCGCCGTTGAAACCGCCACTGCGGTAACCATTGCCATAACGGAAGTAGGTATTGACTTCCTCCGTCGCTTGGTACGCCACGGTAAAGCTGCCGCTCACATTGTCGAAGGACTTGTCGTTACTGGCGTCCATTGCCGGAGTCGGCGCCGTCAACGCACCAATCATTTCGTCGTTCTGCCAGTTGATATCTTTATCTTCTTCCGTGTAGCGAAGACCCCCAGTAAACGACAGGCGATCATCCAACCAGCCGGGAGTCCAGGTGGTTTGACCGTAGGCCGCCCATGCCTCAGTGGTCATCTTATAGCGGATCTCTCCGAGCGGCGCCAGCGGCACCAGGGCGGTGGATGTGCGCTTGTATTTTGCCGTGTCGTCGAAGTAATACAGGCCACCGACATATTCAAACTGATCGATGGAGCCTATTATCTGAAATTCCTGCGAAAACTGGTCATAATCCGACACGCTGTCCTGCGAGAAGTGCAGTGCGCCTCCCTGTGCATCAATCTGGTTCCAAAAAGCATCCAGGGGAATCGCCGGATTCATTATGTCGACACCACCGGTTGCACCGTAAATGCTGCCAAGGGTCAGGTGCGCTAAATCATTCCAGGCGGCAACTCCGTTGGCATCATTTCTGCTGTCGATAGAGTCTATGTCACCACGAGCGGTGGTTTTACTGCTGCGGTACCCGGTGATTGACTTGAGCGTAATGTCGTCCTTATCCCAGGCCAGCGTTAACCCGTGCCCCTCATTGTCGACATTAGAGCGCGGCGTGACATCGATGCCGCCGCGATTGCGTCGCCCCTCACCTGCCGCAACGCTGTCCTCGTAGACACTGATAGTCTTTTGCAGGGATGGAACCCAACGCTCGCCGATACGCGGATCAGTGCCGGGCGCTGCAGCCCAGCCCTGTGCCCGTGCCAGCGTTCCCTGAAGAGCGCTGATTCTATTCGAGCCTGCGGCACCTAGCGGATTGAGGCCAACAACGGCGTCCAGGTTATTGACCTCGTCTAGTTGGGAGCCGTCATACGCGTAATCCACCCGCAGATTCTCGGTAATATCCCAAGCCAGCCCGACACGCCACGCTTGACGATCGAGATCATTAAAATCATCGCCGTTCGTTGTATTTGTGTAGAAGCCGTCACGGTCTCGAGTTTGCACCCCGAAGTTTGCCGCGAGCTGACCCGCGCCAACACCGATCTGACCGATGGATGGCGTATCAACATTGATTTGGGCACCGTAATACTCGTGGTTGCCTACCGAGCCGACAGCCCGCACACCGAACTCGCCACTGGGCTTGCGGGTAATATAATTTACCGCGCCCCCGGTGGAGTTGCGCCCATACAGCGTGCCCTGTGGGCCGCGCAGCACTTCAATCCTCTCCAGTTCTGCCACGTCAGCAGACACGCCGGTCATTTTCCCGAGGTAAACACCATCCATGTAGATGCCGACAGCAGGGTCTAGTGACAAATTCGAGGGGGAACCGCCCGAAACACCGCGAATTGACAAGCTCGTACTCCCTCGGCTGCCAGGAGCCGTGAAGCCGCCCACGCTGGGAATCTGGCCAAGCAGGTCTGCAATATTTGAGATGCCGCGCTGTTCAATATCTTTGCGGCTGAATGCGGTGATGGAAATGGGAACTTCCTGCAGGTTTTCTGTGCGCTTTTCTGCTGTTACGACAATTTCTTCCAGCATTGTGCCCGACGGAGAGGGTGCTTGAGCTTGTACTGGCAAAATCATTGCTGAGACCAGCGCAGAAACTGCAAGCGCCATTGGATGTACCGGTGATACCTTTCTTAATGACATAGCCATCTCCTTCTTTATATATTTATTGAACTGAAAGGATACTTACTAACTTTAACTGACCGTAACTAACCTTCCAGATACAGTTGGATGAACAACGAATAAAAATATACTGAGATTGGAACTTGGCGAACACGACAAAACAGACCAAATTTATGAACAAATCGGTTCAGTTTTGGAGTATCAAGACATCCTGCATTACCCGCAGCTGTATATCTGCAGCATCACCTGAACCATAACTTCCATAAAATTCATATCCCTAAAACCCACTGAAGCGACAACAACGTCAATGAGTAATCAGGGATCATCTGCAGCCTGTTAGTGCCGCCGCAGAATTCAGTCAAAGTATCGATATTCACTGGAGTTATTGTCAAAAGTGGTGTTTCGCACCTGAGTTAGGCGGCGACCTGGTCAACTGCTTTTATCTCGATTCCATCTTTGAATTTCACTCCAGTAATTACCTGCGCAAGGTAGTTGAAGCCGCGTAAGCGGCGCCAGTTATCCTGCGCACAC
>Ga0208768_1001292_pt1 | contig 13632 bp, 17 predicted proteins | sample AntAceMetag02UK1_FD_184760 | JGI IMG/M metagenome (GOLD analysis project Ga0208768, IMG submission 184760) | Saline lake microbial communities from Ace Lake, Antarctica - Antarctic Ace Lake Metagenome 02UK1 (SPAdes) (version 2) | ecosystem: Environmental > Aquatic > Non-marine Saline and...
AATCTAGCTTTGCTGTCACGGCTCCATACCCACGATTAATGCTTGATGTTGAGGGCGGTCACCGCTTTCTTCCCATCATCATTAAGTACTGGGACCCGTTAAGAGAAGAACCGCCAGTAGCAGATGGAACATGGGATACATGCGTGGTTGTAGTTCACACCTACGACACCGTGATTAAGGTGTATCAGTGGTTGCAGTCTGGTAAACACCAATTTAAGAGTCTAATTATTGACTCAATCTCAGAACTGCAAGTTAAGTGTGTTGACAGCATTGCAGGTAATGAGCAGATGAAGATGCAGCAGTGGGGCGAACTACTTCGTCACATGGGCGGTCTCCTCCGCGACCTGAGAGATTTAACTATGCACCCGGTAAATCCGCTCGAAGCGGTTGTACTGACTGCAATGGCTCGTACAGGGCAAGATGGTAGGGCTCGTCCTTACCTGCAAGGTCAACTTGCTATCCAAGCCCCGTATTTCTACGACATCCTTGGAGCACTAGTTGTTGAGGACGTACAAAACCCTGATCCCATGCAGTCGGCTTTTAAAACACGCCGTATGTATGTAGAACGCACAAACCAGTACGAAGCAGGTGAGCGCGTTCAGGGAAGGCTCGGCGCAATTGTTGAGCAAGAAAACTTGTCTATAGAACGAATGTTAGATATCGTTTTTGGACAAAAGCAAGAGGCAGCTAAGGCAGCCGAAGAAGCAACAAAGAAGGCGCAAACCGCGCCCTACGACAAATAGAGAAAGAGGACTCAAAGATGAGTACAACTAACTGGGGAGATCTCCTCAAAGAAGCAGGCGACAGCGTTTCCTTTGAACCGCTACCCGACGGTGACTATGATCTTATGGTCCTGGAGGCAGTTGCAAAACAGTCGCAGTCTGGCAAGACCATGTTCAGTCTGAAGTCTCAGGTTGATGGAGGCCCGCACAACAAGCGTCTTATTTGGGACAACCTTGTTATTACTACTGGAAACCCAACGGCACTAGGGATTTTCTTTTCGAAGATGTCGGCCCTTGGTCTAAACCAAGAGTACTTTAAGCAAAACCCAACAAACGCTCAGATTGAGCAGGTTCTTCTAAACCGTAAGTACCGTGGGGTAGTAGCCACACGGACTTGGAACGGTGACCGTCGTAACGAGGTCAAGAAGTACCTACCAGCGCAACAACAGGCAACTACCGCTGCTGCTGCTGCACCAGCACCAGCACCGGCTCCAGCCCCTGCACCGGCACCAACCCTAAGCGAGACTGCACCGTCAGCCCCGTTTTAATCATTATGTTCAGGCTGCCACTCAACCTTTGTTGGGTGGCAGTCTGCATTTTTGGAAGGACAAGATGAAAATACTACTTACAGGGTCTACGGCATCACATAGTCCTAACACAAAAGACCAAGAAAGGCACACATTTGCCTTTCTACTAAACAAGGCATTGGTATTTGCGGGCAATGACGTTACATGGATCAACTCATCAGTATCTCTCACAAAAGAATACTTAGAAGATTTTGATTCTGTTATTGTAGGCATTTCTCCCCCCACTAGTCTCTCCTCTAATAGAGCGTACGGAGCACTGTCTGTTATAGATTATGCCCATAGCCTAAACAACCTAACGCTATTTGTAGACTCACCAAACCCTAAAATGATCTTGAGCAGTATTAACTCAATCATAAAAGCTCCAGACACTTTAGTGAAACCGTTCTATGCAAAAAGAAAAGACTACAAGAAAGCTACAGATACAGATATAAACAGAAGATTGATGAGGTCTCTAAACATGTTATACACAGAAAAGTGGCCCACTACAATCTACCCAGAATTTCCCTGGAGCAACAGAAACTCTCTGTCGGATCAGATAAACAATGTTTCTTCTGATAAGTCAGTAGGGGTTAACTATGACTCCGTACTTTTAGACAATCTACCTTACCCCGTAAAATCTTTGTCAAATGAGAACACTTACTGGGTTGCAGATTCTTTAGACACGTCTTGGACTAGAGACATAAGTAAGGTTATCTCCTATGAAATAGTATCTGCAAGAAAAAGTTACTGGGAGAAGTATGAAGAAGTTGTTTTACGAATCAATAATTCCACTGGGTGCTTGATATCTATACAAAAAGATTTAAACACTTCCTGGACCCCATATCTATCGTATAGCTTAAACAATGGTGTTCCAGTTGTGCCCGATTGGAAAATTAGCGGTGTGCTTGGTGATAGTTGGAACAATCTACCCCACTACATAGAGGAAATGTCTGCTAGTGATAGACAAAAGCTAGCATTTAAACAAAAAGAAAGTTATAAATCCAACGTGCTTTCTTGGGAAAAATCAGTAGAATTAACTAACAACGCTGTAGAAAGAGAGTAGGTCTTTATGTCCGAAATAAATATGGATTGGGTACGAGATCAAATGACAGACGCCAAGGTAACTCAAACTGTTGGGACGTCTGTTCTACGACTCCTAGAGGTTTGGGAAACAATGAACCACAAAGAAGAGACGGCAAAAAACACTATTGAAATTTTTTCAAAACTTGCTCTAGGCCATGCCTTAGTAGAAGGTACAATAGACAATCTTTCAGGAACTTGGGTAGATGCGCGACCCGGGCAGATTATAGTTACAAATATTGTTAGAGTTAAGTCAAACATATTTTCCGACAACCTAGGAAAAATTCATAACGGTCGGGTAGGAAAAGTTGTTGGGGTCAGGTACGGAGACATTATCGTTAAAACAATTGATGGAAAGACTCCAGAACTTGATGGAGCTCACTACGCACCCCACATGTTAGAAAAGCTTGTTAAGTAGTGACAAAAACTCTACACTTTTCTGTTTCTGGAGATTCAAATCTCGAGCTAGAAGATAAGGCCAGAGAATTTGTTTTATTATATTTAAATCTTTCTGACGGAGAAGAAGAACCAAAGTCGCAGTATGAATTTTTTGTAGAGGAAGACACAGATTTTGAAGCAGAGTTCACTTACAAAGCCGACGTTATCGTTAGGATAAAAAATATATGAGCGAATCTGAAGCACCTATAGTAGAAGAATCCTCTCCTCTAAGGGTAGAAGCACTAAGAGAAGCAGCACGACTTATTAACTCAGAAAGAAATGTACAATACGGACCACCGTCAGAAAATTTTAGAAGAATTGCTCGAATATGGTCTGTAGTTTTAAGCACTGAAGTTACGGAAGAAGACGTGGCAATGTGTATGGTTGCCCTAAAAATGGCACGCTACGCCGCAAAAACGGGATATCAACCTGACACATGGATTGACATCGCAGGGTACGCAGGCTGCGGCTACGAAGTCGGAGCCGCTGAATAATGTCAATAAAACCTCCTTGGAAATTTGAGACACCTAACTGCAGGGGAGAAGACACCACAGGCTTCTATACAGAAGACGACGGACTAGAGACTACAAAAGAGCAAAAGAAGAAAATAAAAAAGATATGTGGCGGGTGTGTCCACCAACTAGACTGCCTCGAGTGGGGTCTAGAGAAGGAAAGATTTGGGGTATGGGGTGGCCTCAACAACAGAGAACGATCCCTTCTCAGACGTAGACGGCGCAATAAGGCTTTACTAGTCTGATGGAACTCTTCACTTTATTTAGCTAGTAGAATTAGTCTTATGGATACGACCGAGAATCTTAAACCACTACCAATGTGTGAAGACTGTTGGTTAAATGACCACTCTCGGTGGGAGCCTGAAAGTATCAATGATGAGGGCAGTGTCATAATGAAACTTATGGGGGTTGATGTGCCTCACAAAGTAAATACAGGCGAAGTTGAAGTGTGCTGTATGTGTGGCGGTCTCACCGTATCGGGTATCTACGAATTTAAAGATCCAAGTAAAGTATTGTTCTCTGACAGTTCAGAAATTAGTCAAGGGTTTGAAATTGAAATTAGTGAGTATGGATTAGATGGAGATGACTATTGAAAAACGATAGGCCTGGAGATTGGTTGTGGGAGGAGTGGGACGGAGATCCTTTCTTATTCTCTGAGAATGATTTGGCGTATTTCACATATGAGTGGGTAGACCTAGATAACGATGTAGTAAAAAGAGCTCTAGCCTCGTGCCTACAGAGAGACGGGGTAGTGGACTCTCTCTCTGAAGGCTTTAAGGCCTGCGACTCGGTATCTTTTGTTGATACAGGATACTGCGGAGTAGTTGATGGAGAAGAGAGTATTGTCATGTGCAACAATAATGGAGAGACTCCGTTTGGGGATTTTGTTTTAGAAGTTAAGAAGATAACCCTAGTTCATCTATAATAAATTTTCTTTCCTTTTTAGTGTATTATTACGGGGTGTGGACTCCTGCTAAAAGCTTACAATGGCAAAGAAAAGCAGAGTGCGCTAAACCAGAAAATCAAAAGTATATGAACAACTTTTTTTCTAAAGTCTTTGAAGAGAAATACGAAGCAAAAAACATGTGCTTCTCTTGTCCGGTAAGAAAAGACTGCCTCCAGTGGGCCTTAGAACACCGACAAATTTGGGGGGTATGGGGCGGTAAAGATGAGGTAGAGCTTAGAAGAACCTTGTCAGTGTCTTTTAACGGAGAAGAGACACGAAGAAGACGATACCCCAACTGCCCATATTGTACGGCTTGGCCGCAGAAACTAGAGGTATCTGTTGAAGACGTTCCTGGTGGTGGCAGATGGACTACTGCTAAAGTAGTTACCTGTACCGAATGCGGGTTTTCTTGGAGAAGTAGGACTAGCGCAAACGCCGTAGAAAACTATAAAGCAGTTAAATCAGAAAGAGATAAAGAAAGAAAAGAAAAAAGAGAGAAGTTAGCTAAGACCAAGGAATCCCGGAAACAACACTAACTATTCCAGTACTTTCGTTAAATCTTTTTATGGCTCGTTCTTCAACTTTTTCCGGCATATATACGGCAGTCTTTACCCACTCAATGGCCTTCTGCTCTGTAAGAGAGTCCAGAGGGATAAAAGCAGGGGAATAAGCTTCTGGAGAGAACCTGGAAGTTCCTGGAGTATCAACTGACTGCTCTCCATCTGAAACTTCTACTGCCCAGGAGATAGACAGCACTCCTCCAGTATCCTCGTCCCACTCCATTTTTTTAATCTTCCATGTTACATCTAAACTCATTACTTCTACTCCTTATCTCTTATTGAGGCCGATACACAAAACTCTAAGTTCTTGATCAATCTCGCATTGTCTGGTTCAATATCTAAAGCGTTAGTTGCATGTACCACCGACACGTCATACAAGCCTAATCTATATGAAGAGATTGCAGCCATGTCGTGGGGGACGGCTCCCCAAGCATTTGCATCGCAGATATACTCCAACGGCTTTTCTGTGATTCTAAGTGCGCGACTACTAACACTATAGCAAGAAGTCCAGTCAGACCTATCATAATACAACTGAGAAAGTTCTACCCACGACTCTCTTCGATCAGGAGATTCCGCAGCAGCTCGAAGCAGCCACGATTCTTTTTCTGATGGGTTGTCACATTTAGCTAAGTACCTCATCGAAGCGGATCGTTCTGGACGCCACAATGCTCTAGGAAGAGCTAAGTGTCTTTTAAATTCGGCTACTGCCTTTTCATTCATTCCGTGGAAGAAATATTCTCTGGCCAGGTAGTGAGCGTTTCTGTCATCTTCTGGGTCCTCCGAAACAGCTAGTTCTAGGAGGGGGAAGTACTGCCCTCTAGATTTTGTGTGGTCCGGGTGGTGATGTATTTTTAGCCCTAACCATTCTTGAGTTTCTAACTCTGTAAAACTTAGTACCTCATGTACAGGGTGTCGCCATACATACCCATTACGGGCGTGTATTTTGTCCCCGCCGTAGACAAGTCCTGGGGAACCGTCATCATTCCAAGACCATGTGTACTCGTATCTTGGACGAGTTGTGGTGGCTTTTTCCATCTCTTCTCGCCAGCCGTCTGTAAATACTTCATCCATATCTAATGCAACACAGTAGTCCGCATCTTTTGGAACGATCTCCATTGCGGAATTTCTAGCGTTGTCAAATCGCCAAGGATCAACAACTTTAACTTGAACGTCTACTCCAAGCGAGCGAGCAATTTCTACTGTTCTATCTGTTGAGCCAGTGTCTAGAATAATTCGGTAGTCGGCGTCCTTACAAGACTCTGCCCATCGCTCAACGAACTGCTCTTCGTTCTTTGCAATTGTATATACGGCGATCTTCATATGTCCTCATAACGTCGTGTGTTTTACTTTTTGTTAGTTGCGGATTTCAACCCACTGCAGAGAGTCACCATCATTGTAGTAGTAGAAGAAAGTTCCCTTTCCTGTATTGAACCAGATGTCTCCTGCTGTTGGGGTAGGGACAGTTGGGGGTGTTAGACCGGAAGAGGTCTTTACCGTCCCGGTTGCACCTGTTGGTCCCGTAGGCCCAGTAAACCCTTGTCCACCTGTCGGGCCTGTAGGTCCTCCCGGAATACCTTGTGGACCCGTTGAACCTGTAGGGCCTGTGACCTGAGAAGCCGATCCGGTTGGGCCAGACAGACCTCTAGGTCCGGTAGGGCCAGTAGGTCCAGTAAACCCGATGGGCCCGGTAGGTCCGGTTGGTCCTTGGTCACCGGATCGAGAAAATTCAATTGCGTGAGATTGTAGATCTACAGGTAGGGACCCAGAAATATACGCAACAGGAATTTTAAAATACCCACTGCCATTTACAATATTTCCCACAACAGTAAGAACTGTGAAGTTAGTGCTGTTTATAGCAGAAATAGTTAAGTACCCTTTGACAACTCCGGTAGTTATTGCGTCATCCCAAGTTGCATACCACCCAGTCTGACTTGACCCAGAGGAGTCAAAATTGTCTATATATAAAAACGAAACTAGGGCAACGTTTCCATTGTCTAACCTAAAGGTTCCCGCCCCCGGGTCAGTGTCACCTGTGCTATTTGAAAACGTATAGGTTACTGAACTTTTTCCACCCGTTAAACCAGTTGTTCCTGTAGGCCCTGTAGGACCAGTAGGTCCTAGTGTTGTTGATACGGGTCCGGTAGATCCTGTTGGTCCCGTAGGACCGCCAGCGGGTCCAATGGGTCCCGTAGATCCAGTTGGACCGGTTGGGCCAGGTTGCTTAACAATCTCCCATACAAGACCATTCCAGAACCATGTGTTGTCGCCGCCCGTAACTTGGTCACCAAATACCGGTGAGTCGGGAAAATCAATTGCAGCCACGACGCTCCTTAAGAGTTACAGATATAGATAACTTACTATAGTTTATCAATTTTATATCTTTTCTAGTCCTATATTCGACTTATTGACAAAAGATTCTGCCCAAGTTTTGGCGGATTCGTCGCTATCCCAAGGACCGACTACCTCAACTAGGAGGTCGTTATAGAATACTCTGGCTATAGGAGGAGCACCCTCTACTCTGTATGTGTACATATGTTATACCTCTCTTTGACTACGAGCAATTTTTCCATTAGATCCCCCAGCAACGGCAACACTCTCATTTATAAATATAGTTTGTATGCTTTCCGAAGACAGAAAAGAGCTTGGGTACTGCGACCAAGACACTCCGTTTGAGGATATAGCTAAAAGACCACTATCCCCGACAGCAACAAATTCAGACCCAGATCTTCCTGACACGTCATTAATTGCTATAGAACCGAAAGAGCTGCTTCTCTGGGTCCAAGAAACTCCATCTGTTGATGTAGCAAGTTTTCCAGCCGAACCTACAGCAACTAGAGTTCCATTGGCTGACGCAACTGCAGATATTCTAGTTAGGCCGAACCCACTTGTGGCTCGAACCCACGTTGTTCCAGTAGATGATGTAGCAAGTTTTCCAGAATCCCCAACAGCAGTTACTCTAACTCCGTCGCTATGCACGTCATTAATAAATGTTAAGCCAAATGAGCTTGTTCTTATATTCCACGTAATTCCGTTTAGTGAGGTAGAAAGTTTCCCATCCCCACCTACGGCAATATATTGTCCAGACGGTGCGTGATATGTGAGACCTAAAATAGGGCTGGTCCCAAAACCACTTGTTCGTAGAGTCCAAGAAAGTCCGTCAGTAGAAGTTGCAATCTTACCCGCAGACCCGCCAATAACATAGAGCGTCGGGCTAGCCGCCGCAGCGAAAATAGTGTCCGTACCGAATCCTGATGTTTGGTTGTTCCAAGTTAATCCGGTTAGCGATGTTGCCAGTGCTCCTGAAGTGGCCCCAAAAACATATCTGCTGGCTGGACCGTTACCCGTAGAGGACCTTATAGTTTGTGTAGATAGAAAGGGTGAAAATACCTGCCCCCAAAGTTTTAGAAAAAGATTTTTCTCTTTAGAGTTTAAAACTCCGTGCAGGGATATAAGCATTTTTACACCGATAGGTTTCCGCTTAGAATCCATCCATTAGCAGAAAGTTTAATTAGAGACGCTACTGCGTACTGTCCGACAGTTACGGCTCTTCCACCCTCAAAATAAAGATTCATCCCGGCTGTCTCCCTAGCAAAAGTTATTCTTCCCGGTCCTAATTGAAAAATTACCATCTGAGTACCGATAGGGAAGTTAAATGTAGCATCTGCTGGGATAATTAAAGTCCCTGCAGAAGCAAAGTTAATTTGTATAACTTTCCCTGAGTCCACGGAAGACAGCAGTACAGGAGAGCTTGTATATGAATTGTTGGTTAGATTGTAGAACCCCGGTCCGGTAGGCCCTGTTGGTCCTTGAATACCTTGAGGTCCGGTTGGTCCTGTTGCTCCTGCAATAGAACTTGCAGACTCAACCCAGTATCCATCGTAGTAAACGTAAATTCTTCCAGTTTCTGAATCGAACCAGGCCTCTCCCTCGTTCGTTCCTACAGGAGGGACTGTATCTTCTGTAGAAAATTTTCCATCTGGTCCAGTAGGACCAGTAGGACCAGTAGGCCCCGTAGGTCCACCGTCGGGTCCAATTGGGCCAGTAACACCTATAGGACCCGTAGGTCCCGTCTCTCCGGTAAAGTCTTCTGTAGTTGCCCAGAAGCGAACGCCAAGTGCAGTAGAAGCCAGGATACCGTCTTCTGGTCCAGTTGGTGCGCCAAGGTCTGGCTCGGCTTCTGCTAGCTCGAGTAGTTCATAACGATCCGGGCTTACCTCTAGAGGTGAGACCTTTTTTACTTTTCCAGAAAGATTATTAGGCATTTGAACTCTCTAGAATGCTTAACACTAGCTTAAATTTATTGTCGGCATTTGCAGACACTCTAATCTTTTGTCCTGTTTCCAGCACTAGCTTACCTGTGGTGGCTGTGGATGAGTCATTGCCAGCAACTAAGAAATCTTTTGCAAGCTCTGTAGTAACAAGTTCGTCAGCACTTATATGCGAAAAAGTAAATGTACCCGATGTAGTTGTTACATTAGCTAGCTGAGCCGTCAAAATAATCGATGAGTACTCTGCTGGTGCCGTATAGATAATAGCTCCGGCAGTCGTAACGCTGGCCGTTACGGTTCTGAATATATTAAGTGCTGCCATTAGTTTTAACCTTCAATCGCTAGAATATATGGAGTAAGGATAGCAAAGAGTGACCTTTCAAAGGCCCGTCCAGTAATAGTTCCGGTTGCTCGTTGAATATTTAGTTCTTGACCAATTCGGAAGTCTCCTAGGTGGTCGGTGCTTGTGAAGAACACCTTCCCGCCAGCAATCTCTACCACTTCATTTTCTTGTACTGGTATTCCACCTAGATACGGTAGTGCTAGAGCAAGTGTAGTTCCTGCTCCTAGGTATTCAAAGGTGTGACCGGAAGCAGAGATAAAACTGAAAGGCCTAAACGTTACCGACGTATTGTTAGTGATTACGTCTCTAGACCGTTCCATTGTTGTTACTGTGGCCACTCCTCCTACTGGGACCGTAGATGCACCAACCGTAAAGTAGGTAGCACCAGCATCAAAAGTAATACCTTCGTTAACTAGTGGACGAGAAGATAAACCAGAAATTACAAACTCTGTACCTGATGTATCCCCTACTACTGTGCCAGTGTCTCTGACGACTCCTACACCTTCTGCAACTAATCCGTATGTTCCGAAAGAGCAGTTAGAGTTGGTTACCGAACATGTAGATCCGTTTTTAGCCCAGATTGCATAGGTAGTACAGATTGAGAAAATAGATACAAGTTGTCCGTATCCTTGATTGTCTATGACAACCCCTGGACCACCTTCGTTAAATTGTGTGTAAGAGTCCATAACCATAGACTTAAGTCCGCCAACTTTTGATCCGTCCAAATAAAGACCGCCACCAGTAGTTGTTATAGATGACGAATTTTGAATATATGGCGATTGTGTAATGACTCCAGCCGAGCCGTCAGGATTATATGCAACTGCGTAAGAAGGAGCTAAATGTCCACGGAAAGTTACGCCCGTAATATAGCAACCATTCTGCACATAAAAAATATCTTGAGTTGCGTTATTAGGCCTAATATCCACAGTTCTTAGGCTGTCTCCAACAATTGCAACTTTTTTACTAAGCTGAATTGGGTTATCCTCAAAATAGTTACCAGATTTAACAAAGATTGTTGAGTTTTCTCCAGAAATTGCAGCCGCTGATTTAATTGTTAATTTTGCAGTGGCAAGAGTAGTACCATCATTGGCATCGTTCCCGCTCTTAGAGACGTAGAACACGTTGAGTGCCTGCATTGGCTCATATGGCCCCGTAGGGCCGGTAGGTCCGGTAACCCCGACTGCACCTGTCGGTCCGGTTGGACCTCCGTCACCGGAAGACCCTTGAGAACCAGTTGGTCCCGTAGAGCCCGAAGGTCCTGTAGGCCCTGTGACAGAGCTATCTGCACCTGTAGGCCCGGTTGAGCCAGTTGGTCCTGTAGGACCTGTAACTTGAGAATCCGCGCCGGTTGGACCTGTAGACCCAGTTGGTCCTGTAACATTTGATGGCGTACCAGTGTCACCTGAAGGACCAGTTGGTCCGGTTGGTCCTGGGACAGATGAAGGAGAACCAGTCGGGCCAGTAGAGCCAGTTGGTCCTTGCAAGCCCGTGGAGCCCGTGGGTCCCGTGACGTTAGAGTCTGCACCTTGCGGTCCTGTGGAGCCAGTGGCACCGGTTGCACCTTGAGGTCCGGTTGGTCCGGCTCCCGTAGGTCCTGTAGATCCGGTAGGACCAGTTACAAATGAAGGAGCGCCAGTTGGACCTGTTGGTCCTGTCTGTCCAATAGGTCCTGTTGGGCCAGTCTCTCCGCCAACTCCAGATTCACCAGATGGTCCAGTAGGCCCAGAGGGGCCGGTAGGTCCGGTAACATCCGAGTCCTGCCCCTGTGGACCTGTAGATCCGGTAGGACCTGTAACTTGAGATTGAGGTCCCGTAGATCCTGTAGGTCCGGTTACTTGAGACGGAGCGCCTTGAGGTCCCGTAGATCCTGTAGGTCCGGTTACTTGAGACGGAGCGCCTTGAGGTCCCGTGGAGCCAGTTGAGCCGGTTGGTCCGGTTGGGCCGGTACCACCAGAACCACCAGAAGTTCCTGTAGGTCCGGTCGGTCCGGTGGGTCCGGGAACAGATGAAGCCGCACCTGTAGGTCCGGTAGGTCCAGTTGCGCCAGTTGGCCCTGTTACAAAACTCGCTGCACCTCCCTGACCTGTAGGTCCTGTAGGCCCTGTGACCTGAGAAGCCGGGCCAGTTGCACCCGTTGGTCCGGTAAATCCTGTTGCTCCAATTGGGCCGGACGGACCTGTGGGTCCTAGATTTCCTGTAGGACCTGTAGGACCTGTTGGTCCAGTCGATCCTGTTCCTCCAGATATACCTGTAGGCCCGGTTGAACCAGTCGGGCCAGTAACACCTCTAGGTCCAGTCTCGCCAGTTGCACCCGTAGGCCCTTGAACAGTTGATGTAGGGCCAGTTGCACCCGTTGGTCCGGTAAATCCTGTTGCTCCAATTGGGCCGGACGGACCTGTTGATCCGGTTGGTCCGGTAAATCCTGTGTCACCCCGAGGTCCACTTGGGCCAGTAACACCCTGAATACCTTGAGGCCCTGTTGCACCAGTAAACCCAGTTGCACCAGTCGGGCCTGTAAACCCAATAGGTCCTGTAACACCCTGAGCACCTGTTGGGCCTACGTCACCGAGATCTCCGGTACGAGCAAAGGTAATGATGATGTCTTCGTTGTTGTCGAAGCTTGATGCAAGACCACTAATGAAAGAGCACGGAATTTTAAAATAGCCAGTAGCTTCTACAGACGAAGCTGTAATTGCAAAGAATACAAAATCGTTTGCATCAAATTTATTACTTACTCTAAAGTGGCCCTTGATTTGGCTTGTAGAATCGTCAATCGTACGCAAGTAAGTTTGAACATCTACGCCGCCGTCTGACTCATCGTCAATAAACATGAACGTGGCCAAGCCAACATTTGCGTTATTAAATCTAAGTCGTCCAGTCCCGGGATCTGAATCTACAGTTGAGTTAGAGAACGTGTAGTCAAGGGTTACGCCACCAAAGATACCTGCAGGGCCAGTAGGTCCCGTTACCTGAGAGTCAGCGCCCGTAGGTCCTGTGGGACCAGTAAAGCCTGTTTCGCCAATAGTTCCTTGCGACCCAGTTGCGCCAGTTGCACCTGTTGGACCGGTAGCACCTGTAGGTCCAAGAATAGTTGACGTGGGGCCAGTGGGACCTGTAAAGCCTTCAGGACCTTGACCACCAGTAGGACCTGTAGGTCCTGTAGGACCTGTAGGACCTGTAACTTGAGATTGCGGTCCGGTTGGACCTGTAGGTCCTGTAGGTCCACCATCAGGTCCAATTGGACCAGTAACACCTATAGGACCCGTAGGTCCGGTTGCGCCTTGAGGACCTAAAGGACCCCTAGGGATATCATTACCTGCGGGGAGAACGTTGCCCGGGTACGCGGTATCCAACGTCGTAATATCTACATCGCCACCGTCTCCCGTAGGAAGGTAGAATCTAAACTCGTATGGCCGAGCGCCGCGAACTCTGATTCGCGCTGTGTAGTACCAACCTCTGGGGAATAAGTCCAAATCGTCTGTGCAGGGGAGTTCTACAGAGAATGAACCGTTTGAGTCAAGAGTTAAAGCTACTGGGCCAGATAGTAGTACAGAGTCATCTAGGTCTACAATCCTGCTGGACGCAGTAAAAGATATTGTTCCAGATGAAGGGGTACCAGCAACCTTTGTGAATGAGCCGTAAACTATGCGTGTAGACGCATCACCTGGGTAACTCATGCACTCTCCAGTTCCAATTTATAGGAATATTATCCGACAACAATAGGACTACCCCTATTCTACTTTCTTTTTGGAGTTGTGAGATCTGTAAGTGCTTCAAAAACTGGCATTTATAGGTTAGTTGATATAATACTAATGTCTTTCCTTGGATCGTGTCCGGCACCAATTACTAGGGACAAAATACCTGTAGAAGACTCTAAACCTTGACGATCCCTAAACCAAGCTGATCCGGGGTCCGTAGTAGGAGCCTGGAGCCAGAATCTCTGCCCTACGTCCATAGTTTTGAAATTATGGAAATGCCCTGAGATCCATAAGTCTGCCATTCCTAGAGCAGTCTGACCGGCTGCTTGTCCGGACAAGTATTTGAGAACATCTCTTCCAGCTTGATGCCCGTGAAAAAGACCAAGCATTGTTCCATTAACGTCTACGGTTAATGTCTGATGATCTTTGTCCGGATATCGGAATTCAATATGCGATAGTGCCGGATTTTCCGCGCAAGCGTCTTGACATGCACTGGCAA
>Ga0208768_1001311_pt1 | contig 13467 bp, 18 predicted proteins | sample AntAceMetag02UK1_FD_184760 | JGI IMG/M metagenome (GOLD analysis project Ga0208768, IMG submission 184760) | Saline lake microbial communities from Ace Lake, Antarctica - Antarctic Ace Lake Metagenome 02UK1 (SPAdes) (version 2) | ecosystem: Environmental > Aquatic > Non-marine Saline and...
AGCTTAGGATAAAGGCATCGTACCACTGGTGTACGGCATTGCGGTGCTCGTTAAAATCTTGTTGGGAGGCTACATTGGATAGCCACTCCGAAATACTTGGCCAGAAGGTTTCTGGCTTGAACACTTTGTTGGTGCTGTTAATCTTTGACATAATAAAGGATTTAAAGTAGGAAGGACTTGTCCGGTGATTAACATGCTAGGCAAGTAAGACCGCTGGGCGTTACCGCTTGCAGAGCCCCTCCATATTGTTAGTAAAATTTCCTTTAAAATCATTGCATGTTAATCTTCGACAAAGCAAACATATAAAAAGGAATTTAGAAAAATGCGTTTGCATAAGAAGAAATTTGCAATGTAGATCTATGTGTCTACAATGCAGTATAGGTAAGAGTTTCAATAGACTTTATTGTCTATTTATTACGTAAGCGCGGTAATAAAAAACCTTAATCAATTTTAGAACGGCCACAAGGGCCGCTTATTGTTGGCGGGTTGTGCTGTAACATGACAAAAGCCCGCTACGCGGGCTTTATCTTACAGGAAAACTGCAATTGTATTACTGAAAACCGTCTGTAAGCGCATGGCTTACAAAGCGGTCATCGTCTACCAATATCAAAAGGTGATAATTGTTATACTCCCATAGACTGCCGGCATCTACATGCTCGCCATCTATCTGCATATCCTCTTTGTTGCGATAATAGGCATTAGGCCGCATTGCAGTCATATTTTTGCAATTGCTCTAAACGCTCCTGGTGGGGGTACTGCTCCAAAATCTCAAAAAGGTTTAAGAGGTTGTTGCGCTGCACCATAATCTGATGGCGGAGCTCCAAATCGTCCGCATCATAGCTGAGGATAAAGGCATCGTACCACTGGTTAACGGCATTGCGGTGCTCGTTAAAATCTTGTTGGGAGGCTACATTGGATAGCCACTCCGAAATACTTGGCCAAAAAGTTTCTGGCTTGAACACTTTGTTTGCATTGTTTCGCATAATAAATTATTTAAAATACCCATCACCAAGAACTGCGAAACAACACAGCATAGCTTGTAGTTGCACCTCTTAAGTGCTTTCTCGGGATGGGCCTGATTTTTAAATTGAATCATACTGTAATTGTTTCGCAAAGCAAACATATAAAAAGGAAATTAGAAAAATGCGTTTGCATAAGAAGAAATTTGCAATGTAGATCTATGTGTCTACAATGCAGTAGAGGTAAGAGTTTGAATAGACTTTATTGTCTATTTATTACGTAAGCGCGGTAATAAAAAACCTTAATCAATTTTAGAACGGCCACAAGGGCCGCTTATTGTTGGCGGGTTGTGCTGTAACATGACAAAAGCCCGCTACGCGGGCTTTATCTTACAGGAAAACTGCAATTGTATTACTGAAAACCGTCTGTAAGCGCATGGCTTACAAAGCGGTCATCGTCTACCAATACCAATGTATTGGCGTGCTTTAGGCTCCATAGACTGCCGGCATCTACATGCTCGCCATCTATCTGCATATCCTCTTTGTTGCGATAATAGGCATTAGGCCGCATTGCACGCATACTTTTGTAATTGCACGATACGATCGTTAGGCGGATATTGCTCTAAAATGGTAAAGAGGTCCAAGAGGTTGTTGCGCTGTAGCATAATCTGGTGGCGCAGCTCTTGGTCGTCTGCATCATAGCTTAGGATAAAGGCATCGTACCACTGGTGTACGGCATTGCGGTGCTCGTTAAAATCTTGTTGGGAGGCTACATTGGATAGCCACTCCGAAATACTTGGCCAGAAGGTTTCTGGCTTGAACACTTTTTCTCTGTTGTTATGCATAATATATTATTTAAAAACACCCACCGCCAAGAACTGCATAACAACAGAGCGAATCGTGTAGATATAGGTCTCTCTCCTACTTTCTTGGGATGGGCTAAATTTTTAATATTTCTCAAACTCTTATTGTTATGCAAAGCAAACATATAAAAAGGAATTTAGAAAAATGCGTTTGCATAAGAAGAAATTTGCAATGTAGATCTATGTGTCTACAATGCAGTAGAGGTAAGAGTTTGAATAGACTTTATTGTCTATTTATTACGTAAGCGCGGTAATAAAAAACCTTAATCAATTTTAGAACGGCCACAAGGGCCGCTTTAGGTTATAACATTTTTCTTAATTGCCTGTACAGCAAGTACACCGCTATACGTTGTTGCCGGTCATCTGCTTCATGGCTTTCCAAGTAGCCTTCCCACAGATTGTCCAAGGTTTTTTGCAGGTTCTCGCTGCTGTCCATAGACCTAAGGTCCGTTAGGCTTTCGCCCCACTTTTTTTTACTCATAAGTTAATAATTAAAAGTTAAGCGATAGAAATTAATCGTTTTCAAAATAAAAAGCCCCAAATATCGGGGCTTTGTAATAGTTGGTTGCACTAGGCTAATAAGTGTAGCCTAGTGCAACGGAATTTTCTATTGTATATTCCTCATTTTTGCCTTTACGTCCTCGGTAAAACCAAAGGTAATGCGGCGTACCACATTGTTGGCATGGCCCCACAAAATGCGGTTGTGTATAGGGTAGTTCTTTTTCTTTATGATCCCGCCCTTGGTGCGGCGGCGTTTCATGTCTATAAACCTATGTTTTGCCAAATGTTCGTAGGTCATTACGGTATCGCTTACGCTAATTTCCCTATCCGCATACAGTTCCGCACTGCTAAACCCGGCACCGCTCATGCGCTTTGTCTGCGCCTGTAGTATGTTCTGCCCTTCTTCCTGCAATACCTGCCGTATGTAGCGGTTTTCCAGTACAATGGTGTCCTGTTGTCGCTGCCTTTTGTCCAGTCTGTTCATTTTAAACGTAATTTATCGCATTTGTACAATAGTTCCAATTTCTTGGCAAAACTAGCGGGGCGCTGTCCCGGATTCTTATAGATGTACCTGAGTTTACGGTCTACGCCAACTTTTTCCATCTGCGCCACGTTCTGTATCAACTCGTTAAATATTTCGTTTACCTGTGCTTCTGTCATGTCTGCAATTTACAGACTTATTGCGGACTTCGCAAACTTAAGCTCAACATATAGCCGTTGGTGCCAGCCTTGCCCCAAACTGGTACTATCTGTAGGCTGTTCTCTTCCAGATAATAGAACATTTCACAATTTTGGGGGTTGCGCATCTCTTCCACGATACGCGCCATGAGCTTTTGGGTAGCCTTTAGGGTTTCTTCCATATCGTCCAAAAGCATATCCATAGTCTGGTTGCTGCGCTGCGCCTTTTTTAAAATCAGAAAATCGAAACCGCTACGCATCATTAGGGCATCTTCTGTCCTGGTGTCCGCGGCATAATCTGGCAACACGCCATAGAGCAAAAGGTTGTCCGTATATTTTCTTTGGGAAATATCGTTCGTCATCTGGCTATCGTCTATAATGGCCTGTACAAAATTTATCTCGGCAATTTCATTCTTACAGATCGCCAGCCATTGGCGCATATCATTTGGTGTGAACATAGCTAGTTGTTTTCAAGTTTCTTTTGGCGTGCCAGATAGTCCTTGTCCCGCTTAACTATGTCGTACATTCTAAGCATTACTTCCCATAGATTTTCTTTTCGCACCTGTTTTAAGCTTCCAAATACGCCACTTTCTGCCAAGGTGTACATGGTAGATTTTAAACCAAGACCAGGAAGGTCGCTGGTTGTGTCGGTGGCACCATCGGCATCAAAAAGAACGGAAAGATCTAACTCTTTGGCATTATAATATATTTTTGAGCTGACCAGATATTTCTGAAAGCTGGCAAAAAACAGATAAAAGCCGTACACTGTACCAAAATCATAGTTTTTTAAGGCTTCTGCCAATTTTTCTACACTCTGTTTTTTTTTGACATAAAATGTGGCCATGAGCAGGTAAAGGAACTCTGGTTCTTTAGTGTTCGTATATTCTTGGAAGAAGTTAAGTCCGTCTACATACTGCCCAAAGGCCACATTGTCAAAATTATCCTTGGGCCCTTGGTATTTTTTTCCAAAAAGACTTATCAAGGGATTGTGGTTGTTGGTGTAATATTGCCTTAGTACGGGGGTGCCATCCATATCCTCAAAAAAATCGTCTACCAAATGGCTAAGCTGGTATATATTGGCGGCTTTTTGATCCTGGACTTCCTTATCCTTGTTTACGACCGGTTTCATATTCAGCAAGGCATACAGGGCATGTACCCGAAAAGTGGAGTAGTCCAACTGGCCAGCGTCCAACTTAAATAGCAAGTGCGCCATTTCACTATATTGGCGACCGTCGCACTCTGCCAAGGAACTAGGTAGGTAATATCTTTTTTTGGTATGTGGAATTTCCAAAGTGTTCATACGTTGTACTCTAAATTAGGTTTCAGGTATAAACCTACTTCTTTCATTTCCTTGCCGTATTTGTGATATACGGTGTCCAAGATTTCGCGCCTTAAACTTGCCGGTATGTATTTCGATTTTTCGTGCGATTTAAGCTTCAGCGATACGTGCGCCTCTATTTCTTTTTTTAATGCGCTGCGCTTTTTGATCCTATCATAAAAAGCCTTTTCCAGTTTGCCATTTATTGGATTTACTTTTCTTTTGAAAAAATAATCCGCGATCAGTTTAAGGAGTAGTTTGATGAGTTTCATATCTTAATTTTTAGGTAGTTACAAAGGAATCCGAACCGGTAAAACCAAAATTTTGGCTTTCTTCTTCGGTATCGGTATCGGTAGGAACTGGTGGTGGTACCACTTCGTTCTCTATCTGTATGAATAAATCTTCGGCATCGTTTCTAAACTGCTGTGCCGCCCATGCATACTCGTTCATGGTGGCGGGCATCTTTGCCTGTGTGGTGTTCTTGTCACCAACATAGCGCTGCAATATGCCTTCGGGGAAAAGGGTCACCGTAAGCCTGCCGCTAAACGCCCATTGCAATGACCAGTACACGCATGCCATTTTTACCAGTTCCAACAAACGTTCCTTGCCTGTAGGGTTTTCCTTGAGTTGCTGTAATACCTCCCTGCCCAAACGTGGCACGATCTGCATCTCCTCACACTGCTTTAGACCGGGCTGCAATTTCATCATCAACAATCTGCTATTGTTGATGTCAAAATAGTTATGGAAATCTGCCGTCTTGCTTACCAAAAGTCGATTAAGGGACTTATACTCGTCTGTCTGTTTCCAATCATCGCTAGTTTCCAATATGGAAAGCAAGTGATCTAAAGATTGATAGTACATACGCTCCAAATTGGCATTGTCCCTGTCTATCATCCATTCAAAGGCCTGCTTCTCGTGCTCGTCTACACGCATACGCCTACCGTTCTGGGTATGCGCCACATCCTTACTAGGTACATATTGACGATATGCCTGTATGGCAATAGCATCCTGCATCGCCTCTATGTATATCAATTGCGCATCGGTAGGCTCGCCATGGTATAGGTCTGCGTTAAGATCGTAGGTAAGAGCTCCTATGAGATCGCGCAGCTCTATAGACGCGCTTCTTATAAAACGTGCCATATTCTCGTACACCACGCCCACATCTATAAAGCCTATATGCCTTACCAGCTCGTCGCTCCCGTTTTCGTCTTTATTGAATAATAGTTTCATACCGTATTGATTGTTCTTTCCCCAGGGTTAACGTCTTCCTCTTTTTGTGGTGATATATGATAATAGCCCACCCTAAACTTTGTACCCGGCCAGTTGGCGCGGATGGCCCAGTTCAATGCTTTTAGGGTCAACATCTCCGGTATGTCAATGCCTGTCTGTAGGTATTCTTTCATAGCGTATATCCTGTCGCTCCCGCTGTTACGGCTTGCCCCGTCCGATACATTGCCCAATACGCTACCAATGCCTACACCGCTACTTACCGCATGATCGGAACGTTTGGATATCTCTAATTGTGAATCTATAAAACTCTTTATGTTATTGGGGAGCTCCTTTATTTCCCAGCCATGCTCCAAGATGTTGGTACCCTCTACCTCAAACTGTTTGGTGGTGTGCCAGAACTTACCTGTATTCTCGGCTGAGGACAATACCTTTGATATTTCCCTAAGAAAATTCTCCTTGAAGTCTATCAACATGGCTTCCTTATACGTAGTTCCACGTTTGGTGCAGGCGTCCTTAAGCTGATCGCGCTTATCGTCCCAAAATTTCTGGGGTGATATCACATGATATTTAATGTTCATGCTGTTCTTGCTCATTGCCTTCAGGATAATAGGTATCGCTGTACTTCTGCGCAGCCATTCTAAAGAGCCATATATATCCGGAACAGTGTAGTACTCCGCACAAAAGCTGTACATGTTTGAATAGTACACACTATGCTTTGCGCTAAAGGGAGAATTAAAATCAAATATTGGATAGCGCTTTGGGTTAAGGATAGCGTTGATCATCTCAAAATTCCAGTCCGTAACAACACCGTGGGTAGGTACATTGTCCTTACTGGACATATAGGCGGCAAGCCTGGCACGATCGGTAGGTATATGCTCCAACTTACTTATCTTGGGACGCGATACCCGCCCCGCCCTGCTCTGTACCATCTTAGACCACACACCTTCTATATAGGAGAAGTCCACCACACAGGCGGTCAAGTACTTTTCATAGTCCCATGAATCCAACCAGGACTGTATCTCATCGTTCTCCTGCCACTCGCGTACAAGTACATTATCCTTAAAGCTCTCTATGTATAGCTTAGGCCCCTTGCCCCACAACCATTGTGTCTTCTTCTTCATAAGACCAGGAGCTATGTAGTTGTTCTGAACTACATCCCTTATCTCCTTTGGTAACTGGTTATTGTTACCATAAGGAAATATTTTCATATCACCAAGATGGTAACGATCGTTAGTCCAATCCAGACTGCCGCTGTCCAATCTATAAGAATCAAATTCCCTTGGATTGTCCATGACATCAAAGGAAAATACATTTTTGCCGTCATCAACTACCGCGCCGCTGCCTACATACTCTATCATGGTCTTACTTTAATTGCGTTAAACATTACCAATAGTGGCAAATAGAACCACCTGTTGTCACCGTTAGGTTCGGTAGTGTAGCCTATAAGTATCTCGCTCTTATCCGAATGCTCTTGGCTCATTCCTGTACGAAGCAGTGCCCTATCCACATTCTTTACGCCCCCACTAATACCCTTGCTTTCGTTGCATTTTATATATGAAAAACTAAAAGGAACATTGGCCTTGGTAAGCTGCCGCATCCGTTGTATCGCATCATATAGGTTGATTGTATCCAAGCTATTCTTTTATGCAATTGTACTACCGATAAGCTAATAGGCTTGTAACATGCCAAGCGGTGGGCGGGGCTCATATTTCTCGCGAATCGGTCGCCTGCAATCGCAAACTAAGATATCAGCGGGTCGGGGTTTTCTTTCACACAAAACAACCTTTAAACCTTATTCCATAGGTTTAAAGGCTGATTTTGTGAAAGTTGTGTTTTTACACTTCGTTTTTTAGGTGGGGAATTGTGCCTTTTTTTAGTTTAATACTTACTATTTAGAATCATTATAATTATTGTATGTATTAGCGTTTTATTTGTTAAATTGTCTGTTTTTTGTAGACATTTTTTGTATCTTAGAATATTATTAATCAATACTTTATAAAGTTATGAGTACAATTAAGACAAGTGCAACGAGCAAGGTTGAAAGCAAAAATGCAACCGCAAAAAATCCTGTACAAGTGCAGAAAAGCGCCACCAAAGTGGATGACATTTTAAACCCCTCCGCAAGTGGGAGAATCCGCAAATTGGAAAACTTCCAGATCTTGGCAAAAAAACACGAGTTTTTGCAGGAAAAACGCAACAGCCTAGACCGCTTTATTATTTCTAGCGATGGCACGAAGGAAAAAGTGATTTTAAAAAATTCGGAGGGCTACATATTCGAGGTGTCCAATTCCCAAGTATTAGAGGAAGTTTTAGGAGTACTGCAGAGAAATTTGGAAACCTTTATATCCAAATCCGAAAAAGAGGTTTTGGCCTTTGAAATCTAATACTAACAAAATGCGCCCAGCTTGACGGAGCCGGGCGCAAAAGTAACATCCATTACAATTATGACAAACGCAATAGACAAGGGCAAAACTAACCCTTTTTTACTATCCGAGCAAGTACGGGGCATACTACAGGAAAAAGGTTTTTCTAATGGACACACTAAGGAACACACCGCCGACAAAAATCTATAACATAAACCCAAAATGGGCGCAACTTAAAAGCCCACACCTTATAATACATCATTAAAACACTAGCAAGGGGAGGAATTTTGAAGTTAAGGCTTTTGAGGAGTACCCCTATAAAAAAAACCTGAAAACGCCTACGACACGACAAGGTGCGGAATTCTCAAAAATTTCGCCCTTGCGGGCGTGCGACCGAAGCTTTGGGCTTCTTTTTAAAACCTCCTACACCAGTCCAGGTTCCATCATAAGACCGCCACCACGGCTTCCCTGTAATTTTACCCAACGTTTCCTGTACATCAAATATTTAAAGGCATCGCTCATATTGGTAGAGTTCATGGGCAGTTTCAGCAAAGGCAATGCTTCGCTGCTTTTATCCTTAAGAATTTCCTTGGCACCCGTACGCCTATTGGTGTGCAGTTTTGTCTTGCTCAGTTCCAGACTGCTTTTGAGTTCCCTACACTGGTACCTGTCTATTTTTACACCTGGTATATCCTTATGATAGTCCCCCATCATGTTTTTCATAAAATTATACTCCTGACTATGATAGATGGTCGCTTGGTTCTTGCTCATCAGGTTCACTTTCCAACCAGTGCCAACACCGTCATACTTTTCTATATGCTGTTGTACTTCGCTTGCCCAATCCTTTTTTAAACTGGCGTACTGGTTTCCAGAACGGTCATAGTACAGGTTTAGCTCCTTGTGCTTGTGGTGCTGAAAGAAGTCCAGAAATTTCCTTGCAATTTCCTTACTACTTTCCGGGGCCAGGGTAAACAAATTCTTTAAACAATAGAAATAGTTTCCCCGTTCCTGTCCCATCACCATACTGATCATATTACCAAAATCCATACCCGCATCCAAGGGCTTCTTATGGTCAATATACTTCAGGCCAAGACTTGTAGGTTCAAATTCCTCTCCGATAGCATAATTGTCGTAAAAATTGGCAATGGTACCATCATCATAAAAATGATGGTCGCCCAGGTTCATGTAAAACTTCTCCCCTTTGTTCACCTTCGCCTTAAAGCTCAATATACTAGACTTAAACTCCTCTATGCCCAAGGCCTTTAGCGCATCTGTAAAATAACCGCTACTTAATAGGTCCACATTGGCGTATGAGGACACGATCATAAAAAACGTGCTATCCTTTCTGGCACGCACCCAATAGGCCGTCCAGTCCTTTACATGCTTCTGCAGTCGCTTTATCTTGGCGTAATCCTTATCCCTAATTGCGTTGTACAACTGCTTCTTGGTGTCGTTCAGCACCGTAGCGGCCTGATACGCCATTTTTATCTGTTCCACGTCCATTAACTTCTCCGCGTCCAATATCCAGTCATAATCGCCCTCGCTTATGTTTGGCATATCCGTTGTGAACGTCCTGCCCCGGTAGTACACGCTATGGCCAAAACCGACATACTCGCCACGCAGGGCAGGGGTAAGCTTCTTTAATTTATCGGGATCAAGGTATTTTGCCTCGTCGCCGAATATATGCTGATAACTGTTCCCCGCAGCACCCGTAGGCTGGTCCATGCTCACCAAGTTGTAAAAACAGCCGTTAAATACGCTAATGGTATGTTTATACTGGTGTACGGGCTTATAAGGGCGCTTAAAGTGGTCTGGCGGCCGCTTATCGGTAACATAGTGCTTGCCCTCTATCCATCCTTTGCGGTTCCAGCCTTCCAATAGGGTAGGGACAACGTTCTTTAAGGCGTTCACGTAGGTATCCGCCACAAATACCTGATAACTGCCCGGCATATCATAACAGATATCCATGCTTCGTTCCGCATGTATATCGCTGGTCTTTGCCGTTCCCCTGCCGCCAACGAACATCAGGTTTTTTGGTGCTATCATGTCCACCGCCATTTTGGCCCATGTAGCATAGCGCCCTTCTACGTCTAAACTATCAGGACTTACGTGGGTTCTCATCTATGGGTAGGAATATGTTAGGTGGCAAGATTCCTGCCTCGCGCTGTATCACCTCGCGTTCTTTCTCGCTCAGCTCTGGCAGTTCCTCTATCTGTTTTTTAAGTTTGATGCGGTCTACCTTGGCGGCACCTTCTATAAGGTTATGGTCCGTTGTGTACAGTTTCCAAGGGCGGCCAAAAAGTTCCAAAGGTAGTTCCTCAGGGTCTTCCGTGTCCAACTGGCGAAGCTCTGCGGCCTCCTTTATCATGCGGTTCACTTTCGCAATGTCGCTCACATCTTTTGCAACCATGGTAGCAAGGTTAATGTTGCGCTCCATCTTTTCAGCGTATATGTTGCGCCACGCCTCCTTGCTAATTTTATTTTCACAATAAAAATATTCGAGGGTATCGTTATATGCGTTATTGGCAAAATACCTACTATGGCCGTCTACCTTTACCAAATGCTTTAAAATAGCGTCCTTGCTGCCCCATTTGTCAAACCGCAGGTACATACCCCGTATTTTTTCTATAATGTCCAGATAGGCTACAATAGCGGGGTCTACATTGCTAGGGTTGCCGTTCTCAATGTAGTCGTATATATGCTCTAGGGTAATGTGCTCCAATTTCATTCGCCAAAGAATATCTGTTCCCGTAAATTTTCCAGTTGCGTTTGGGCGCGGTTCTTTTCATAGATCTGTGCAGCGGTAATATTACCCGTTCGCGCGTTTATCAGCAATTGCTGGTTCACTTCGGCCTGTGCCTTTAAACGGCCACGGTCATAAGTAGTACGTATATGGCTGTTAGGATTTCTCCAAGCATCCATAAACTCCTTTTTGTCAACCGCCAGATACAGGGCAATATCACTGGGCGCATAATTGCAGCCCGCCAATTGCTCTATAACATCATCATCGCTCAGCTCCTGTAGTTCCCCGTCTTCCATTATTCAATTTTACTACCCTCTTAAAACTACTTTAGTTTTGCCGTCTCAAAAAGGGCTTTTCTAAACTCATAAAGCCCCTTACTATTGCCAAATACATACTGCTCATAATGTGCATTATCGCTCCAATTGCCGCTACCCTCTATCACATAGTGTCCGCCCAAACATTTTAAGAGGGTCATCTTTGCATGTACCCAAGCATATTTTACCTTTATATTGGGTCTACTCGCCGCCAATGCGCTCAACAGGTCTATGGTTACCGGGTTGCGCTTTATCATGCTATCGCTTATCATAAGCGTAATCGCATCTATTTTACCCGCATCGTGCAGCTCTACCAAGGCCTCAATAGTGCGCTTGCTTATACTATACGTGCAGGCGTGAAGCTCGGTAATCTGAAAATGCTGCAGTACGTAGGGCAAAAAGGTAAAGGCGTTCCATTGCCCATCTGTCTGAAGAAAGAAAAACTCTTCCCGTTCCGGTAACCTGCCCAAATCCTTTTCCAAGTTCTTTACCTTGGCATAATGCGCCAAAAGATACTTGCTTAGATAACTACCGTTCGCCTGTGCCTTATGCGGAGCGGATACAGCTGCAATATTAAATAACCTATTGTTTTTCAAGCCTTGCATCTACGAGCTTCAGTTCCGCGCTCCAATCGTCTACTTTGGCCTGTATCTTGGCCTTGCTTTCCGCCTCCTTGGTCTTGGCCAATTTTTTGCCTTCTCTACTTACATAACTGCGCAAGGTCTTTTGCCGCGTCATCAGCCCCTTTACGTCCATGGCGTCTATCTTTTGTTGCAGCACTTCATCGGCAAACATCTCGTGCTTGCCCAAAATGCTACCATGCTCCTTGTAATAGTTCAGCTCGTCCCAAATCAATTGGTTCAACTGGTACTTTGCAATGGCCTCTTTCGCCAGTTCGTAAAGTTCACCGTCCGTTAATGGCTTTTCGCCATCGGCATGTAGCAAGAGCTCTGCATGCGCCTCTTTGTATTTTTTCCATGCGGTAATCCTATCGGCTACCAGTATCTTTAATTTATCCGGGCAATCGTCCGCCTCCAAAAAAGGGAACTGCTCGCGCAATTTTAGGCCCATGGCTTCCTTTTCGCCTAAAGCGGCCAAAGTACCATAAATGGCACCGGTCAAATCCTGACCCGTTCTTGGCACCAAGATTTCCTTTAGCTCATCGGGCAAATGAAAATCTCCTATAGCCTTCAGGCAAAGCTCCTCTACTTCCCCGTTACTAATATCCTGGTCAATAGCCTCAAATGTTATTAAATTAGCTTCGCTAAATGCCAACAATGCAGCTTCATAGGTGGCAAGGGTCTCTGCGTGAGCCTCCTTGTCTATATGGGTAAAATCTATACTGCTAAGGTAGATGGCGGCCTTTACTTCATCGGGCGCATTCTGTAGCAACGCCACCACAACATCTGGCAGTCGCTTCACCTGTACCTTCTTTGGTTTCTTGGCCAACAAGTCCGCATCGGTAATTTCGTGCAACTTTTGCACATCGTACAGCAGGTTCTTTAGGTTCTGTGCCGTAAAGCCTGACCTATTATAAAAGGCGGCCGCCGGCACACTATGCAACTCACTGGTACGGTACATCGCCATGGCGGCATTGTACCTTTCAACGTCGCCCATTTTGGTATCCTGCAACAGGGCTATTACTTTTTCTTTCATATTAGCTATTTAAATGTTCACTAAAGTTTCCCAAATATGAAATTTACCCTGCAATTGCAATGTAACATGCCACAAAAAAAAACCCTTGGGACTCCTCCCAAGGGCTTTTAACCTAAAAAATCAAACTAACACTGAAAAAGAAAGATTATGCCCTTTTTTGCTCAAAAAGGTAAGTGATATTTCCACTTTTAAATACTTTTAGGTCTATCACGGCATCATCCTGTGCCGCCCAGTCCGCACCTTCCAAAAGTACCACCGTCGCTGCAGTGGCTACACCGCTGCTTAATACAAATGGGTTGTTGCCCCCGTTTCCTATTAGGCTTATTACGGCGCCATGGTCATGGTCCAAAGAAGCAATATCCAATTCCGTCCCGTCCGTATCCGTAGCCAGTTTGTACTGGTTGCCGTTCGCCTTGGTAAGTGCCAAGTCTTCGCTTGTGGCATTAAATGGTGCCGCCAATACTACGGCTCCCTCAAAGGTTCCGGGTAAAAATTCAGTGGCCTGTGTCTGCTCAAAACTAAGGTCGTGGCCTGTACGGGTATCGTCTATAACGCCCGTTGGCTTTAGGCGCATAGGAGCGCACTCCGTGCCAAATACCTCAAAGCTGTTCTTGGTGCAATCTCCGCTAAGGATAATTACGTCCTTACCGATCAGGTTCTGTATAAGCTCCTTGATCTCTTTACTGTTGCCGGGGTGGCTGCCCTCGAACATCTGTTTAATGCTCTCCTCGTCTACATCGCCCTCGTTCTCGTAGTTAAGCTTCTGCTTCTTGCCGGTCATGTACACCTCTATCATTTTGCCGTTGGGCTTAAAAGTGTAGTTGCCTTCCATTACAATACCG
>Ga0208768_1001334_pt1 | contig 13279 bp, 23 predicted proteins | sample AntAceMetag02UK1_FD_184760 | JGI IMG/M metagenome (GOLD analysis project Ga0208768, IMG submission 184760) | Saline lake microbial communities from Ace Lake, Antarctica - Antarctic Ace Lake Metagenome 02UK1 (SPAdes) (version 2) | ecosystem: Environmental > Aquatic > Non-marine Saline and...
CTTCATATAAACACCGTCATCAGCATACAAATAAAATTGTATGTCCTGTGAACCTGTGTCAGGTATGGTGATGTAGCCATAGAAGTTGACTATCACTCTTTCATTCCTGCCTGAGTCTAATACAACGTCACTACCCCAATTGTAATTCAACTGACTCACTGTGCCTGTGCTCAACACTGTGCCGTAATACAAAGTACCACCGTTGCCTGGGAAACTTGGATAGGCACCTGTGCCGGCGTAGGTCTTGTATGTTAAATCTGCTTTTACTTTATCTACAATAGAAAAAAACACCATCCATACGAACAACCAGATTGTAAACCATTTCATAAATTTATACATTATTGATTCTGATTTATTCTAATTTGATTTTGACCACCATCACCTAATTCATAATCTATAATTTCTGTATCGCCTTGTCTTACGTTTATAGTATAACTGTTTTCCATATCAAGTCTTAATACTATATTGTTTTGAGCAGCGTCAAGTCTAGTCCAAACCCATTGAGGATCCTCTAGTAAAAGTATAACACCAAACTCATCTTTACCTGCTTTCTTTGTGTCTTTATTTTTATCAAACTCACTTCTCATTTGTAAAGCAAGTTGTTTGTTTAATTGATCTAAAATATCAACTAAAAAATCATTATCTAAAAAATCTATATCAAGTGCTGAAGCAAATTCATCTTCTTCAACTTCTAACATATCAACGTCTAAATCATCAAACTTTAAAAAGTCTAAATCTAAAGCACTTGCTGTTTCTTTAAACTTTTCATCTTCTATTTGATCTTTTAAGTTTTGTGGTTGACTAACAATCAGGAGATTATTAATCATATTTTCATCAAGGTCAAGTAATACAGGTTTTAAAGGTTTCGATTCTAACGTATCAACTTGTGTAGCTTGAAATGCTTGATTCATTATTACAAATCCTGCGTCTGTTTGTACTTCAATCTCACCAACATAACATTGACCGTTACCATTACAACTAGGTAGTAATATAATTGTTGATCCGCCTATTTCATTTACAGTCATAGCAAAATCAGTACCTCTAACAGCAATAGTAGCTGTTGGTGTAGTAATCTTTACATTCTGTGCTGAGTTTTTAGCGATTTGACCACTAGCATATCTAATTGTACCTAAGGAAGCTTTTAATGATAAAGAACCTGTGTTAGTGTTAGGGTCATAAACAAACTCATCTATAATAAGTTTACTGTGTTCGGTAATATCAACTCTAGTATCATCTATAAAAACAATACCAACTTTACCATTCCCGGTCTTAACAGTATCATAAGAAAAAATATCTAGTTCTTTCTTTACGGTTATACCTTTATCACCATCTTGCCTATCAATAACAGCACTACCTTTGTGTAGTGTTACTTCACCAATAGTAGCAAAACTATTTGTTGCTAAAGTCGTAAGGGTTAAAAGTATGAACCCAATTATAAAATTTGTAGCTCGCATAAATTATTAACCCCGAGTATAAAATTATTGTTATCATATTAATCCGTTTGGCTGATAGTAACCTCAGCGTTATCTCCGCTTGTTGTTAGGTCAATATAGTTATCATTAACACCTGATTGTATAATGTCAACATCAGCAATTGATCCTGTATGTGCGTGTATTAGTGTGTGACCAATACTATCCCCATTACCATCTATGTCAATTAAGTAATTGTTTGTATCTCCGTTAACTGTAATTGTTAATACAGCACTTGTACCATCAACAGTAGCAGCGATTACGTTACTGTCTGATCCTGAAGCTCCTGTTATATTAACAGTTGAACTAGCAGCGTCAGCTGTTTCTCCTATATCTAAATCTATATCACTTGATGAACCTGTCCAAGTAATATTGGCAGTTATAGTTCCACAAGAACTGTTACCATTTCCACTATCACAATTTAAGTCAACATCATTTGAATCACCAGTTAAACTAATAACACCTGTGTATGTAGCACCATTGATCTGGTATTTAATAACGTTTGAACCTCCAACTTGGTCTATATTCAATATAGTTGTAGCACCTGTTGAAGCTGATGCTGTAGTTGAGTTACCTACTGTGTTGTTAGATCCGTCTTGTGTTATATCTAAATCAAGGTTAGCGCCTGATTGAGTAACGTATATGTCGTTAGCATATGACAAAGTAGTCATCATTAAGAACATAATAACACTAATTATTGTTTTCATTTTTTATGTATTCCTTTTTCTTTTTTATTTTCTTCTTTAAATTCCCAGTATCCTTTGTCTTTACCTTCGTAAATCAATTCAAGTACGGCAAATTCTATAGCAGTTCTAATAGCGTAGGTTACTGGTTCGTTAACGGCAACGCCACTTTCTAATTCTAAAGCTTTTGTATTCATATCTAAAAATGTAAATACATCACCACCTTTTGAATGACTAGCAATTGTTTTAGTCACATTTGTGGTTATTAATATCTCACCCGATTGTACAGAAACAAGTCTTAATGATATTGTTACTTGGTCTACTCTATATTGCTCACTTAAACCAATTCCTAAAAATCTAGCGCCCATTCCTCCGGTCTGTATATTACTGTCGTACCCTACGATACCACCTTCTACAAGAAGTCCAGCGAACACTAACGGTTTTAATATATTACCTACTACTTGTTCACCATCATATTCTGTTCTTGTTGATCTAATTAGTTGTCTTTCTTTAATTAGATTACCTAATCCTTCTCTCTCTAATACTTGAAACCAATCTCCACCAGAGATACTTTTAAATGCGTCCACTACAAACATACTACTACCTTGTGTAACAGCAGTTGACAATTGAGAAAACTTTGTACTTGGTTTTCTTTGACCTGTCTGGTCTGTAAAGCTGTAAATAGCAATTGTAATCTTAGGTTGACCATCTAAATCAGGTATAGCCATTAATCTATCTTTAGTAGTTGTACCTTCAATGTATGGCGTTTTACCTTTATATATTTCAATTTCTTTTCCGGTTTGACAACCTGATAATACAAGTCCTAGTAATAAGATTAGTAATATTTTCATTTTAAAATTTAAAGTCACCAATCGGAACTGCCATAGTTGTGGTTGTTCCATCATCAGCTGTAATTGTTAATGTAATGATTTCAGTTATAGTGTCTTTTACCCAATAGATTGTAGCTCCTTCAATCGTTGAAGTACCACTTGTGGGGCAAGTTGTTGTACTACTATCACAACTTGTACCAAACATATTGTCAACTAACTGTTTGGATAAGTTAGCATATATTCTACTCTCTACGTTGGCAATAAATTTGTTTACTGTCTTGTTCTTTTCATCTCTTTCAGCGGCCGAAGCTGCTGATTTCTCATCATCAATTACTTTTTGTTTTCTTTGTACTTCAAGTTGATTTATGGATAGCACATGGGACGAGTAACCATTACCACTAAAGGCAGGGTTTTTAAACTCCTGTGTCAATTCGGATGCTAGTATTGATGTAGTCGGTGTAATTAATGTAAGTCCCACTACTAACACCATTGTTTTAAATGATGTTTTCATACTACTATTTATAATTATTAGTCTTTGTTTTTGTATTTTTCTTGTTCTCGGAGAGTGAGAACTGTGTTTAATTTTGCCTTAATTCGTATAAGGTCATTGTCAAGTCTTCTTATTTTATCTAATAACTGTATTAGAGCTGATGAAGCTTCTTTTAACTTACTTGTAACTTCTTGTGTTATAAAATTATAGATGAACCAAATAAACCAACCCATAGCAATAGCGGCCAGTGTCGCAAAACCGTATTGATTAAGTATGTCTAATATTGGCATTAGTCTTTACGAGCATCATTTTTTCCATCAGACCTAGCAATTCTATCTAAATCAGGTTTAAGATGTAGAGCTGATGATATTAAAGTATCAATATGTATCAAGTCGTTATTCATTGTATCTATTCTGTTTTCTAAACCCATAATGATACCGTGTAAACCTTTTACTGAACCTACAACACCACCTAAAATATACTTTAGAATAATATAGATGAAGCCACCCATTGTAACAGCAGCTGCTACTGGTAATCCAAACTGTGTTAGTATTTCAAAAAACATTGTGTCTTATTTACTTCCACCAATGTAACCACCAATAACACCAATTAATCCTGTAACTGACATCTTCATTAATGTAATTACGCTTTCATCTACTGGTCTGTTTTCTTCTAGTGCTACCACATAGTCTCCTATGATGATAACTCCAAGAAGCAATAGTACACCGCTTGTTATTAATAAAATCACTATGTCTTTATAATTTCTAATCATTATTTTTCTCCTTTGGTTCGTAGTATTCTTTATACTTGTCTAGTAACTCATTTGTTATTGTTAATTGGTTTCTTATTTGAGCAAAGTTCTTTGATAATAGTTCAAAATCGTTATCGCTCAGGCCCCATAAAACCGGGTCTATGCCTTGTTCTTTTAGTTTTTTAAAAACTTCCTCAGCGTTCTCACTAGTGATAATAATCCATTTTATAGCTTCTAACTGTAATGGTGTAGGTTTTGATAAGTTAAGTTCTTGTCTTTTTACTTCTTCCTTAAATATACTTAACTTCTTAACACTAGAACAACCTGTTAGAATAAGTCCTAATAGAATAACTAATATGATGTTACGCATTTGCCCACCTTTGGTGAGTATGTAATCCATTTGCCCATCTTTTTTTCATTCTTTCACTTAGCATTTGTCTCCATTCTGGTGTTCTAAACGCCGAGTTATCTCTTGCGCCACTTGATAATTTATTACCTATCATATCAGGTCTTTTATTACCTTTGTTTGCTTTACTGATTTTCTTTTTTGACTCATCACTCATTTTTTTACCTAGTTTATATGCTCTGACTTTTTCTGCCATTCTTGCTCTTATCTCTGGTGTAAGGTCAGGTCTATTACCACCTTTTTTATTTGATTTTTGAACACCTTTGAGACCTTTATTCCAAGCAGGGTTTCCTTTGTTTTTTCCTTTGAGTGCTAAAGATAACTTTAATCTTGTTTCTGGACCTGGTACGTGACCATCTCCACCTTCAGTTTTATTTCTTAAAATACCTGTTCCCAAATCTTTACGGCCATACTTTGAGATTTCAGATTTCTCAAAATCGTGTGCTTGTTTTTCTGTAAGATTTACTTTTATTAATTTAATTCTATCTAATGACGGAATATATCTTCGTCTTTTATCGGTTGCCCTATTCGTCTGACCTTTACCAACATAATATGGTGTGCCATCTTTTCTTAACCAATGATATACATAAAATCTAGTAGTATTTAACATATATCTATTTATACAATAAGGAACATAGTAAAGATTAATAATTTATGAAATTTGGATTTGCTATCGCCGGGCATTCAGTATTGATCTCCGATTTCTTTGTAGCATTTTTTTCTATTTCGGTTAAAGGTGATCCGCTAGCAATTTCTATACATCTGTTAGCTTTTACAGTACCTTTGTTGATTAATCGTTCCACAACAGCAGGTTTTTCAAAGGCAAGTTTGCCAATGTCCCTATTGTTTTTGTTGAAACGTTTGTCTAAATCGTCCATATCTTTTTTAAGATTGCCGACTAGCTCATTCATTTTCTTATTAGCTTCTAAAATTTCTGTAAAATCTTTTTGTTGATTTTCTATAAGTTGTTTTTGAGTTGAAACTGCTTGTTCCAATTGTACTTGATTTGCTTTTAGAATAGCATTATCTGATCTTAACTTCATCACATAAACACTAGCGCCTATTACAGCGCTAGCGATAATCCCAATAAAAAGTAATCTAATTCCACCAAACATAATTTATCCTTTTTTATTTATTCCAAAATTTTAATTTTGAATACATCTTGTCAAGTATATCTTGTAAGTCTTCAAACTTCTCATTGACATACCAACCTATTATAAAACCTAATAATAAACCTATTGTTAAAAACATATTAGTCTCCTATTTTATTTTAGCGTTTATTTTTCTATGACCTCTCCAAGCAACAAAACCACCAGCTCTTAATGACCAGTATGCTAGATAATTCATAAAATAAAATCCATTTACTTCTATATTAATATCTCTAAAGATTTGATCTGCTTTCTTTTGATCTACAAGTAGAAGTGAACCTTTTTTAGTTGACGGCTTACAAGCTGTGTACTTGTACATATAATCGTGGACTAATCCACCCATTAATAAAACTCCCACTGGTGAGAAAAATGTTCTCATAAATTTAGGTATACTAGCACCATCAAATTGAAAGCCTGCTGGTATTACATATTCGTTACCGTTCATATTATATTTCCAATCTGCTACTAATTCCCAATTTCTAGTTGATAGTAACCACATAACTATACCCTTCCAAAAACCTTTACCTTTTGTTTTAATTGGTATGGGTTTAAGATGAGGCATACCTGTGTAGGTAAATTTCATATTACTTTTCTTTTTATCTAACAAGTTAATCAGATAACCAATAATCACTAATACGATTAGAAGTGACCACTGCCAAAATTTCATTGCTAATGCTATTAATAGTTCCATTTTAGTCCTTTATTATTTTTTTATCAACCATATGTTTATATAAAGCTGATTCTTTTATCTTATTAATATCCTCTTTAACAGGATCTAAACCTAATTCTTTTCTAACTTTGTTTAATTGTATTTTGATTTCTTTTTGTTTTTGAGAACCTGGCATAATTGACATAGCCTTTCTCGTCAACTTATACATCTCTGCCTTTTTCTTTTCAGTATTTGCTGTTAAGAATGGTTTAATTGTACCAAGTCCGTGTGAAGTAGAGTTAGCATTTAAACCAACACCTCTACTGTCTTTACCACCTTGTCCTTTTGGTGGTATATCACCTAAACTAGCCATAGGAGTTATGTTATCAACGTAACCTATTCTATATCCACCCATATACTCTTTTAAAGTTTTAACCATTATATTTGTCCTTAAAAGTTTTGTATTCAGGTTTTTCTTCTACTACAATTTCAGTTTTTCCATAAATCTGTTCATCAATTTTTGTATCAACTTTATCAAGGCCATCTAACACTTGTTTTAAAAGAATACTATTGTTGTCGTCATTCTCTTTGACCATGTTACTAATCTTTTTTGATATTTTTTCTTGTTCATCGCCTTGTTCTTTTTTTCTTTTTATCATTTTAGGTGAGTGAGATACGGCAGCGTTAGGAGCCATATCAACTCCACCACCTGCTATTGAATTTACAGGAGCGTCTTCTTCCATTCTATTAACAATGTCTTGTGCTAACTCTTTAAAGCTTTTCATATTCATCCTCCGAATAATAGTTTCCTTCTTTTTCATAAACATCAATACCAAAACAAGTCATTACTGGTTCTTTTTCGTAAACTGGTTTGACTTCACCTTGTTCAAGTAATAGTTGATCGTATTGATTTGTTTCTTTTAGGTAAGTAATAATGGCACTTTCAATAAGTGTTTTATGGGGCTCGTATTTTTTATTTTCTTTTAAAAGTAAAGCAAGAGCAACAGCAAAACCACCTAATTTACTTCCTAAACCCACTTTACTTAGTATTCGTTTTAGGTTAAAAACAAATCTATGCAGAAAAGTATAAGCACTCTTTTCTTTGTCTGTTGTTAATTCTTTATTTTTCTTTAATACTTTACCGTCTTTGTCAATTATACCTTGCTTAAACGCTTCTTGTCTTTCAAAAGGTGTTACCATCAACTTTACGACACGGTAAGTTATTAATGTGTCAATTAATCTGCTAGCCATTATAGTTCCTTATTCAATAGTTCATCTATTTGTTTTTCTGTACTCACATTATTTAATTCATGTGGATACAAATATTCCAAATAGTTAAGTATAGATTTTAAATGAGGCCAATATATCTTATCAATCTTAAATAATAATAAGGTACAAGCCACTTCTACACCAAAAACATTTGCTAAGATTATAACATGATTAACTGCTAATCTTACCTTAATCTTTTTAGTTATACTATACTTACGAAATAACCTTTTAAGATATTTAAACCGCTTTATATCATCATAAAATTCCTGCTCTTTCTGTAGAGTAGGATTGTCATAGCTTTGCTGTGCAAATAGCAGCCAATTATCTTTGGTTATCTCTTTGAACATTATCTACACTAATTTAGCGTAGACCTTAGATGTTCCGTTTTTAAGTGTTTCATAACTAACTTCTAGTTTTAAACCACCTTCTTTTCTATGAGATATACCATCATCATTTAAATCAGAACCATCAGTATCTTTACCAAATCTTCCACCAAACTGTGTTACTTCTGCAGTTACATTACCATTATCACCTTCTAAATCTACTGGTGATACTGTTAAACCTATTCTTTGTAACTTCTCTCTCAACTCATCAATTGCTTGTTGTGGTTTTAAATATTCCCTTTCGGCAATAGAACCAACAAAAGCATTTACTCTTTTAAGTACATCACTATCTTGTATATTGTGAGCACCTATAGCACTGTCTTCCGGTGAATTTGATGTTGTTACACCAACTCCGATTTGACCGTGGCCTTCTTTTATATGTTGTTTAAAAGTTTTCATTTTTTTCCTTCTTATTTGTATTTGTCTGATACCTTTTTCTTATCATCTGATCTAGGTATCAATCCTTTTGCTTTTAAATGTGCTATATCCGTAAACCCAGCCTTACCTGCTTTATGACGTTCCATAGCGTCAGCCGTATTAGGTGGAGTTTCTTTAATAATATCTTCTTCAAAATCTTCTATACTATCTTCGGTAATAAAAGTTTTAAATTTTTTCATATTAACTAGTAGCTATATTTAAAGCTTTCTCCTTTTCAACTGGCATTTCTTTATTGTCAGTTGTGTTAAGTTTTGCCAATAGTTTATCTACTTGTTGAATAGCTCCATATAAAGCGTTTAGATTACTTTTCATTGTACCTAAATCTTTTTCAACTTGTTTAATTCTATTTGACATGGTATTAAAATCATCTTCTAATACTTTTCTTTCGTCTTTTAATATTTGTTCATCAATTATCATCATATCTCCAATCTATTAAGCTACTACGTAGCCTTCACCACCAATTACATACCAGAAAGAAGACTTGTACATACAAACAACACTTTCGCCTGGAGCGTTAAGTGTAATTGTTGTACCTTGTTTAAAGTTTGTAGGTGTAATTGTTACAGCATTTGTACCACCAGTTGAAGAATTTAAAATCATCTTAACTTGGCCATCTGTACCAGCTGCTGCTAGTGTAGAAGGAGCTGCCGCTGATGTAGCGTTAACTAAAGTTGTACTTTGAGTTAGTGTAATTGCTGTTGATGTTGAACCATCACCAGTAATTGTTTGTACTGCATCTTTAAATGAAATAAAACTAGGGATATTATTAAAAACATCCGCTGCTGTTACTTTTTTATTGATTGGTGTTCCTGTTGGATCGTCCACTACGTGGAATAAGTCTGTACTTGCTAATGCGTCACCTAAATCGGTCAACGCCGTTACTTTTTTGTCTGCCATTTTGTTTTCTCCTGTTAACCCTTTCGGGAATGCTACTCTAGGTATTTACCTAGATCAATTTGTTCATATAGTATATATAAGGGCAGCCAAAGACCGCCCTCATATAATAAGTTGTTACTATGCTACTACTGTAACTGAACCAGCCGCTGTACCTATGCCAGCAGCGTTAGTTATAGTAGATACAGTCGTTGTACCTAAGTCTTTAACTGTACCACTGTTAAGTGACATAGCGTTTGCACCAATTACCATTACATCATTTTCAGCTGTTGCTGCGTTAGCCGCTGCTATTACTAATGTGAATAATAGTTCGTTGGTACCAGTTCCACTTGCATAAGATAATACGTGTGGACCTCTACCTGTTCCAGTACCTTCATTACCGTTTGTAACTGAAAGTTGTGGTGTACCTGTAACTGTAACTGCTTCATTAAATCTTGCTAGTACAGACATTGTGAAACCAGCTGACTTATCATAAGTTGTGTTTACAAATTCTAAGTCCGTGATGTTCGCAGTACCCATATTAACATTCAATCCGCCGATTGCTACTAATACTTCTGGTGTTGTACTTGTGTTTCCGTTTCCGGATAATATAGAACCTGATTCTCTAACCCAGCCTGAAGATGTTGCGTAAACTTCCTTAGCTTCTGAGGTAGTCAAGTTTTTGGGTTTGATATCGTTTCCCCATAAAGACATAATTCTCTCCTTTTAATCTGGTTGTTTATAATAAACAACCTATGATTTGTTAATTAACGGTACTATTTATATGATTAAAAGCCTAGCTTTTTAAGTTCTCTGATTGTATTTGAGGTTGTGGTGTGTAGAATACCAATACCACCTTTTGATGTGAATTGGTCTGTATTTTTCTTATAATCGTCTATCAAAATGGCTGGTAGACCAGCTACTTTGGCATAGTTTTGTTTCTGTGATCTTTTTACCAGATTTATATTACCAGGTGCCATTCCTAAATTAGTTCTTGCCCAATATGATTTACCTGGTATACAGTTTGGATCAAAGCTTTCTTCTACATATGCTGATAGTATATGTGGTTTAGATTTTGATATAAAGTTCCAAAGGTCTTTTCCACCAGACATCCAAGGAAGTGTATGCCAGAATTTAGGTGTACTCTTTATAGTATCCCACTTTTCGGATTTACTACCGTAAGACCATTGAGTTATAGATTTACCGATTACCTTTTCAACTCCTTTAGCGAAGTCGCAAAGTACACCGTCCATATCTACATACAATCTTGGTAAGTTATTCATAGTGTTTTCCATATCTATATACTATCATATCCTATGACAAAGTCAAGTGCCATTCTGACACAGCTAGGTAGAACAAATATAGAACAAAGATTAGTTTTTATATTCAACTTCAGGTGAAGTATCAACTGGAGTAGCTTTTGAACCTGTGTCTGCTTTTGCTTTAGGTTTTTTAATATCTGGATCTTTTTTCTTATTGTCTTCTCCAGAAACTCCTTGATTAACTCTATCCTGTGTAGAATCATCAACAGTGTTTTGATTTTCTTTTACCTTTTTGTAAGCTTCTTTAAAACTCATTTTAGGTTTTGGATCAACAACTTTCTTTTCACCATCAACATCTTTTTGTTTTTGGTTCTGTTTATTAGTCACAAATGTGTGAGTTTCTTTATAAACTTTTTTTCCTTGTTTATGAAGTTGTAAAGCTGTTTTAGCATCTGGCGCATGTACGTGATCTTTTTTATCAGCCGTATTAGAATTATCTACTGTCGCTTTACCATTTTTGATAATAAATCTATCGTTGTCATATGCGTCTTCTTCTTTAATACCTTTAGGATCAATTACTGATTCTTTTAATTTTTCTAATTCGTAATCTGTAATTCTAGGATGCATTTTTTTAATATCTTCATCACTTGCTCCGTCTTTAACCATCTTTTTAAGATGAGGAACATCTCTAGGATGTAATTCTTCATTTTTTGGATCATAGCTAGCCACCTTTAATGAATTTTTCCAATGTTCTACACTATCAACATCTTTACTAGAAATGGTGTGCATCTTACCATTTTTATCAGAAGCTTTCATAGTATATACACCAGATACTAAACTAACTTTATCTATAACATATACTTTACCTTTGACAGTAATATAATTATTAACTTTTAAAAGGTCTTTATTTTTTTGGCTTATTGTACCATTTGGTTCAGTTATTCCCTCATTTACCTCTTCGTTTTTCGCTTTGTATTTGTCATCTATTTTATTAAAGAAATCTTTTTTTTCTTTTGGTGACATAGCGCCGATACCTCTACCAGCTTTTTCTAGTTCTTTTTTGAACATATCTTGGTAAGCATTATCGTTTAACTTCTGGTTTTGGTTAGCCATTATTTCTTCGATACTGCCTGGTTTGTGTTTTAAATAACTCATTTTTTTATCCTTTTACTTTGGCAGCTAAATCTTTGTCAGCACCACCCCATGTTCCTGAGGATTTTGTTATAAATGAATTTACTCTAGCGAAAGCCCATTGGTGCTGACTAGCACCTGGTCTGTGTCCACCTTTCCAAGCGGCCATTCCTCTATCGTAAACTTGTTTTAATATTGAATAAGGCATACCTGATTTGTCTGCCTTTTTTGTAAGAGCTGCAATAGACTCTATATACTGTCTTCTTTCTTCAAACTTACCTGTCTTTTTGTATATCTTGTTTCTAGCAAGTGTTGACATGAAAGGTATATTTGCTTTTACTAATTGTCTTAAAGAAGTTGTATCTAATCTATCTAAATGTTTTGAAAGAGCAGTTGCCTTTTCTGGAGATAGTGTTTTACCTTTTAAATCAGCATATGATATTTGTAATCTCTTAATCATATTACTTGTGAACTCATCTAAAGTTTCTTCTTTTTTAATAATTGATTTAGCAATTTCATGTCCTTTTGTGATAGTCTTCTTATCTAAAGGTGGTTCATCATTCATAGATTTTTTTGCTTGTGCCATACCAATAGCGTAGGCGTCATCTTTTGCCATTTCTTTAACTTCTTTTTTCTTAGCTTCTTTTTCTTCTTTGTCTTTAAGAAGTTTATTAGCAATACCAATAGTTAATGGTACTTCGCCAGTCTTTGGATTTGGCTCAGGTTTAACAGCTTTATTCTTTTCGTTTTCTAATTTTGTTTTTAACATAGCTATTTGATCTTTCAAAGAAGCAATCTCTTTATCAGAGTTTTCTTTTGCTACTTTTTCTTTATCATCTGGCATGTCTTGTTTAGGCTCATCAACTGCTTCACCTAACATATTTCTTAAATAACCCATATCAATACGATAACCATTTCTGTAAATCCAGTCTTGGACTTGTTTAAAAGTTTTTTTACCTTTTCCTTGATATTTTCCTTTACCATTTCTATAATCAAAAACTGCTTGATAACCGTCACCGCTTGATGGTCTTTTAAATCCAGCAGCTGTAGCTAGATTTTTAAGCATTTCTGTTGCTTTTTGTGCAGGTGTTTGTTCAGTTATTTCTAATTCTTCAAACTTACCTGTCTTTTTATAGATTTTGTTTCTAGCAAGTGTAGTTATAAAAGGTATATTTTCTTTTGATAATTGTTTTAAAGAAGTAAGATCAAGTCTATCTAAATGACGACTTAACGCATTTGCTTGATCTGTTGAAAGTTTTTTAGGCATTGTACTATATGATTTCTTTAATCTCTTAATCATATCGGAAGTAAACTCATCTAAATTTTCTTCAGATACTTCTCCTATTTCTTCACCTAATATTTTCTTAATATCAGACACACTCATTCCTAATTTCTTAGCAATCTCATCTGCCTTTTTACCTTCTTGGTTTGATGTAAAAATATCTTTTAAACTAGCTTCTTCTAAATCAGATTCTTCTTTTTTAATTTTAGCACCTG
>Ga0208768_1001338_pt1 | contig 13227 bp, 11 predicted proteins | sample AntAceMetag02UK1_FD_184760 | JGI IMG/M metagenome (GOLD analysis project Ga0208768, IMG submission 184760) | Saline lake microbial communities from Ace Lake, Antarctica - Antarctic Ace Lake Metagenome 02UK1 (SPAdes) (version 2) | ecosystem: Environmental > Aquatic > Non-marine Saline and...
ACACGAGGCACGATCTCTCAAGGAGATAATACCAATATCACTCTTACAGATGACGGATCGGGGCCTTCGGCTCAAACCATCGAGGCAAAAGAAGAGAAAAGACTCAGGAAGCTTTATGATGAACCTATCTCTGGAGCCATCACCCATGTAAAAAAAGTCTTTATCGAGGTTGAAGTTCCTGACGAGGAAGATCTGAATGCTCCACCTGAGATTGTTCTCAAAGAAGAAGATTCGTACGAGACTGTTTTTGTGGATAGGAAAAATGGTCACCTTATTATCGATCGAGAATATGAGGCGAATCAAGAAACCCTCACCAACACAACAATTCTCCAGGTATACAAAGCATTTCTTTCTGAGAATCAAGTAGTACTTCAATTCCTGGATCAAGATCAAGAGAATATCCAGACATTTGCTGGAACGTACAGAGGCAAGCGAGATATTGTAATTACCCGAAACGATGTCGACGAAGAAGGTGAAGGTGGCGGGGAACCAAAATCGGATCTTATCCTGCAGGAGAAAAAACTCGAAGGGTCTGTTCTCCCTGAGAATATTCAATCTCTCAGTTTGAGTCCTGATAAGACAGAGTTTATCTATACGCTTTATTCTGGAACTACCGAAGTCCGTCGAGCACCGCTTCTTGATCCTACGCAATATCAGGTTGTGCACAGAAGTCCGTTCCGTGATGTGTTCGTTGAATGGACACAGGCTGATTCATTCCTTTTGCATGCCAAAGCTGATTCGCGAACAGAAGGGTTCGTTGAGACGATTTCACTGACAACAGGAGAGGCTACACCACTTGAAAGTGGACTTGCAGGGCTGCTTTACACTGAAGATGTGAACGGAGCGACGACACTAACGATGAGTAGTCGAAGTGATTTCTTGACCCTTCGAGATGCGGAAGAGGGGACGAGTCACAGAACACCTTTCTCAAGTCTTCCTGAGAAATGTATATGGTCACTTCAAGAAGAAGCTGTCTTGTATTGTGGGGGTCAGAGCTTTGCGCCGAATCTTCCTATTCCTGAAGCGTGGTACCAAGGAAACTTTTTCTACAATGATGGTCTGTATCGAGTAGATCTGATGCTTAATCAATCAACAAAGATCATGGATACTGCAATCGAAGGTGTCGCTTCTATGGATATTGTTCCGATGAGTCTTTCTGAAGATGATGCACGAATAGTGTTTATGGATAGGCAAACAATGACACCTTGGGTTTACAAGATTAGGCAGTAGTATGAAAAAAGGTATTGATTATACGGGTGTAACAATTACTTATTTTTGTCATGATGGAAAAGGTCACTATCTTTTTAATAAAAGAAGTAAGAATTGTCGCGACGAACACGGACGCTGGGATTGTGGGGGAGGTGGATTAGATTTGGGGAGTACTCCAAAAGAGACATTAACAAGAGAAATCAAAGAGGAGTATTGTGCGGAGGTTTTGGAGTCAGAATTCTTAGGATATCGAGATGTTCACCGAGAGGATGAGGATAGAAAAAAGACACACTGGATTGCTCTAGACTTCAAGGTCCTTATAGATCCTGACCAAGTACAGAAAGGCGAGCCTCACAAGTTTGACGAGATTGGTTGGTTTGATATTGATAACCTTCCAAGTCCACTCCACTCTGCTGTGCCGAATCAAATCGGGTTGTATCGAGATAGGTTATAAGATACTTCACATTAGATCGGGTGACACAAAAAAACCACAGCGCGTTGCTGTGGTTTTTGTATCTTTGTAAAAAAAAGTGTTATCGTCCTGCTCGACGCTTCGGAATGAAGGTGAGAGCCTTTCCTTTTTTGTCCCCTCGACCTGTTCGACCAATTCGGTGAACATAATCTTCGAACTGTTGTGGAAGATCGTAATTGATTACGTGAGTTACATCATCAACATGGATTCCTCGAGCAGCAACATCAGTCGCTACAAGAATTTGAGATCCACCATCCTTGAAGCGTTTAAGAGCACGTTGTCTCTGAGGGTGACTTTTGTTTCCGTGAATTGAATCTGCTGTTATTCCGCGAGCGATTAGCTCCTTTGAAATCTTCTCAGCTGTATGTTTCATTTCAGTAAACATGATCACTCGACCAAATTCTGGTTGAATCAAAAGATCCATAAGTGTCTCAAGTTTTGAATCAGGACTGCTGAATTCAACAACATCCTGTTCGATACTGTTCGTAACGTCCTTCTTTTTTACAGAAATGGTTACTGGATTATTAAGGAAATCATTAACGATCTTCTTAACGTCCGGTGCCATTGTTGCAGAGAAGAAGAGAGTCTCTCGTTCTTTTGGAACTGATGAAAGAATTGACTTGATGTCATTTACGAATCCCATATCGAGCATTCGGTCAGCCTCATCAAGAACAACCGTAGTTGTCTTATTGTTTTTGAGGTCACCTCGCTTGATAAGGTCCATAACTCGTCCTGGCGTCCCAATGATGAATTGGTTGTGCATTCGGAGAGCCTTGATTTGTGGTCGAATATTGATTCCACCAACACACGTTACAGAGTAGAACCGGAAACCTTTAGCAAGCTTTCGAAGTTCATCTTGAATCTGAATTGCGAGTTCTCGCGTTGGAGTCAAAATAAGTGTCTGACGATTCATGTCAGCGAGTGTCTTTTCAATAAGTGGAATAAGGAAAGCAGCTGTTTTACCAGTTCCTGTTTGCGCTAGACCAATTACGTCGTGACCGTTAAGAATTTCAGGAATAATTTGATCCTGAATAGGAGAGGGAACCTTAATACCCATTGAATCAATAGTCTTCACGAGTGTTGCGTTAAGACCAAAGTCTCCAAAACCATGTGTCGCCTTGTATGGTTCTTCTACAACATCAACAGGGTTAGTGTTAATGAATTTTGACGGATCAAAAGATGGCATTTTTCGTCCACCTCCTCCACGTCGTCCTCCTCCTCCTCCACCACCTCCTTTGTAGCCTCCTCCTGATCGTCCTCCACCTCCTCCTCCTTTGTATCCTCCTCCTCCACTTCCTTTATATCCTCCTCCACCTCCGCCACTTCGACGTGGTGCGCTCCCTCCTCCACTAAATGTTTGACGGGTTGAACCGCCTGACCGAGCTGGTCGGCTTGTTTTTGTTTGCATAAATTGCGTATTTTTTAGACGAACACAAAAAATAGTTTCGTGTTCGTTATGTGCAGATTGTAATTAAGTAAACGTCACCACTGACTAGAAAGATAGAAATCTTTTGAAAGGAGAATCGTCCAAGTGCTTCAGAGCCCTACACGAGTTTCAAAAGCGATGCGAGAATAATATACTATTTCGGAGAAATGTCAACCTCTTTATAGATTGATGCTTCAAGATGATAGTTTTGCAATGAGAGATATGCTCTCTAGTGGTATACTAAGTGGCATATGAACTTACAACAAAAAGTCTTAATTGAGACTCTCCTGAAACAAGGACAAACATTCGATGCCATTAAAAAAACATTTGTCATGAACGGAGTGAGTAATGAGGAGATTGATAAGGTTTTTGCTGAGTATCAAGCATTCACGGACCAACCTACGGTTGAAGCAGATGCTTCTCCTGCTATTCCCTCTGCTCACCCCTCGTCGTCTTCTGAGGACATAGGTGCCGCTGGCGTTTCGACAAATCCAGCTCCAAGGACTGCCCCTGGATTACCACGCCAACAGCCGGTTTCTGTCGCGGCAAGACCTCCACAGGTGAATGATGTCGATCAAAATGCCCCTAGAGGGTTTGTGGGTATGCCTCAAGATGTTCCTTCTGTTTCTCAGACTCCATCAGGCGAAACAATCCCCAATACAGCAACTCCTGCAGTAGAAATTCCACGTGATAACGCTCAGGAGCAAGTATCAGAAAGAGCTGCAGCTCCATCACAGAAGAAGGGGAGAGGAAAAATAATTGGAATTATGGTGACTCTCCTGATTCTTCTTCTTGCAGGAGGAGGAGTCTTTGCTTACACACAAAAGCTTGGACCGTTCGCTGGTGAAACCTACACAGAAAGTAATCTCATGCAGGGAGTTTTCAGTAAATTTTCTGCAATAACTTCAGCTGATACAAAACTCTCAATGAAGTTGTCCGTTGAAGATCGGGAGGTTGATGCGGTCCCTTTTGTTCCTGTTCAGTTGAGCCCCGAACTCCAAGCTCAGAGGGAGCGAGACGCAAGAAGATTCGAGACAGTTTCAGGTGTGGGGGACTACAGACTTGGAGACTACCCAGAGACTCTTGCTGAAATCTTTGAAGGGCGTAGTTTCGTAGCAGAATTTGTTGAGTCATCGCTTGTGGACCCTTTAACTCAAGAGAAATATCAATATAAATCAACGAAAGAAGGTAAAGGGTATGAATTAACAATGACTTTTGAGACTCCCGAGGCACTTGCCCTTATTGAGGGAAAGACATCATACGATTATGAGCTCGGTGAATATGTTGATGAAAATATAAAGGTTGCAGGGAAAATCATTACTTTTACTGAAGAAAACGAATCATGGTTTTATTTTGATGAAGAGGCACCCAAGTCGGTCCTCGAAGAGTCTGGTGATATGGTTCAGTATCTCCCACCTGAACTCGCTATTCAGGGGCAGATTAGTTTTGCGAGCGATTGGGGAACTGAAGAGCCTGCACAGTGGAAGTTTAATATTGGAGGAGATGGAGATTTCGGAGATCTTACATACAAGGTTGATATTGATGCTATGAAAAAAGACTCCGATTATTTTTTGAGAATTAATAATTTTCCAGACTTATTTTTCTCAAGTTTTCTTCCAGAAAAAAGAAAGTGGTTCACGTTGAATGTAGAAGAAGATGGGGAAATGCTGAGTAATTTTGGTATTGGAATAAGTGAGATTGAAGAGACATACACTGCCGAGAGGGAAGGTGCTGTAGAAATGATGAAGGAAGTCATCAGGCTTTCAGATAAGCATCAGATGTTCACATTTAGAGAAAAGCCTCAACGAGAAAAGGTAAACAATCAGAATCTTACTCGTTATGCACTGAGGATAAACAAAGCAGCACTTGAGCCCTTCTATAATGATCTCAAGAGTTATGCTGGAAATTTAGAGACAGAGAGTGAGGCTGTGAAGGATTTCGTACAAGAATTTGTAGACGATGTTGCATTCTTGGAATATATTAAAACGGAAAAATTTGACGCAGAATTTGATTATTCTGACAAAAACACCACTTTGACTTTGTGGACTGATGGGGAAGGGTATCCTGTCATGATTGAATCTCAGAACAGAATAGTTCCTAATGATGATGTTGATAATCAGAAGCTGAGAGACAAGCAGGTGAAACTCATCCTTAATCTAGAGCTCGGCGGACTGAATGAGTCTGTTAACGTGGTTGTTCCAGAAGAAGTGGCTTCACTGGTTGATCATATGAATCTTCTATTCGGCGGTGTTCGTGAGAAGGGTGAAATTGCGGTGGTTAAAGGTAGTATTTCTGGGGTGAGAGCTGAGGCAGAATTATTTTATGATGAAGCCAATTCGTACGGAGAGGTTCCCTTAGCTATCTGTGATGCACAAGAAGATTCAATGTTCGCTGAAGATTCAGTTATAAAATATTTTGATCAAATAAAAGAAAATCTAGGAGAGGATCAAAATATCATGTGTATGTCTACAAAAGATGCTTATGCAGTCTCAACTCCGCTTCCTGGAGATGAAGGACTCTACTACTGTGGTGACTCAAGTGGGTTTGCAGGAGAAGTTGAAGGTCATATCACAGGAGTGTCTTGTGACACTGCACAGGGAGAAGGAGGCCCCTTTGGGGAAAAAGAAGAGACTTCTGGTCTAGATGAGACACAAGAAGAGTAGTTAGGTATAAAAACAAGAACATAAAACACACGTTAATTGAATGTGTGTTTTATTTTTATAGAAGATGTTCGGGGAGCTCTTTGCCTAGCTCTTTGATCTTGTCTGCCTGGTTCCGGTTTGCAATCAGGAGGGCATCATCAGTTTGAACGATGATGAGATCTTTTACTCCAAGAAGGGCGATATGCTTCGTGTCATGAGTATTAAAAACGATGTTATTTCCTGAGTCTATTTCTGTAATTTTGTGGGAGGTCTTATTCCCAGCTCCTTGTTCGTTAAGATACTTTGCAACCGAAATCCATGAACCGATATCATCCCAATCGAACGTTGCTTCAATGCTCACGACCTTTTTACTTTTTTCCATAAGAGCATAATCAATTGAGGTGGACTCAAGACTTTCAAAGGTTTCGTTGATGAATACCTGTGGATCAGGGGCGTTTGAGATTTCTTCAGTAAAAAGTGCGAGATGGGGATTGTGTTCTTTGAGTTCGTTGATGGCGCTTTTGGTTGACCAGACGAACATCCCCGCGTTCCATGCGAAGTTACCTTTTGCTAGAAATTCTTCGGCAATTGCTTGTGATGGTTTTTCACGGAATTGCGAAACTACATGAGGAGTATTGGTGAGTTCAAGGTCAAGTTGAACTTCTGAACCACGCTCAATGTATCCGTATGCTGGGCAGGCCCAATCAGGTTTGATTCCAATCGTTACGAGATTATCAGTCGAATCAGCAACGGAGAGAGCATCTTTGATAACAGAGGTAAATGCGGAGGTGTCTTGAATGAGGTGGTCTGATGGAAGCACGACCATGCTTGCTTCGGGATCTCGTGCGTGGATAAGACCAACTCCGAGAGCTACAGCAGGAGCAGTGTCTCGCTTAGAAGGTTCAGAGAAAATGTTCTCTTCAGGGATCATCGGGGCTTTTATACGAACTTCTTTTTCTTGGAGTGTGTTGGTCAGGATGAAGATATTTTCTCTTGGAATTAAATATTCTAGACGATTAATTGTCTGATTAAGGAGAGATTCATTATCAAAAAGATTAAGAAGTTGCTTGGGCTTGGTATTCCGACTGAGTGGCCAAAATCGTGTACCACTTCCACCGGCAAGAATAAGCGCGTAGTGATGTTTTTTCATGTATTGAGTATAGCAAACAATTCTCTTTAGACTGTGTATAAAGAAAAAAACATAAAGAAAAAAAAGTGTACAATGAGTATATGAAAAAAATAATTATCGTACTTATATTTATTGGACTAGGACTGTATTTCTTTGGAGGAAATGCAAACCAAGAGAGCTCTCTTGATGCACAAGATGCACAAGATCCAGAAGTTATGATTGAACAGGAGGTCGAAACATTTGAAGTTTCTTCTGCAGAGCTCGATGAAGAAATTGATGAGCTCGAAACACTTGATTTTGAATAGACAATTTTTTAAAAAATAACGTATTACTATGAATAAACAAACACAAATATTTTTAACGGCAGCATTCTTTCTTGTAGTGGGAGGGATGATTGGCGGAGGAGTTTCTGTAGAGGCTCAAAATGGAGTAGGAGAGGTCTCGAGCGTAACAGCAGTTGATGTGGTGGTTTCTGAAGAAGTTCAAGAAGATGGAAATGAGATAGAAGGTGTTGTTAGAGAGATAAAAGAAGAGGTCCTGAAGCTTCGAGCTTTTCATGCCGAACTGAAAATTCAAGTAGAAGTTGGAGACATTACAGCAGCAGAGGCTCGAGTACAATGGAAAGATGCCATCTTCACTGTCCGAGCAAAGAAAGAAGAGAAGTTTGAAGCTCGAGCAGAGAAGATTCAGGCTAGAATTGAGAAAGTGAGAGAGAAAAATCCAGAACAAGCCGTGAGACTTGAAGCAAGAGTTGCTGAAGCAGAAGTGAGAAAAGAAGAACGAACTGCAAAAAGAGAAGAAGTTAAAGCTAAGGTCGAATCTGGAGAGATTACTAAGCAAGAAGCAAAAGTGATCCGAAAAGAAACCGTGCTTGAAGCACAGGCTGAAATCAAAGAACGAAAAGTCATCCGAACTGAAGAGAGGACTAAGCAAAGAGAAGCTCGAGCGGTAAAAGCTGAGGCTCGACAAGAAGCACGATCAGAGAATGGAGCAGGTCGAGAAGCACGATCAGAAAGAGATGAAAGTCAAAGAGAGGTACGGTCAGAAAGAGTTGAAGGTAGAATAGAGGTGCGGTCAGAAAGAGTTGAAGGTCAGATTGAGGTACAGGTCAGATAGTGAACGATTAATAAAGAGTCAGATTAAGTTCTGGCTTTTTTTATTTTCTACTATCTTTGCTCCCTGAGCGCAAAAAAGAGTGTTTCATTCAAAATACTTGCAATTCTCATAATACGTGATAAAATCTTTCCACTATGTTAACAAAAGACAAAAAGCAAAAAGCAATGGATGTAACAAAAATCCACGATACAGATACAGGGTCTCCTGACGCTCAAATCTCTGTTATTACGGAAAGAATGAACGAACTTTCTGATCACCTTAAAGCTAACCCTAAGGACCTTCACTCACGTCGAGGTCTTCTTGGGCTCGTGGCGAAGAGGCGATCACTTCTTTCATATCTTGCAAAAAAAGATCCAAAACGACATGTAGCCGTAACGAAGAAGCTTGGAATGAAGCAGAAATAATTCTTAAGAAAAGCCCGTGAGGGTTTTTCTTTATGCACACTTTTTTATAATCTATAGTATACTTTTTATATATGGCAGTAATTAAACACAAAGATCAAAGAGTTGGGGTTTTTATCGATGCACAGAATCTTTATCACACGGCGAAGAATCTCTACGGGAAAAAAGTTAACTTTGGAGCCGTTCTTGATGTTGCAGTTGGAGAACGATCTCTCATTCGAGCGCTTGCTTACGTGATCACATCAGAAGCAGGAGATGAAGAGAGTTTCTTCGAAGCACTTACAAAACTAGGAATTGAAACAAAGACAAAAGATCTTCAGATCTTTTCGTCTGGAAGTAAGAAAGGGGACTGGGACGTCGGCCTAGCTATTGATGCTGTTTCGATGGCTCCGAAACTTGATACGGTTATTATTATTTCTGGAGATGGAGACTTTATTCCTCTGGTTGAGTTTTTGAAGATTAACAAAGGGTGTCAGGTTGAGGTTGTCTCATTCGGCCGATCATCATCACAGAAGCTTAAAGAAATTGCTGATGACTTTATTGATCTCGATCAAGACGTGAAACGATACTGTATTGGGCAACGAAGACGACGTGCTCCACAAAAAACTCAAAATCAAGACCAAGGCCAGAAGCAAGAACAAAAGAAAGATCGTGAGCAGGCTCCAGAGAGGGCTCCCCAGAAACAAAATGAAAAGTCTCAAAAGCAAGAGACTCCTAGGAAAGAAGGAACGAAGCCTCGCAAAAAAAGTGGAAGCCCTCGTCGACGAAAAAAAGCTGATCAGTAATACAGAAGATATTCTTGTGTCAAAAAACTAAGAATAGTATACTAGAAGGATGAATGCGCACCCTGCCAAAAATCGAAGAACACAAGATGGTAAAAGTCCCGTTGGACCAGGAACAACCCAGATTCGAGGGTTTAGAGGAATGCCAACACCAGAAGAGGTCCCTGTTAAGATGACGACTTCTTCTGTGCCACAGACTGCTCCTGAAGTTCAAAATCCGCAAGTGGCTCAGACTTCACCCGCTGCAAAGATTGATCTAGGAAAAGTTTCACCGAGTAGTATCTCGGAACCACAAAGCTCTGAAGTCGAGCCACTTGTGCATGAGCAGGTCCTGTCTGGGGACAAGCCTTCACTGAAACAAACACCTCTTCAGGCGCACTCTATAACGAAAGATAGCGAGGCTTCTCAACAAGAAGGATCCGGTACTCTTTCTCGAGAAGCTCTCAAAAACCAAGTGAATCAGCCAGTATCAAGAAATCCTCTTGCGGAACAAAGAGAACCTCTTCAAGTTCAAAAGCCATACATAAATATGGATACAACTTCTCAAGAAGTTCAGAAAATAAAACAAGTCTCGTTAGAGAAGAAGGTTGAATCGCCAAAAAAAGAGGTACCACCTCAGCAGCAACCTGTTGCTGGAGTGCCTCGACAATCATCAGCGTCCGCGTATGCCCAGAATATTTCACAAGCACCCGAGCAGGTTTTTGAGAAAAAAGCTCGACCTGCTGTGCGGACGTTTAAGAATGACGCAACGAGCTATATTAAAGATCAGAATATCACTGACGTGCAAATTGCTTTGGCTGAGCAGAAGAGACAGCAGGCTAGATCCACTGCTGAGCTTACGAGTGCTCCATCTTCGCGTAAAATATGGATTATTCTCTTTACGACACTTCTTTTGCTGGTTGGAGTTGCTGTCTTCGCAGTCGTATATCTGAAGCCTGACTTATCTTTCTTTGGTATCTCGCGAGTTGCGCCGGAGTCAATTCCACAGAGCAAGCTTGAATCCCTTACAGGAAGTTCAGAGGCGGAGTATCTTCCACTTGATACCGATCTCTCATATGCCGAGATTGATCTCTACTTTGATAGGCTTCTGCGAAAAGAAAACTCCGCGTATCTTTTTGTTGAAGATACTTTTGATGGAAGAGAAGAATTCATATTCCCTGATAGTTTTTTTCAATATACAAGAATGTACGACCTACAGGATATTGCATTTGCATTCCGGAACATAGAGTATGGAGCACGAAATGGAAGTCCCTATCTTCTTCTAGAAGCGAGTGATTTTCCAAAGGTGTATCCTCGTATTTTTACGTGGGAAGAACAAATGGTCCGTCAAATTGAACCACTTTTCCCCAAGCTAAGACAAAGAGAAATTGTTTCCACTGTAGTGATTGATGCAGAAGAAGAGACTGAACCCATAGAAGTTATTGAAGATTCTGAAGAAGAAAGATCGAGTGAAAATGGTAGTGGAATTGTTTCTGGTGAAAATTCTGATCTTAGCCCTAAGGTTCAGGCGTCGGAATCTCCAGAGATTATTGTTGAAGAAGAGGAAGATAGTGCTGTTGACACAGAGAATGCAGAGGAGGAAAGTGGTGAAGAACCTTCTAAAGAAAGAGATGCCAAAGACTCACTGACAGAAGAAGATGTCACTCTACAAGAGAAGATCATTACCGATACAATCGATTACCGAGACCTTCCATTCAAAGACGCCCTTTACGAAAATCAAAGTATCCGAATTATTCTTGATGAGAAAGGTCAGTCTACCCTCTACCACACGTTTATTGGTGACCGGTATGTTCTCATAGCTCAAGATTTGGATCTTATTCCAGAAATACTCGAAGCACTGAGATAATTCTTTGTGATATACTATTACTATGAAACATCTTTCACTAGAACAAATTGATACATTACAAAAAAGACTCAACGAAGAAAAAACTCTTCTTGAGAAAGAGCTTGGAACAGTTGCTGTTCAGGACCCAATAAATAAATCTGACTGGAATGCAACAGACGAAGACAATCAAGGAAAAAGAAATCCTGATTCTAATAGTCGAGCTGATCATTTTGAAGAGATTGATACGAATCAAGCGATTAGTGGCGATCTTGAGGCAAGACTCATTCAAGTTAACCAAGCTCTCGAGCTTATTGAAAGTAAAAAATATGGGATTACTGAAGACAGCAAGGAGATACCCTACGAAAGACTCGAAGCAAATCCTGCCGCTCAAACAATCATTTAGGAGAACAAAACAAAAACTCACCAGAATTATGGTGAGTTTTTGTTTTGTTCAGGCAATAATTATTTTTCTGTTTCTTCCCCATCCTTCTCTTCTTGCTCAGTTTCTTCCCCCAACCCTTCCTGTTCATCTGGTTCAGGTTTTGTCTCATCTGTCTCTTCCTTCTCAAGAGTTGGTGCTTCTTCTGAGGTTATATCTTCTTCAGCAACCTCTACGTCTGTTGCTTCAGAAGCAGTAACTCCATCTCCATCACCAGATTCGTCTCCTGACGTGTTTGAAGCTTTGAGAGCTTCGTCCTCAGCCTCGATGTCGTCCTCAGGACTCAGTGGGACTCCTGCTTCATCTGATTTCTCTTCTTCGTTTTCAGCCCCCTTGAGAATTTCAGCTGCACCAATCGCTGCAGCTCTCTCTTCACGAGATTGCTTGGGAACTTCATTTCCATCCATATCAACTTCATAAATATCAATTTTCCATCCTGTGATCTTGGCTGCAAGTCGAGCGTTTTCTCCTCCTTTACCGATAGCAAGTGAGAGCTGTTCTCCTGTCACGGCAACTCGTGCTTCGTGAGTTTCTTCGTTAATTTCAACCTCAACAACTTTTGCAGGAGAAAGTGAATCTTCGATGAAGTGATCAATATTCGGTGACCATTCAACAATATCAATTCGTTCGTTTCCAAGTTCCGCCATAATTGTTCGAACCCGTGATGCTCCTTGCCCTACGAGTGCTCCAATTGGATCAATATTTTCGTCAGTTGAATATACTGCAATCTTTGAGCGTGCTCCTGCTTCACGGACTACATCCTTCACTTCAACAACTCCAGACTGAATTTCTGGAACTTCTTGTGAAAAGAGTGCTTCTAGGAATTTGGGGTGTGATCGAGAGAGTCGAAGAAATACTCCACGTGGAGTGTCTTCTACTCGCATAAGAAATGTTTTTACTCTCTCCCCTTGCTTGAAGTGTTCACCTCGAATCTGTTCATTATGGGGAAGCATTCCGGTAGCTCTTCCAAGATTAAGAAATACAGATCCTCGTTCAACACGCTCTACGGTTCCTGAGACAATTTGTCCCTCCATCTCTCCATACTCTGCAAGAACTGAAACTTTTTCAGCTTCACGGATTTTTTGGATAATTACTTGTTTCGCTGTTTGAGCTGAGATTCGTCCGTAGTCCTCTTTTACTTCGAGAGGGAAGACTATCTCATCACCAACCTTGGTATCTTTCTTGATCATGGTCGCATCGGCAAGGAACATGTGCTGTTCTTCGTTGAATCGAACAGCCTGATCTTCTTCAGGGGTCTCTTCTCCGTACTCAGGTGCTTCTTCCTCCTCGTAATAAACCATGTCAGGAGTAACAACTGTTTTGATTTGTTCAAATTCTGTCTCTCCGCTTTCCATATTGATTTTTGCACCAATAACTTGTCCACGTTTTCCGTATTCTTTCTTATACGCAGTTGCCAGCGCAGCCTCGATTGCCTCGATGACTTTGGCTTGAGGGATTCCTCGCTCTTCTTCGAGCTGCTCTAGAACGGTCTGGATTGTTTTTATGTCAAACATAGTATGTATATTAAATTGTTATGTAATTGTCTTGTATCTCTTTATTAAAAACCCGTCCGGTCTCACGGAAGAAACAGGACGGTTCGAAATACTGATATATTTATTCTATAGAAAAAACCCCATAATGCAAGGTATGCGTGCGTCTTCTTTCAATAATCTTCTTAGTCTAGAATGATAAGGTAACAAAAAAGAACCTTGGAGAGAATCTTCAAAATTATGCACAATTGCATAGTTAAGAATAATTTCTCCAAAGTCCTTGATGTTCTTGTGGC
>Ga0208768_1001343_pt1 | contig 13211 bp, 13 predicted proteins | sample AntAceMetag02UK1_FD_184760 | JGI IMG/M metagenome (GOLD analysis project Ga0208768, IMG submission 184760) | Saline lake microbial communities from Ace Lake, Antarctica - Antarctic Ace Lake Metagenome 02UK1 (SPAdes) (version 2) | ecosystem: Environmental > Aquatic > Non-marine Saline and...
GTGAATCCCAAAATCAGCAGCAATTTTCTCCAGGGTGACCCCTGGTTCACGATTCATCGCGGCAGCGACAACGTCGCTACGGAACTCACTTGGATAAGCGTTAGGCATGAGGAACATCCTTCCAGCCAACCCTCCGGGTTAGCCACTTTAGGTGTCCCCTTAACCTGCATCAGTCCCGTTCGATGCCTAGGCATTAGCTGGCTTTAGAGGGTTTTGGCTGAAATTCCGGAGACCAGTAAACGCGAGGGTTTTAGCGAGGATGGTGTTGGAACGTGATAAATGATGAAGTGCATTTAATGTGCATCGACGGCTAGTAGGGCGACTGGGACTTGAACCCAGGACTACCGAATTATGAGTTCGGGGCTCTAACCAGCTGAGCTACCGCCCCGTGGCAGTGAAACCACAGGACGCCAGTCTAATCGAGTAGCTCTTCGAGGTGCCCCTCGTCGCGCAGAGTTTCCAGGACAACCGTGCAGTAAGCCGAGCGTCTTTTGATTGCCCTCGTACATTGTCTTTTCCCCAGATCGCCAGGGTTAGGCGCTTCGTGGTCTGTTGTGTGGGCGCCCTGCCTACCTGGAGTTCCCCAAAACCCAGGACACATCAACATCTCCAACAAACCCGCGGCGGTTCCCTAGTCGATTCCCGTTCTCCTCCGCGCAGCGCGAGAGGCATTAGGTTCACCTTCTCTTTACGAGTAAGACGCTCGACCAACTGAGTTAAGGCGGCATACCCCTACAAGGATAGGGAACTACTGGGGTTCTGCCAGCTGTGGCGGCCCTCGGTGCTGGGCGTGATTTCCTCCTATTTCCGTCCAATTCCGCCTTTTACACGGAATATGTTCGGAATGGGTGGTGGGCACTCCGCCCCTCGTGACCCCTTGACCCCCCGTCTTGGATAGGTCACTCACACAGGGTCATACGCGAGAACATAGCCCTGACGGTTTTTGGCTTCAGCCTCAGTCCCCCAGAGCTACTCCGATGGCGACAAGGACAGCAACAGTAACTGGGATTACCCATCCCAACACTTTTTTGCTCACGATAGACACCTGCCTTCGGTTGATCTTGCCAGCCTCTCACCGCCGGAGAGAAAGACCAATCGAACGACATTTCACTGAGTTGTTAGCCAATTACCTCCAGATACATCAGCGGCCCTTTACCGCGCCGGACATCATTGCCCTCTATCGCCTCAACAGCCAGCCCTTGGGGCGTGCCCACAGCTTTTCATCGGTGGGGCTACGGACAACACCAGAAGCTACAAGGGCATCTATGAAGGGCCCCACAACTACTTGGGTGCCCTCATCTCCCAAGCGGACGGCGTTTTCTGGTGATGGCTACCAATGCGAAAAGACGCAGCGGGTTCCGAGACTAGTGCTGGAATTTTTCACCCGGTTTTGCGGCCTTGCCTGAACCCACACCGACCGCCATGTGGTTCTTGGCACTACTGAGCTTGATCGGTCATTTCGACGGAAGGCTACCTTGCTCCCGAAGGTTCTTCCGTCGTCTGTGGCGCAGTTGTGAGAGCGTTCCCCTATTGCTTAGGCTTAGGGGGATGAAGTACGTAAATAACGTAACGCAGCTCATTGGCCGCACCCCGCTGATAAAGCTAAATTCCGTCACCAGGGGAATCCAAGCGACGGTTTTAGCGAAGGTCGAGTACTTCAACCCCGGTGGGTCCATTAAAGACCGAATTGCCGAAAAACTTATTGACGCCGCCGAAGCCGAGGGTCTTCTAAAGCCTGGTGGAACAATAGTTGAGCCAACAAGTGGCAACACCGGTATTGGTCTTGCACTGATTGCGCAGCAGCGCGGCTACCGCTGCATCTTTACCCTTCCCGACAAGGTTTCAGAAGATAAGCGCAATACCTTGATTGCCTACGGTGCTGAAATTATTGTGTGCCCAACAGCTGTCGCCCACGAAGACCCACGCTCCTACTATTCGGTAAGTGACCGACTGGCCAAGGAGATACCTGGCGGCTGGAAGCCGGATCAGTACTCAAACCTCAATGGACCCGCTTCTCACTACGCCTCGACCGGTCCAGAGATTTGGGCCGACACCGACACACAAGTCACCCACGTTGTTATTGGGGTGGGCACCGGGGGAACAATTTCTGGAACCGGTAAATATCTCAAAGAGGTAAGCGGTGGAAAAGTAGAAATCATCGGCTGCGACCCACAGGGTTCAATTTATTCCAAGACCCAAGTTCACTCGATGCCATACCTTGTTGAAGGTGTTGGCCGCGGAGATGATTTCCTCCCCGGGGCATATAACGCCGATGTGGTGGACCGAATCATTCCGGTAACCGACGCTGATTCGTTTGACATGACCAGAAGGCTAGCTCGGGAAGAAGGACTGCTTGTCGGTCCCAGCTGTGGCATGGCAGCCGTTGCTGCCCTTCAGGTAGCCAAAGACCTTCCCTCGGATGCGGTGGTGGTGGTAATTTTGCCCGACGGAGGACGTGGGTACCTTGCCAAAGTGTTCAACGACGACTGGATGCGGGCCCACGGATTCATCAGTGATGATTCGAAAATGAAAATCGGGGATGTTGTTACCGCGACTCCCCATAATTTTCCGTGCGTTCTTGAGTCCCAAACCGTCAAAGAGGCTAGAGACGCCCTTGCAGCCTCCGGGCTTGATCAATTGCCCGTTATGGTCAAAAATCCCCCGGTTCGAATCGGCCACGTCATTGGCTCGATCTCACTGGAGGACATGGGCGCGGCTGACCCAGCCGCTAGCATAGGTGAGTTCATTGGTTCCAAACCGCTTGTAATTGGGGTTGGTCAGGGCATAGAGGTAGCGATTAATCTACTGGAATCACAACCAATCCTGCTCCTTCTAAAGAACGGCGAAGTCGAGGCACTCATTGACAAAACCAGGCTTGGCTAAAGTCACTCCACCCCGAGAAAAGGCAACACAAATGCACGAATTTGAAACTAGGGCAATTCACGAGTCGCAAGACCCGGACCCCACAAACGGCGCGGTAATTCCGCCGATCTACATGGCTTCGACCCATAAGCAAGATGGTGTTGGTTCACTCCGCTCCGGTTTTGAATACAACCGGGCTGCAAACCCAACCAGGGACGCGCTGCAATCCGCCCTAGCAAACTTAGAGTCGGGCAAATTTGGTCTGAGTTTTGCCTCGGGGCTTGCCGGCGAGGATGCGGTCATACGGGCTACCTGCAGACCGGGAGATCACATTGTTTTGGGATCGGATTTATACGGTGGAACATTTCGTCTGGTCAATAGAATCCACGGCGCCGCCGGAATCGATTCTGAGGTAGTCGACTTATCCGACACGGAGTTACTCAGAAAAGCCATACGGCCCGGGCACACCAAGCTGGTGTGGGTCGAGACACCCAGTAACCCGATGCTTGGAGTATTTGACATCGCGGCCATTTCCCAAGTGGCGCGTTCAATGGGTGCGCTCACAGTGGTTGACAACACCTTTGCCACCCCTTACCTTCAACGACCACTCGAGCTCGGTGCAGATGTAGTTGTCCACTCAACCACGAAGTTCATTGGTGGGCATAGCGACGTTCTTGGCGGCGCCGTGGTTGTCAACGACCAAGCGCTCCACGAGAAGATCCGTTTCATTCAATTTGCTGCGGGAGCCGTATCGAGCCCTTTTGATTCATGGCTCACTCACAGATCGCTCAAGACCCTCGCTGTTCGAATGGACAAGCACTGCTCCAACGCCCAAGCGGTAGCGCAATATCTAGACACGCATCCAAAGGTTGAACACGTGTACTACCCCGGATTGCCCAGCCACCCGGGACACGAATTGGCTAAGCAGCAAATGTCTGGCTTTGGTGGGATTGTGAGCCTTAGATTCAAAACCACAAAGGCCGCTCTCAAGTTTTGTTCCCGAACAAAGCTGTTTACTTTGGCTGAATCTCTCGGTGGGGTTGAATCACTAATTAACCACCCAGCGAGGATGACTCATGCCTCAGCCAAGGGAAGCCCCATCGAAGTTGGCGAGGAAATTGTCAGGCTTTCAGTTGGTGTCGAAAACGTCAAAGACCTGATCGCTGATTTAGAAAAGGCGCTCGGTTAATCAGATTTTGGCAGGCACTCTGCCTTCAAAAGCCTGACATGATGGGCAAAGGTGACAGTGAACGGTGGATCTGAGTGTTACCGGCGCCGCGAGCGCGTACAGCGAGAGCCGTGCCACGCGGTAGCACTCCGGAATTTTGGTTGTGGGGCCTAGGAGAATCGAACTCCTGACCTCCTCATTACGAGTGAGACGCTCTACCAACTGAGCTAAGGCGGCATACCCCTACAAGTATAGGGAACTACGGGGGTTCTGCTGGCTGTGGCTGTCCTCGGTGCTGGGCGTGATTTCCTTCTATTTCCGCCTATTTCCGCCCGATTCCGTCTTTTATACGGAATATGTTCGGAATTGGTAGCGGGCGCCCAATCCCTCGTGACCCCTTGACCCGGAGTCTTGGATAGGTCACTCACACAGGGTCATACGCGAGAACATAGCCCTGACGGGTTTTCGCTTCGGCCTCAGTACCCCAGAGCTACTCCGATGGCGACAAGGACGGCAACAGTAACTGGGATTACCCATCCCAACACTTTTTTGCTGTTACGCTTTGTCAAGTTGGGTCGAGGCTTTTCGAATAGTCCCCAAAAAATTGGGTCCTGTAGCTTTCTCTTTCGCTGGGAAAAATAAGGAGACGGTCGGTTTGTCCGAAAAAATGGTGTGGTACACGAGTATTTTGCGAGACCAAGTGCATTTCACAACCCGCAGCGCCCTGGTCCTAGCCATCCTCGGGGTGGGGGTTCCCATTGCGGGCGCATTATCTGATGAGAGCGCCGGTCTCGGGATACTGATTGCATCTGTGTCAATCTCAATCTTTGTGTTATCGGTCCTCACCGCGACGGTAACCCGCCTCAAATTTATCTCCAAGAGCATCCCCGAGGAAGTGAAAGGGACTCCGTTCAGTGAATGGTTTCAGTCTCAGCCCTGGTCTCTGATGATGGGGATAAGTGTCTTTGTGGTTATCGGCCTGAATGTTGGGTTCTCCCTGATTCTTTTGTAACAAAGCCAGAGCCGCACGCCCGCATGTGATTCGGCGTTTTTCCGAGACAACGAAAGTAGTAATCCCGGGTTGCTTTGCCCCGCGCGCAGAGAAACAGTCGGTGCCCTAAAGGGCAACCGGGGCCGGAGCAGCAACATGACGGCTGATACTGAGGGGTCCTCTGAAGAGAAATGGGGGAAGCGGAGAAGCCCCCTCCCCGAACATTCCTCCGGTCTCACCGAATTTTTGGATGCACATCACCCCAATGTGTCACGGATCTTTCCTTGTAGGGTTGGGAAGTGGATATTGCCATCTTGGGGGCTACCGGCAGTTGTGGACGACAAGTGGCGGCACAACTGCTGGAACGGGCAGTGCTCCCCGAGACCGCAACACTTCACCTCGTAGGTCACGAAGGTGGGGCCCACCAATCCGAGCTCTGGGGTTTGCGTGCGGACCTTCAGGATGCCTTCGCTGATAAAGCGCCAAAAGTCGTAATTGGGACCGACGTTGCCACCTCCGGTGCCGATTTAGTGGTGATGATGGCCGGCGCGACCGTGACAAGGGAAACTAAAGATCGTGCGGCACTTGCTGAGACCAACCGAAGAATATTTGAAGCTGCAGCATCAGCTGTGGGGCAAATGCCGAACCCGGTCACGGTGGTTGTGCAATCAAACCCCATCGAATTGGCGGTGCAGGCTTTCACTCAATGGCTACCGCGCCAACGGGTCATAGGAGCAGCCGCGTGGTCAGACTCGCTCAGGTTCAGGCGTGAACTAGCGCGCGACCTCGGCCTGCGCAGGCCAGCCGTGACTGCCCAAATGTGGGGGCAGCACGGTGACCACTTGGTCCCCATTTGGAGTCGCATCAGCGCTCGCGGCGTGAGTGATCAGCTACTTGCCGATGTGATTGGGGTTGCGCGAGAGGGACGTGAGTTGGCGCAACTGCCCGACGAAATACGGGCGGCCAGAAGTGAAATGTTGAAATTGGTTTATGCCGAAGACGTGGCCGGTGCCTTTGCGTTCATTGAAGGTCACCCCCCGGACATCCGAGCAGCGGTTAAGCCCTTCTTTACCCACTTCACAGCAGGCCGCACCACTGAGCTTGCAACTGCCCACGCCGTGGTGGACGTGGTGGAATTTCTCGCACACGGGCACCAGGTAGTAATTCCAGCCCAGATAGTTTTGGCGGGTGAGATTGACGACTTTACCGGCCCGCTTGCCGTTCCCGTCGTAGCGGACACGATGGGCTGGTCCATGGCTGTTACTGAGGAAATTGAAGATGATGAACGCTCTGCTCTGTTGGCCGCAAGTTGTGCCATCAACGAGTCCTTGGGTAGCTAGCGTGATTCGCCCTCGGAGTACTCGGTGTGCCTCTTTTGTCTGCACTGCAAGCCTCTGATTCTCAACTTTCCCCACTCTTTTTTTGCGGTTTTTCCTGCCATCACCTGCCACATGAGCACCGGGGATGCTCAGGGTATGCCACTAGCTGGCCCGCATTTTGGGTGCGATGATTTTTTACGGCGTGTGGCCCTGTGAGAGACGCGGATCATCGGGACGTGGCCTCCCTTAAAGCACATGACATCCAGGCACGGGTGGAAGGCCAACATGAGGTAGAAATTCTGTTTCTGGATCCAGAAGACTCCCACGTGTTGGTTAACCTCGTCCCAGAGGTCTACGGCGACTCTTACGATTCGCCGTGGGTATACGAAGAAGGCGAAATTGCCCGCCGGATAGTGGCAGGAGAGACGAAGAGCATCATCGCGCGCCTCACAGATGGGACCCCCCTGGGACATATGGCGTTGATGATGGGAGAGCAGAGGACGCCGGTACTTCACGCAGGTGTTGCTGTCGTGACCGAGAGGGCCAGGGGCCAGCACCTCTTCACTCGGATGAAAAAATACGGAGCTGATTGGGCCCAATCAGCCGATTTTCTCGGGATTTTCAGTAAAGCCACCGCGGCACATCCCTATAGCCAAAAAGCCAATATTGACTTGGGGGCGGTTGAGTCTGGTTTTCTGCTCGGATGGATTCCCAAGAGCGTCAGCAACAGTGCGGCAGCCAGCCGAACTGCTCACCGTGAATCGGTAGCGCTCTTTTATCTAAAAACTAATGACGGCCCCGACCGGCCGCTATACACGCCGGCTCGCCATCGCGAGGTTATCTCCGCAATAGTTGACGCGACCGGCATCCACGGAATTATCCAAGCTCTACCCTCCACCGCCCACGTGGCACGTTCATCACGCATCGTGGTGCATGAAATAGACGACCACAATCTCGCTACGGTGTCGGTGCTCGAATCAGGCGAGGACCTGGCCGAGGTACTAGCCGCGACACGAGACCGGCTAGTTTTCCAGGACCAACGAGACGCGGTGTACATTGACTTCTCCCTCGAAGACCCGCGAACCGAAATAGCTCTCGAGGCGATGGATGCGGAGTTACCGTTTGGGTTTGCTGGTGTTTTTCCTAACCGACACACGGGTGGAGATGTGATGCGACTTCAGTCGTTGCAAAACATCGATATTCATCAAGACGACATCGCTACGGGATCAGATTTTGGGCGCTCACTTTTAGAATACGTAGTCGGCGATCTCAAAAGGACGGGCGCGAACCACTAAAGATGTGGCATGGCCCGCGCTTCCTGCAGGGCCCTGGTGGCGCTTATCGTGACTACTTTGGGGAATCTTTGGATTCGTTGTGCCCCTCAACAACCCACGCCGCAATAAGAGCAGTGAGAGAAGAAAACAGCGCGATTCCCAAAAACATCAACAAACCGGCTGCTACGCGTCCGTCTGTCGTGACCGGATAAGAATCGCCGTAACCGACGGTAGTGACGCTCACTACACTCCACCACACCGCATCTCCAAAAGTGTTGATGTTGCTTCCTTCGGCTCCGCGCTCTGCCTCGAGGGCAGAGCGCGCTGCCGTGTAAAGCACCAGTGGAAGGGTCACGCCGATAATGAGTCCGACCCGTTGGGAGCGATTCACCATGTAGGGGGCAACGCCACGAAGCACAATCAGGACCTGAAGAACCCGGAGACCGCGGAAATGGGGACCCAGCGCTGCGAGAATACTCAACCAATTGTGCTTGAAAAACGTGACCCAGCCAGACAATTTGCGAAATTGAGGAATTTCGACAAGGAATCGTAAGGCAAGATCGAGCACAAAAATACCGTAAATTGCGGTGTTGGTGAGGTTCAATACCCCCATGATCTCTCCCGGGGGCTGAACCAGCACTTGCACGGAGTAAATAGCTAAATAGAGGAATCCCAGGACCATGAGAGAAAATTCAGACTTCTTGATGAAGCGCCGAATTCTTTCTCCTCTCAATACTATTTTTGCCGTGTCTGGCATGGTGATCCGCCCCCGTCTGAGATACACCCTAGTTGGGCCGCGCGATCGCACTCGCCCGAGCGGAGAAATGAATCTCGAGATGAGCCAAGGAGCCGCTCTGGGGGCGCAGTGCGTCTGAAGCACAGTTCTATTGAGGCTTGACCGTGTCGCAGTGATGGGTTTTCGAAGGTCGTAGCCACTCGCGTTCTTAGGTGCCCCGAGGTTTGGGCTTTGTTGCCAGGCGGGGAAGTGATTTCCTATTGACAACCGGGTTCGATGCGGTTCCAAGGAGTCTCCCAGGTGCCTGGCTCCACATGCCGAGTAGCCTGGTGTTTACTCCCGCTACAGAGGTTCAATCCTCGGCCACTCGGGAGTCGAAATCACGCTAAAAACCTATGCACACTTCTATGTCGAGGACTCTTTCGCAGCAATGGCCAAACTGAGTGATCACATCGATTCTTTTACGGAATAGATATGGAATGGCGTTCGCCGCCGTAATCGTGGTCCTCTGCGTGAGGAGCTACTGCCCAGTACATCATTAGGCTCTGGGGCCACGGTAGCTGATTCTTAAAGCCCACAACGGTTCGTTACGAGTGAGACGCTCTACCAACTGAGCTAAGGCGGCACGACCGCTAAGTATGGGGAATTGCTGCGGTTCTACTGGCGTGCAGGTCTAGGGGGTGCCGAGCGTGATTTCCGTCAAGAGCCACTCACCACTCCGGGGGTTCCAGTCGAACGTCTACGGAAGGAAAACCTCGAAGACATGGGACCAGCCATCGGCCCCCAAGTTGGTCGAGGTGACTTGTCCGGCTGCGCCACGATACGTTCCGGACCCGCCGATTATGGGGCGCACGGTGACCTGGCCATCGGCGAGGGTTTCGCCACTTTGTGGGTAGAAGGAAATACCTCCCACAACAAGCTGGTCGGCCTCGCTTCCCATCACGAAAACCAGATTGGAGCCTCGAATTTCTCCATTATTTTTGACGTCCCCCGTCAGGGTGGTCAGGGTCCCCACCAGGTACTGGCCGTCAGCTCCGACACCTTCTACGTTCGTGTCAACAAAGAATGTTCGAACGACTCCCAAGCCTTCTCCGTTGGTGGAGCTCGCCTCGACCACTCCGTGGGTGATGGTGAGCTCCTGGGTGGTTGCCCCTGGAAGAGGAAGAAAAATCCCCAGAGCAGCGAGAACCGCGACGACAGAGAGGCCAACGATGCTGAGTTTTGATTTCACATTCTCACACTATCCGGACACGTAAGCCCTATTCACGCCCCACACGGTGGCGGGCGCATAGATTCTTGGGGTTACCGCTATCGAACGAGCCCAGCAAACGCATGAGAAAGAGCGGTGAGGATCAATCCAATTGCGATCGCAAGCAAGAGGAGGCCGAAAAGTCGACTGATTACATCGAGGCCCTCTTCTCGAAGGACGCGTGCGATTGGCGAAGCGAGCAACATGAGGACGGTCGAGATGATGCCTAGCAGCACAATGATGACTACATCCTCGACCGCGAATGCCCAGACTGACTCCTCTCCCAAGGCGATCACAACCGCGATGGCCCCGGGGCCTGCAAGCCATGGAATCGAGAGCGGAATTGTCGCGGGTGAGCCTTGGACCTCTCCGTAAGCGGTGGAAATGCGCCCCATAATCATTGCCCAGCCCGCAGCGGCGATTAATACCGAGCCTGCGATACGAAAAGCGTCCATTTCAATACGAAACATGGCCAAAATGGCGTCGCCGACAAAATAAGAAATCAAGAGGATCAGTACCGTCGTGAGTCCCGCCTGAAGAGCAACCTTGGGTCGCTTACTCGGGTCTCCCGAGGTCACGGCCAAAAACGGTGGGATTGCTCCCAGAGGATTCATCACGGAAAACAGGGCGACGAAAAACATCATGTCGTGTTATAGGTGCATTGGGGCCTCTCTGGTCCTCAGGTTTCGGGATACTCTGCTCGGCTCCCGTCGCGCCACCACGGCCTGCCCGACGAATCTCCCCGCTGCAACAATTTTCTTGAATTCAGTTCACGACTGGCTCTTGCGTCAAAAAAGAGTGTGATCAGCCTGTGGCATCCCCGTGCATGACTCGCGATTAGTCGACAAAGGCGAAGGTGTGTGTGAAGGTCCCGTCGTCGAGCTTTTCTGTCACTACTGTTCCTCGGACTCCCACGTAGACGCCCGTGCCACCCACAATCACTGCAGTCACGGGGGCGTTATCGCTCCCAAAATCGGGCGCTTCGGCCGCCACATACTTGCTGGCTCCCAACACAATAATTTGACCATCTTCGAGGTTGAACACCAACTCTCGGAGCCGGTCCTCCTCGTCAATACCGTCCAGCGTAACGTCCAATGTCGTCACTTGCCCAAAGAGCTCACCGACTACTTCTCCGACTCCATTGCGCATATTCGCGGCAAAGAAAAGAACCGCTCCAGTCGTGTTTGGCACAAAGTCCGGGTCGGGATGATCAGCAAGTACCGGCGGATCCTGGGAAAGAGTGGAGGAAGCAATTGTTGTGCCACTTGAACAGCCGGCTACCGTGAGAACGGCCGCGAAAATAACAGCGACCAGGGAGAAACCCCTTCGCGTTTGCTGCCGAGTCAATCCGTGCGCATGTCCAAACATTCGAGCGGTCCTCTCTTTTTGGGGGCCAGACAACCGACGCCCCACCGGTGTGGCCATTATTGTATTGCGCATCGAAAATAACCACTCCCCGCGCACTCCGCTAAACTCACCACCATGACATTTAATAAACGTGGTTTCACGGCCGGTTTTCGAATCCCCCGCGGGGCGTTCGTTATCGGAATTGGAGTCGCCGCGCTGTTCATCTCGGGATGCGCAGGCGGTTCGGGGGAAGCATTTTCTGGGTCAGACCTCAAAGGCACGTGGATTCAAAGCGGAAAAGGCTTTGAACAGGGTCAGTCCATTACCTGGGACAACCAGAAAATTGTGATTGAAACAACAGATGAATCCGGCTTTGCGGGGTACAAAGAGTTCACCCGAGATGAGGGTTTACAGCGGGAGACCCTCAACGGGGTGCTCGGACCCGATGGACTAGTTGTGATTTCCGATAATGACGGCTTCTATGAGGGCCGTTTCGTCAACGGCAACTTTGTCGGAATCTACATCGAGACAGGCGAGGACTCAACCGTGATGAATGTGACCTTCATACGCGAGTAGAAATCCTGCGCCAGGGACGGCAACAACAAACGGAACCTGCTGGCACCAAAATTTCGAAACACGAATGTGGTTCGAGAGTTCCCGTTCGATATCGAGCGGGAACTCTCGGGAGCCTCTGCTGGTCGCACAGTGACGTCAATCGTGGACTACTCGTACGAATGTTCGGGTTTGGGTTACGGGCTGGGTGCGAGGGGAATGGCCTATCTTGTCTCGCAAACCTCTCCTGACGTGTTGCTTCGCGACTTTCACCCCATTGTTGAATCCCTCGGCTTTGACGAGGCTTTCGCCCAGCCCATAAATACAAGGTCTCTGATCTGGCCAGTAGTACCAATCAGCGTAAGTTCGAAGGACACCTTTCTCTCTTCCCTTCAATTTCGCCGAGCGGACTACTCGCATGTACTGGTAGTAGTCGTCGTTGGTTAGTTTTCTACTCATTTCTACTCTTTCCGCATCTAATAGTTTTAGGATTCATTTCCCCTAAAACTGCAAAATCCCGTACAGAATTACAGCCTTTTCAGGCGGTAATTCCCATACGGGATAGAGATTTTTTACCTCTTATATGATTTTAGCAGCGACCACTGACACTGGTTTTGGGCTGCTCTCTAACTGGATTTTTGCGGCATTTGCTTTCTACACCTCACGCAAATCTTTGTCTCATCCACCAACATTGTTGCGAAAGCACCACGCTCAAAAAAGGAGCAATCACATGTGCCAGGAGAGATGGCTGTGGCTTTGGGCGTCGCTGCTTCCTTTTTCGTGAATGACTCGGACTGCTTCGACACTTCCCCTTTGACGTTATGGAGAACCTTCGACATCGAGAGTTCCGAAACAAGAGCTACAAGAGCCACGATTCCTCCGACCACAACTCCCAACCCAATGAGGAATAACAGGCCGCCCGAAGGAATGAAGACGTAATACAAGACGAGCGGGAGGAGGAGCAACGAAGTGACTAATTGAATTAGGACGGGTCGGACCAAACCTCGGACAGCATGATTCGTTCGGTCTGATGCCTCAACTATTTTCTTGAGCATGCTGATTGTCTCTTCGTGCTCCGCATTAGTCATCGAACCATTCCTTCCGTCTTTTCAAGCCTACCCAAACTGAGGTTCTGTAATAAACGGGGTGTAAAATTGAACATGACAAAGTTATTTGAGGTTTCTCGTGCAGTGGCATGAAATAGTCGAAGTCGGTGGATATAAGCTCCCGCCTGATAAATTCCCTGGTTTCAATCACAGGCTTGAAACGCACCCCCTGTCGCTTCGTGATTCGTTGAAGCTCACTAGGGCGATGCAGTCCAGTCAAGAGCATTTGGACGGATATCTTCCATTTTTCGAGAAGAAGGAGGGGAAGACTGTTCCCAAAATCCAAAGATGGATTTTCCAGATGTTGAAGGAGGAGTTTCCTTCCCAGCACTTTATTTTTACGATTGGTAAAGAGATTGTTGGGTTTGGCTCTACTCTCCCAATCTCGAATGACCCTTGAGGCGCAATTTAGGTACATGGTTTTCGAGGGTTACACGGGCAAGGGGATTGCGACCGCCATTGTTCACACTCTTCAGCTGTATTCCTTTATTGTCTGGGGTTTTGATCGTGTCTATATCGAGATGGATTCAAGCAATCGAGCGTCCATGAAGGTTGCGCAGAAGCTGGGGTATACATTCTTTTACGGAATAGATACGGAATGGCGTTC
>Ga0208768_1001346_pt1 | contig 13190 bp, 15 predicted proteins | sample AntAceMetag02UK1_FD_184760 | JGI IMG/M metagenome (GOLD analysis project Ga0208768, IMG submission 184760) | Saline lake microbial communities from Ace Lake, Antarctica - Antarctic Ace Lake Metagenome 02UK1 (SPAdes) (version 2) | ecosystem: Environmental > Aquatic > Non-marine Saline and...
GAAAAGAGTACGAGATAGAGAAAAACAAGGTGATGAAATAAGAAACGCTGTAAAAGAAATAAATAGTTTAAAGAGTGAATTAAGAGAAATTAAAGATTTACTAAAAAAGGTAACACAATAACATGGCCGCTAGAACAGTATTAACAACAAATACACTGGAAGAGTTTAGAACGACCTTTAACAGTCTTTCTACGACAGATATAGGCGATCCAGCAACACTTACAACGACTGCTACAGATGTCGTAGGGGCGATTAATGAAGTGTCAGCGTCAACGTATTCTGGTTTTTCTATTGTAGATAGTGGTTCTTCTACTACACAGGCAATACAAGGTGGTGATGTCATTACCTTTGCGGGTGATTCAAATATATCAGCAGCAGTAACTTCCACTGATACGATTACTTTTACACTAAATAGTACCATAACAGGTTTGACAAGTATTACATCTACAACAATTACAGATGGAACAGCTACATTAACAAGCGGTTCTATGACAGGAATTGTAAATATTACAGGTTCAGGAACAGCAAACTTTACAACAGATGTACAGGTAAACGGTGTTTCAGTGGCAACAAACGCATTTGCAATTGCTCAAGCAGTTGCTCTTGGATAGATTATAAATATAATATAAATAGTTAAAGGAAAAAAATGGCAAACGATTTTAAAAGATTTCAAGTAAGTAGCGCAACTACAAGTGCTGGTGCCTCTGGGAGTGCTGTTTATACAGTTCCGGCGGGTGCAGGATCTTCTGCTTTAGAAGCTATCGTTATTGGTGTAACATTGTCTAACAAAACAGCAACTGGTATTACAGCTGATGTTTATTTAGATGGTTATGCTGGAACAGATACTTATATAGTAAAAGGTGCATCTATTCCTGCGGGTTCCTCATTGGAAGTCATGTCAGGAAATAAGATAGTATTACAAAATAATGGAACGACTGGTGATGTAATTAGAGTTACTTCAGGAACAGCGACTGCATTAGATTGCACGCTTTCTGTACTTGAAGACGTATAATAAATAAAAAAGAGAGAAACATTTAATGGCTTATTTGGGTAAAAAACCAAGCGACATTACAAGAGCAATCGCAACGTATGATACGTTTACAGGCGATGGGTCTACTGTTGCGTTTACACTCACACAAGGTGCGAGTAGTGCCAATGATTTAACTGTTGTAGTAAACAACGTTAGACAAGAGCCAGGTTCTTCTAAATCTTATACACTAGTTGGTAGATTTACACTAACATTCAATGTAGCTCCAGAAGCAGCTGATGAAATCTATGTAGTTAATCCTACACAAGTTGAATCAATTGTAGAAGCAGGTAATATATCTTCAGGTGTAGTTACAGGTCAAACAGCAGAAGCAACAGTAGCAGATGATGATATTATATTAGTATTTGATACCTCAGCCACCGCTTTAAGAAAAATGACCAAAGCAAATTTTGCCCCAGCAGTATCTTTAACATACACTGCAGGCGCAGCAACAGGTGATGGAAGTACAGTAGCATTCACTATAAATAGTGGTAGAGCAGTTGCTGACGTATTAGCAATAGTCAATGGTATTGTTTTGGTTCCAACAACCGATTATACAATATCAAGTACAACATTAACTTTTGCTACGGCTCCAGCAGTTTCGGCAGAAATACAATTTAGGTATTTACCAATATAGGATAAGATATGGGAACAATTACAAGAAGTTTTGCTAATCAATCTAGTGGTTCTAAAGAAGCTAGAATAAGAGGTGTAAGTTTACAATACTAGGAATAATATGATTGCTCATTTATATAAGATAACAAACAACCTAACTAACCAATACTATATTGGTAAAAGACGAGGTAAAGAGCAAGGCAGATATTGGGGAAGTGGTTTAAGAATTAAAAGACATCTTAAAAAATATGGTAAAGAAAACTTTACTTATGATGTATTAAGAATTAATAATGAAGACAAAATATTTAAGTTAGAGGAAAGATTGATTACAAATAACTACATAAAAAATAATAAGTTATGTCTTAATTTAGCACCAGGTGGTCTTGGTGGCTTTGGTAATATGTCAAAAGACTATATGACAGGAGATAAAAATCCTTCAAAAAGACCTGAAGTAAGAGCAAGATTAAGTGAGTTATTAAAAAACAAAGAGCATCCAATGATTAAACTAATGAGAGAAAATAATCCATTAAAAGGCAGAAAGCAATCAGAGGAATTAAAAAGAAAAGTAAGTGAAACTTTAAAACAAAGATATAAAGATGGATATAAAAATTGGAATGCTGGTAAAAAAATGACGGAAGAGTTTAAAAATAAATTAAGAGGGCCAAGACCTCATCAAGCTGGTGAAAATAATCCTTTTTATGGTAAAAAACACCTTAAAGAAACAGTTGATTTAATTAAATATAAAGTATCAAAAGACTATGGTTTTATATCACCAGAAAACAAAGTTTATAAAGGAAGAAATCTAGTGGATTTTTGTAAACAAACGAAATTATCTTATGACAGTATGTATCTCATATTAAGAGGCAAGCAGGCTGTTCATAAAGGTTGGAGGGTTGCATAATGGCCTATATAGGACGAGCTCCGAGCGCCGGAAGTTTTGAAAAGCAGGCCTTAACTGCTGATAGTTCTACGACTACATTTACGTTAGACTACACAGTAGGCTCTTCATCTTCTTTATTAGTGTCAGTTGCGGGTGTACACCAAGAGCCAGAAAGTGCTTACAATCTAGCAACAAACGGTACTCAAATAACATTTACTGCGGCTCCAACAACAGGCGATACAGTATTCATAATATTCTTAGGTGTCGCTATGGAAGTGGCCACTTTTGGTACAGGTTCAATTACAAGTAGAACAGAATTAGCCGAACAGGCCGCTGAAGATGATTTATTACTCATCTATGATACTTCAACTACTTCATTAAAGAAAATTACAAAGGCCAATCTATCACCCGTTCTTTCTTATACTACAAGAACAGGTACAGGCGATGGCTCAACAACAGGTTTTACAGTTACTAGTGGAGTAACAGTGAATGATGTATTAGTGACAGAAAATGGTGTGTTACAAGCGCCAACTAGTGACTATACAATATCAGGCACAACATTAACATTTGGTACGGCTCCGGCTTCAAGTGTTGCTATTATCATAAGAGAGTTACCATAATAAATAGAGATAGAAACTATGACAACTAAAATTACAGAAAAAAATATTTCACAACTTGCTAACGCAGGTGTTTCGTGGCAATCAGTTTTTGTGGGCGATGGTTCTACAGGTTTAACAACAGTCGCTGGTAGAGGTTATTTTGTTGACACAACAAGTGGTACAGTAACCGTTACTTTACCTGCTTCTCCAAGTGCTGGAGATGTTGTTGTTCTTAAAGATTACGCTAGAAAATGGGGAACAAATGCTGTCACAATAGCATCAGCTTTATTTGATGGAGTTGCTAGTCGAACACCTTCTTTTTCAACAGCTGGCCAAACAATTACTTTAGTTTATATGGATGGTACAAAAGGTTGGTCTTTAGTAAATGAAGATACAACAACAAGTTTAGGTGCTCAATTTGTTACAGCAACCGGTGGTACGATAACAACAGTTGACACAGATTATAAAGTACACACATTTACAGGTGATGGTTGCTTTGTGGTTTCCGATGCTGGTAATGCTGATGGTTCAAATACAGTAGATTATTTAGTTATTGCCGGTGGTGGTTCAGGTGGTGGTCCAGGTGCTGCTGGAGATGCTCCAGGTGGCGGTGGCGCTGGAGGTTTTAGAGAATCTTCAGGTGCTGCTTCAGGTGGTTATACAGATTCCCCTTTAGGTGCTTGTGTTTCTGCTTTACCTGTTAGTGTTACAACATATCCAGTTACAGTTGGTGGTGGAGGAGCAGCAGCTAGTGGTGTAGCAAATGGTGTTCAAGGTTCAAATTCAGTAGCTCTTGGTATTACTTCAACTGGTGGAGGATTTGGTAGATATAATGACGGTACTAGAGTAGGAGGATCTGGAGGTTCTGGTGGAGGTCCTTCGGGAGGAGCGAATCCTGTAGCAGGTGGAGCGGGTAATACACCTTCTGTAAGTCCTCCTCAAGGAAATCCTGGCACAGTTAATGCTCAAGCACCTGACCACGCTGGTGGTGGAGGTGGTGGTGCTGGCGGCGCAGGTCAATTAGGAGTTTCAAGTTGTAGAGTAGGAGACGGTGGTGCCGCTGTTACAACAAATATTTGTGGTTCAGCAACAACCTACGCTGGTGGTGGTGGTGGTGGAGGTACTGCTTCGGGACCATATGGTAGTAATGGTGGAAGAGGTGGTGGACAAGTATGTGGACCAGCAAGGGGAGGTGGTGGACCTGGAGGAAATGCTGGAAGCGGAGGAAATGCTGGAACAGCTAACACAGGTGGAGGTGGTGGAGGCGCAGGTACTCCTGGTGGACCTGCTTCAGGTGCTGGCGGCTCAGGAATCGTAGTAATAAGATACAAATTCCAATAATTCTAATCCAATTATCTAGCTAAAAAATCATATAAATAGTCTTAACAACAATTACTTGAATGGCCTACTCTAATAAGAGAAATAGACTATTCATATAAAAAGGAGATAAGACAATGGCACATTTTGCTAAATTAGGAGTAAACGGAAAAGTTATCGCCGTACACAGTTTAGATAACAGTAAACTACTGAACGCAGACAGCGTTGAAGACGAAACAGTAGGTCAACAAGAATTACAAAGAATACACGGATGGCCAGCGGCTATGTGGATTAAAACTTCTTACAATACAAGAGGTGGAAAATACTATAACGCTGATGGTACAGAAGCTTCAGATCAATCAGGAGCATTAAGAGGTAACTACGCAGGTATTGGTTATACTTTTAACGAAGATGAAAACATCTTTTGGTCAAAACAACCACATGCAAGTTGGTCAAAAAATACTTCAACTGCTGCTTGGGATGCACCAATCACTTATCCAAGTGTGATAGATGATGGCGCTGATCCAGTTGTTTTCACTTATGTGATTACATGGAACGAAGTAGGTTATCAAGCTGACAACACTAAAGGTTGGGAAGCTACTAAATCAAATGACACAAGTGATCCAAAAACAATCCACGATTGGAATGGTTCTGCTTGGGTTAGTAGATAATAATTAAATAATTAAAAAGTGAGGTTATTATGTTAGAAAAGCTTAGGCTAACTGAATCATTTATAATTCAAGGAAAACTTGATAAGGTATCTTCCGTAGATACTAAATTGATTAAAAATCATATCTTGTCTAATTTTAATTTAGACGCTAGATATAAAGACGATCAATATTGGTACATGAAAGATTATGTGAAGGTACCTTATCATCAACATATACAATGGACACAAGATTGGTTGAGAGATCATTTTAGAGCAGAACATGGAAGAACACTTGTTCCAACTCCAATTGATAGTATCAGAGGTATTGTACAACAAACAGGTGAGAATGTAAATACTCATCATAATATTAAAGATTGGCATTTAGGAGAATCACCTGAAGTCAGTTGTTTATATACAGTACAAACTGGTGAAAAGAAATCAACTGTTGTGTTTGAATATGATGATGGGAGAAATAAACATAGAAGATGGAAAGTGCCGTTAAAACAAGATCACTTTATATTATTTTCATCTAATTTAAACCATTATATAACACATAATGAAAATAAAGACTTTTTGGTTAATCTGTCTTTACATTTTCAGTTAATATAGATAAATATAGTTAGAGAGAGATTACATGGCACTAACAAAACTACCTAGAAACGCACTTGGAACTGGTTCAGTTGACGCTGATAAAATCGAAGACGGTACAATTCAAAATGCTGAACTAGCGGGTTCTTTATCCGAAGACAAATTCGCAACGGGTACAATTGCTAATGCTAAACTCTCTAATTCAACTATTTCCTTTAGAGGCACTTCACGTGCTTTAGGAGATTCTTTTTCTTTACAAGTAGATGTAGATTGGCAATCTGTACAAACAGGTGACTTTACGGCGGCTGTAGGTAGAGGTTACTTTGTTAACACTACTTCAGGTGTTATTACAGTTACCTTGCCAACTTCAGCGAGTATAGGCGATACAATATCAATCAAAGATTACGCTGGTACATTTGCTTCAAATAATTTAACCATATCACGTAATGGCCATAACATTCAAGGCGTAGCAAACAACTCATTAATTTCAACCAATAGAGCTTCACTAGTATTAGTCTATGTTGACGTTACTAAAGGTTGGATATTCACAGATGAACATAATGTGGCCGATTTACAACAAGCATTATTTACAGAAGCAACTGGTGGCACAGTAACAGAATCAGGTGATTTTAAAATACACTCATTTACAGGAGATGGTTGTTTTGTGGTATCTACTTTAGGAAATAGTCCTACAGTTCCTACAGGTGGGCCAGGTAATGTAGATTATTTAGTTGTTGCTGGTGGAGGATCAGCAGCTATGTCTGGTGGTGGTGGAGGCGCTGGTGGTTATAGAACAACTTTTCCAAGTCCAGGTTGTAACGCAGGTGCTTTTCCAATTTCACAAACAACATATCCAATTACTATAGGATCAGGTGGTTCAGCACCAACAGTTCCACAACCAGCAACACCAGCAAAAAATGGAAGTACAGGTTCAAATTCAATATTTTCAACGATAACATCAGCAGGTGGAGGTGGAGGAGGAACTGGTTATAATGGATCAAGCTCTTCTCCAGGTTCTAATGGAGGTTCAGGTGGTGGTGGAGGAAATAGTGAAGGACCATCTTCAGCTGGAACTGGTAATACCCCACCAGTTAGTCCACCCCAAGGAAATAATGGTGGAGCAGGAACATCTGGAACAAGTGGAAATAGAGGTGGTTCTGGAGGTGGAGGTGCTTCCGCAACAGGAGTTGATGGTACATCATCTGGTGGTGGAAATGGTGGAAATGGATCTTCTAATTTAATAACAGGTTCACCTGTAGCTTATGCTGGCGGCGGAGCCGGTGCAGCTGGTGGAACACCAGGTTGTATAACAGCTGGAACTGGTGGAACTGGTGGTGGAGGACCAGGAGGAAATGTAAGTCCAGCACCGAATGGAACAAGTGGAACAGCTAACACAGGAGGTGGTGGAGGATCTAACTCAGAAACACCTAGTTCATCAGCTACACTTACAGGTTCTGGTGGTTCAGGAATAGTAATCATAAGATACAAGTTTCAATAGGGTAACATTATAAATATAGAGAGAGATTAAAGATATGGCATTAACAAAAGTAACAAAATCAGGTATCACAGACAACGCTGTTGACGCAGATAAGATAGAAGACGGTACAATTGTTGCTGCTGATATAGCAACAGGTACAATTACAAACGCAAAATTAGCCGGCTCTATCGCCAATGATAAACTGGCCAACTTCGCTATTACAGTAAATGGTACAAGTATTTCTTTAGGTGGCTCAGTTTCAGCAGGCTCTATTGAGTGGCAAACAGTAAAGACTTCAGGTTTTACAGCAGTCGCTGGAGAAGGTTATTTTTGTAATACTAATGGTAGTGCGTTCACAGCAACGTTGCCAGCTTCACCAAGTGCCGGTGATACGGTTGCCTTTAAAGATTACGGTGACGATTTTGCTACAAACGCTTTAACGATTGCTCGTAACGGAAAAAATATTCAAGGTGTGGCAAACGATTCAGAAATAACAACTGATAGAGCTTCAATAGTATGTGTATTCATAGATGATACTAAAGGCTGGTTGTTTACCAACGAATCCAATGTGGCCGATTTACAAGAAGCATTATTTGTAACTGCTACAGGTGGTACAATAACAGAATCAGGTGATTTCAAAATACATAGTTTTACAGGTGATGGTTGTTTTGTGGTTTCACAAGTTGGTAATCCAGCGGGTGGTCCAAGTAATGTAGATTATCTAGTAGTAGCTGGTGGTGGTGGAGGTGGAGGTGGAGGCGGAGGTGGAGCTGGTGCAGGAGGATATCGTTCATCTTTTCCTTGTGGAACAAAAATTACAACAACTGTTACAACTTATCCAATTACAGTAGGAGCAGGAGGAACAGGTGGTGTTTATAACCCAGGTCCAGCTGCTGCAGGTTCAGGTACTTCTTCAATATTTTCAACAATTACAAGTGCAGGTGGTGGTGGAGGAGGAACTGGAAATGCAGGTCCTACTGGAGCTATTGGTTTACCTGGTGGATCGGGTGGAGCAGGAGCTGGAAATACTGGAACTGCAAGAGCAGGTGGAACAGGAAACACACCACCAGTTAGTCCGCCACAAGGAAATAATGGTGGCGCGAATAATGGAGGTGCTGCATCTTTTGGTGGTGGAGGAGGAGGTGGAGCTTCAGCAGTTGGTGTTGCAGGAACTCCTTCAGTAGGAGGTCCAGGAGGAGCGGGATTAACAAATTTAATTACAGGATCTCCATTATCTTATGCAGGAGGTGGTGGAGCAGGTGCAGTTTTAGCATATTGTAATGTATCACCAGGATCGGGAGGTACAGGTGGCGGTGGAGCAGGATCAAATTCAGCATCTCCTGGAACTGCAGGTACAGTTAATACAGGGGGTGGAGCAGGTGGTGGAACAAGTGGTACTTATTGTTCACCAGGAGGAGTAGGTGGATCAGGAATCGTTATTATAAGATACAAATTCCAATAATTAAATTAAAAGAAAGTGAGTAAATTATGAGTGAAGAAAGAACATATACAATCGATGGTAAAGAGTATATTATAAGTGAATTGCCATTAGATGTAAGAAATACGAATTCCAGTAATTATTTGATAAAATCATCATAATTTTATACCATATAACACTTATAAATATACGGTAAGGGAGATTATATGGCCGTAACTCAAAAAACAGCAGAAAACTTTAGTATAGACCAAGGCGCAGATTTTAGTAGAACATTAACAGTTACTACAGACGGATCAACAGCTTATGATCTATCATCATTGACACTTCAAGCACAAATGAGAAAAGGCTTTGATTCTTCATCAGCCACAGCCACATTTACAGCTTCTTTAGTATCTGCCACGTCTGGTACTTACAAATTAACACTATCAAATTCAACAACTGCTTCAATTACAGCCGGAAGATATGTTTATGATGTAGAATTAAATCTAGCCGATTCTACTATTGAGAAAGTTCATTATGGAATTATTACTGTAAACCCTGAAGCTACGAAGATATAATGAATGAATTACAAGAATTTTTTAAGAAGGCTACCGAAGAAAAACGATTAGCTGTAGAAAAGAAAAAGATACAGGAAGAGTGGAATAGAAAATTAAATCCTCCTATCGATCTTTCATCAAATGATTTAGGTAACTTTTTTGGTGCCGTAAATACATTTAAAAAAGAACATATATTAGTAACTAGAGAAATTAAGAAAGAGGAAACTAAACAAGAAAGTAAAGTAAATGCTTTACAAGTTTTCTTTGATAAGTTAAATGGTTTTGAAAAATCGTTATCTGAACAAATAGAACAACGAGAGAAAGATGTGTCTAATACAGAAACTATTGACACAAAAGAAAAACTTACAGATGATAATGTAGTTATACAGACATTTACAGGAGATGATACATTTAAAATTCCTGAACCAAAAGAAGAAGTTAAAGAAAGTTTAGTTTCTAACGTGGCAAATCTAATGTCTGGAATGAGATTTAAGAAAGAAGAAGTTGTTCCGTTAAGTGATTTACAAAAATTACAATTAGAGTTTAAACACTTTAAAGATATTGTAAGTAGGCAAATGGCTTCTATAGGCGGCGGTGGTGAAGTAAGGTTATTGAATTTAGATGACGTTGATACGAGCTCACTTGGTAATGGTAAATTTTTAGCATATAACTCTACGACTAGAAAATTAGAATTTACAGACCAAGTGGACGGTAATTAATGGCACTAAAGATAAAACTAAAAAAATTTACAGCAGCTTCTGGCGCTCCCACTACAAGTGATTTAGAAGACGGTGAAGTTGGTATCAATCCAATACAACAAAAAGTATTCGTAAATAATAGTGGTACAATAGTTGAGTTAGCTGGCCAATCTGATTTAGACTTATCTTCAGTATCTCAAAGTATATTACCCTCTGCTAATAATACATATGATTTAGGTAGTGCAACAAAGAGATGGAAAGATATTTACTTGTCTTCTAACTCTATTAACCTAGATGGAGCAACTATTTCATCTGATGGAACTGGTGCTATTAATATAGCGGCCAGTGGTGCTACTTTACCAGAAGGATCAAGAGCTGGTACAAATAAAATTGCTGTTGCTGTAACCGGTTCAGGTGGCGCAGAACAAAATGCTATTGTTGTACCTTTCTTTTCAAACACAGGTGGTCTTTCAACAGCCAACGCAAACTTTAACTTTAATGCTACGGTTGATGACAAATTTGTATTTACAGGATCAAAAACATTTACATTATCTACGGGAGCTAATTTAGCTGATAGTAATATTACACTATTTCAGTTTTAACTAAATAGATAAGAGAGAGAATTATGGCAGACAAAAAACCAATACGAACAGTCTTTAATGCTGATAACGTAGCCACAGGATTAGCCGAGTTTCAAACAGGTGAAACGGTAGGTTTAGATCACGGTGGTACAGGTGTTGCGTTATCTATTGGAACAGCTGGTCAAGTAATTAAAGTTAATGGTGCTGGAAATGCTTTAGAGTTTGGAGCAGTAGAAGCAATTATTAATATTGATACAGCAACAGACTTAACAGCTCGAACATTAGTTTCTGCCGATCAGTTTATGGTATCAGATGATGGTACGGAGGGTAGAGCAACTCTATCTCAAATAGACGCTGCTATAAAAGATGTAACTACAACACTTACAAATAAAACTTTAGCTGCTGGTTCTAATACTATAACAGGTTTAACTAATACTAACCTATCAGGTTCTGCTTCTATTTCAAATGCTAATCTAGCTAATTCTAAAATTACAATTAGAGATGATTCTTCTACGACAGATGATATTAACTTAGGTGAAACTTTAATTGTTGCTGGTGGATCAGGAATTACAACAACTGTAACAGGTAATACATTAACTATTGCTACTGATGGTGGAGTTGTTACAGAAACATCTACTGATACTTTAACTAATAAGTCAATTTCAGGTTCAACAAACACATTATCTAATATTGCTAATTCTTCATTAACAAATTCAAGTATAAACTTTGGTGGGGTTACAGTTGCTTTAGGCGCAAGTGATACTACACCAGCGCTAGATTTATCTGACGCTACAGATTATCCTACATCATCACTAATAGGTACAATCACAAATGCTCAATTAGATGGTTCTATTGCTGCGGGGAAACTTGCTGGTAGTATTGGTAATGATAAATTATCTAATCCAGGTTTTACAATTTTAGATGACAGTTCTACAAGTAACACAGTTTCATTAGGAGATACATTAAGATTTGCAGGTGGTACAGGTATATCATCTACAGTAAGTGGCGATACAGTTACTTTTGCTATTGACGGTGGTGTTGTTACAGAAACATCTACCGACACTTTAACTAACAAATCAATTTCAGGTTCAACAAACACATTATCTAATATAGGTAATTCATCATTATCTAATTCAAGTGTAAACTTTGGTGGTGTTACTGTTGCGCTTGGCGCAAGTGATACTACACCAGCGCTAGATTTAACTGACGCTACAAATTATCCTACAAGTTCACTAACTGGTACGATAACAAATGCTCAATTAACGGGTTCAATAGTAAACGCTAAACTTTCAAATTCTGCTGTAACAGTAGGTTCAACTCCAATAACTTTAGGAGCTACAGCAACAACACTTGCTGGCATAACTGATATTACTGCTGGTTCAATTAATATTGCTGGTAATGTAATCAAGTCAGTAGATTCTACAGTTGTAGAAATTGGAGATGGTGATGGATTAAGTGTTGCTGGTAATTTAACAGTTTCGGGTAACTTTACAGTCAGTGGTGATACTACAACTTTATCATCTACGAATACAGTAATTACTGATAAACTTTATGAACTAGCTAACGGAACAACAGGAACACCTACAGGTGACGCTGGTATAGTTATAGAAAGAGGAGATCAAAGTAACGCATTTATAGGTTATGATGAAAGTGAAGACAAATTTAAAGTAGGTGTAGGTACATTTACAGGAGCTTCAACTGGTAACTTAACTATAACAACAGGTACACTACTTGCCAATATAGAGGGTAATGTATCAGGCGCTCTTACAGGTAACGCTGATACAGCTACAGCTTTAGCATCAGCAGTGAATATTGCTGGACAATCATTTGATGGTAGTGGTGCTATTACTATTGCTTCAACAGATTTATCAAATACAACTGCTATCACATTAAACACAGCAGTACAAACACTTACAAACAAAACTTTAACCTCACCTACTATTACAGGTGCAGGCGCAATTGCTGGTACATTTACTGGTAATATTACTGGAGATGTAACTGGTAACGCTGATACAGCTACAGCATTAGCGTCAGCCGTTAATATTGCTGGACAAGCATTTGATGGATCAAGTGCTATCAATATAGCGTCAACAGATTTATCAAATACAACTGCTATCACATTATTAACTAGTACACAAACACTTACAAACAAGACTTTAACTAGTCCTAAAATTAATGAAGATGTTGCGGTAACAGCAACAGCAACCGAGTTAAATTATACTGACGGTGTTACAAGTGCTATTCAAACACAATTAGATGCAAAAGCATCACCAGCATTCGCTATAGCTCAAGCTGTGGCACTAGGATAAGAGTATAAATAGTATTATATAAGGAAAATTATGTCAACACCATCAAGTAGAAATAACTTAAAAGAATATGCTTTAAGAGCATTGGGAAAGCCTGTTATTGAAATCAATGCTGATGATGATCAGTTGGAAGATAGAATTGATGAAGCACTCCAATATTTTTCTCAATATCACTATGATGGTATTCGTAGAACATACTTAAAGTATCAATACACACAAGATGACTACGATAGAATAAACGCCAACACCTCAGAATCAATTACTAAAAACTCAGTTACTACTGCTTGGCAAGAAGGTAATGGATTTATAGTAGTACCTGAAAGTATTATTTCTGTAATCAACATTTTTCCATATTCTAATAAAGGTAGTCAAAATCTGTTTGACGTAAGATACCAATTAAGATTAAATGACCTATATGATTTTTCTTCAACATCTATTGTTCACTATGATACGGTAATGAGGCATTTAGATTTTTTAGA
>Ga0208768_1001347_pt1 | contig 13176 bp, 31 predicted proteins | sample AntAceMetag02UK1_FD_184760 | JGI IMG/M metagenome (GOLD analysis project Ga0208768, IMG submission 184760) | Saline lake microbial communities from Ace Lake, Antarctica - Antarctic Ace Lake Metagenome 02UK1 (SPAdes) (version 2) | ecosystem: Environmental > Aquatic > Non-marine Saline and...
CTTCTAAATAATTTCTTTTAACCAAAAAATTTAACAGTTCACGTTGTTGGCCAACATTTTGTATAGTTAATAAATCTAACTTGGCTTGGTGGTAATCCTCTGCAAATTCATAAATCATATGAAAATTAATTTCATCCCCATCCCAAAAATTCGCACTCGTTATTGCTTCTTTATCTCTATATTCTTTTGCTGTCATAATTAAATTTTTAAATTGTTAAAACATACTTATGTCTGGTTAGTTAGCGTTCAGTTTGTTTTCCTCCGCAAGCCTTACAGGGTTCTGTTGTCATATCGTAATCTATCCAACCTTCGCCCTTACACCAACCACAAACCACCTCTCGTTCCTCGTTAACGCTAACAAAGGCTATATTTAATTGCTCTAATTCGTTTACATAATCAAGCAGTTTATTAAATTCAATTAAGGCATCTGCTTTTTGGTAGATATTTAATTCTCTACCTGTCATTTGTGCTTTTAAGTTTTCTATATCTATTTTCATTTTATCCTATTTTATTTAACTATCCAAATAGTTCTATGATTTTTCCTTCTTCCCAACCAGCTGCCCGTGATATGCTTTCTAACATACTAATATACTGATCCCAGCTTATGTCCGAGTGGTTTACTTCTATTGAGAATTTCATTTCGTATTCTTCTATTGTAATTCTGTAAGGTTCCATCATAATTTCTCTAGTATTTCATTTTATTTATACTAATGCTACTTTTATATTGCCTGTATCTTTTGTAGTTAAATGAATACTCGAGTCAACTGTTATACTACTCCTAGTTTCATCTGCTTTCCAAAATTCATGTCTAATCACTTGAAGTATATCATATGCTTCTCTACATGTTTCATCTACCTTTTCATTGTAAATTCCCCAATTCCCATTTTTCCCTACTGAGTAATCCTGTATTAGAGTATTTCTAACTTCAGCAAGACGGGTATCAACATTATCTCGTATTTTATGGAACTTTGTATAATCGGTAGATAACTTAACATCTTCTAATTTCTTCCACTCATGTTCCTCGTCCCACATTTTATTCTTAACACTACCAGCGATGAGTGCTTTTCCATTCTGTATATCAAGAATTTCTCCTTGTGGAGTTCTATCACCTATTATTGGTTCTCTATCCGGTCTACACACATTATACAAATTATTTTCAAAGGATGGGTGTTCTTTTATTACACCAAATTGTACAATCCCTATTCTTGAATAAAAGTCTAATGCTTTCTGTATTAGCCTTAATTGACTGTTGTTTACTTCTAGTATTGCCATATATTATTAGATTACTAACTAAGTATAAGATTGAACAGAATATAGTAAAATATTAGACACCCTAAGATTAAAGCTATCCATATTGCTACTTTTTTAACACCGTTTATAGTTGATGTTATTGTTTGCTGAGTTTTGTGTGCTTTGGTTTGGAGTGTTTTCATCACTTTAACTTCATCAGTATACCCATTTTTTTCTAAATGCTCTAATACCTCTTCTTCTATTTTACCCCATTTCATCATTTTAATTTCGTCAGTGTGGTTATTTCTCTCTAACTCTTTTAAAACTTTTTCTCCCTCTTTTTGCCATTCCCATTCTTTCTTGTTTGTCATCTAGTTTGTGTTTGAATTGCTGTTCAATTTCTATATATGAAGGAGATTCCATTTCGCATCCCCAATACACCCTAGCCATTTAGTAGTTTAAGTATACTTTAGTATTTCCGGAAAGAATTTTTTTACCTTGCCCGTTAACTTCGACAATATAATCATTGCCTTTAATTTCAATTAGCTTTGCTAATACTTGAATAGGTCTTCCAATCCTGTTATGACCATCAATAGTAAATATTTCTCCTACTGGTTGTTCGTTTAATCTTCCTGTTATATCCATATATATTAATTTAATTTATTATTGATAAAAAGATGGTGAAGGTAATCCTCCATATTCACACCATTCTTCTGGTGCAACTTTATTATTCATTTTACACCATAAACTATAATCTTCTTCATTAACCTTATACGCCCAATGTCTGAGGCTTTGTTGAATTTTAGGACTTATACTCCAATCCCCTGTTTCCCAAATACGTTTATAAATTCTAGTTCTCCATCTCCCTTTTTGTCCACAAAAGTCTTGCCACCTTCTAATCTGTCTATCGTCATCCTGGTGTCTTCTTCCTATAGAGTACTTACAGTACCATTCAAACCAACCGTAAGGATCATCTTCGTGCATCCACTTCATATCCTTCCAATAATCATAGTTCATACCAGACCTTACCTTAAACCTATTTAGTTTAGGAGAGTACTTTTCTCCCATGTATAAGCTTGTGTCTACTCCATCGAAATGACTATTGAATAAACCTGTATAGTCATATTCAACATGCTCGTCTATCTCTGATCCAAAGTAACATCCGCCAAAAGCTCCTGCTTGAATAACCTCTTTAGGGGTTAGGTTGGGATAAAACTTTAAATTACTCATAACCTTTATTTTTTAATACCTTAAGATAAGAACTATATTTTAGGTTACCAACTGCTTATTTAACTGTTTCTCTTTCTTCTCTAAAGTAGAAATTAAATTATTATAAAGCTTAACCGTGGAAGCATCTGCTTCGTAGATTATGCCCACAGTCTTATGCTTGATAGGGGTTGAATATTTTACAAAGAATAAGTTTATGTACTCCTTAGCATGTCCTAACTGAAGAAGATTTATACAGGAGTTAATTACTTTCTTTGCTTTCTTGGCTACTGTTAATGGTGTTGTCATATACATAATATTTAGTTTTAATTTCTCCGTTATCGTTTAATAATTCGACTGGTTTTGGTGTACCTATTTCCTCTAACTTAGTAAGGGAAGCTGGGTTTAGTGAGTGCATATAGTTTATGGTCTCTTGCATGTAAATTAACTTCATATTTTATGTTTTTTTTTATACAGTGCTTCAAAACCAATTCCCACTCCTAAATCTAATATTTCGGATCCTTCTGGAAGCTTTTTACTTTTGTTTGTAATTAAAGAGTCTGGGCATCTTAGGTCTGTAAAGATTTTTATTTGCGGTTTTCTTTTTCTGGGCTGTTGAAATACAACAACGATTGGTATTTGGTCCGGTAGTGTATATTTATTCGTCATCACCATTTATTCCTTTTATAAATGCTACAATAAAGATACCTAAGTCAAGTGGCCAAAGAACTATGTGATATAATCTCTCCTGTGTAGCCCATTCTTTATCAATTTTTTTTAGATCAAAGTGTTTGTGTGTATAGTATTCTAACCATACAGTCCATACTATTCCTACTATTGCATATAATACAATCATATCTTTGCTTTAATTTCTGTTATGTGTTTACATTTTTTATGTCCGATGTACCCCCAACAATCACAGCTTAATTCTCCATGCTTATTGTACTTAACTATATACTCTTTATCCCCTGTTGATGATTTTATTTTCCAGTTCTTTTCTACTATAAGCAGTTCTTCGAAGAGGTTTTTTTCAATCTCTATATCTTCTAAAGTAGTTTGAGGGTGTACCTCAATCCAGGAGGGTGTATGAAAGGTTCCTGTAGGGGTAGTCAGTATGCTTCCTTTAAATCCATTTACATGAATGTTCGAGTAGGGAACGTTATAAGTATGTTTTGTAACAAATAATGCTTCTGCTGTATCGATAGTTAGCGGTCCTTCGCTAAATACTATCTCTCCATCTATATCCCATAATGCCATAACCTTTATTTTTTTTAGTATACCTTAATATACGAACTTTAATTTAAATATCCTACTAGTATACTAATTACTTAGGGGTGCTTTTATTGCAGGTTGTGATTTATACTCTACTAATCGAATATCATTTCCAAGTGTAGAAAAGATACCATCTTGAATTTGTACAGAGGGTAATGGAAATGAATCTCTACTAATTTGCTCTTTAGCTTGTTTAATATGATTGGAGTATAAATGAACATCTCCTAAATTACCAATTAGTTCATCAGGTACCATATTAACTTCATCTGCCAACATTGATAAAAGTAAACCATAGGAAGCTATGTTAAATGGTAGGCCTAAAAAGGTATCTACTGAACGTTGATTCCACATTAATGAAATTGCTCTAGTTTTAAATCTAGATTGGATCCTACTCATATATTCATGAAATAATTCTCCCTTTGAATTAGGGCCAAATCCCTCCTTACCATCAAATCCAGACCCATCTTCCCATAATCCATCCTTCTTAGCTTGGTCTATTACTTCTATTGGAGATAATTCTCTAGTATAAACTTGAAATCCATAATGGCAAGGTGGTAAAACCATTTGATCTAATTCACCTACATTCCAAGCCGATACCATCAATCTTCTTGAATCTGGGTTTGTTTTGAGTTCGTTGATTAGGGTTTGAATTTGGTCTACATTCCTATTATGGTGGGTAGGTTGACCTTGGGTAACATAGTGATTTTTTTTATTTTGATAGGTCCAATTTCTCCATTGCTGCCCGTATATGGGGCCTAAATCACCCCATTTTTTGGCAAACTCATTATCTTCTCTAATTAATTCTAAAAACTCATGTTGAGAAGCAACATCTCCACCTCTTTCGTAGTGGTATTGCATTTTGGTTATGTATGATTTATAAGCATCTCCGTTCCAAATATTACATCCATTATCTATTAAGTATTTTATATTAGTATCACCTCTTAAACACCAAAGTAATTCGATTACCATAGTTTTAAATGCCATTTTTTTTGTAGTTAATAATGGAAAGCCTTCTGACATTTTATGTCGGATTTGTCTGCCAAATACTGATAGTGTACCAGTTCCGGTTCTATCGTTCTTTGTTACTCCATTATCGAGGAGATCTTGAAGTAAATTTTGATAATCTTTATCTAATTTGTTCATTTCCAAAAAACTTGTAGTATTATTGCTATGGCTGCTAGACTGAGTATTACTCCTGTCTTAAGGTCTATTGTCTGATTTAAATGTAATGTGGTCAATACTGTAAAGGAGAATATACCGGTTGTAAATCCTATAATTCTTGCCGGCCATAACTCTCCTTCAAAAGCAGTTACTGTGTAGGTTGTACCATAAATATAACACATTCCTACTGGAATTCCTAATAAGGCAGACATGGCAATAGGGTGGTCTTTTATCCAACTATTTATAAACTGTCCATTAGTTTGATACCAAGCTATACTCTGTCCTAAAGTAAACAGAAATGCCCCTATTAGCACCTCTTTAATTTTCATTAAGAGTAAATAACAATTTTTGTGTTAGTTGATAGGTTCTGTAATCTCCTAAGAACTCTTCTTCCTAATGGTCTTCTAGATACCATTTGGTATGTTAATCCTTCTAATGTAATGTGTTGACCTGTAATAACAGTATCAGAAATTTTCGCATTTACTTTAGTTGAGGGTACAAACATTAACTTCTCCATAACTTTTATTTTATATAATTTATATAACTTAATATACGAAATATATATAGGTTTTACAACTACTTTTCACTTTACTTTAGTGGAATAACTAGTATATTACCGCTTAAAATAAGAAATAACGCTTCTTCTTTTCTTTTCTAAATTCAGAATTAACTTCATCCCATTTTTTAAGAGGACATGAATCCTGATCATTAAGTGTAAATATTTTCTTGGATAGGGGACATCCACATGCTTTACAGGTTTCAATGCCTATTTTATTTTTACCTCGCTGGTCACATGTTGAACAAATTTGATACCTCTTTTCTGATAGTATTCTTTCTTCTTCGGTTGGATTAGCTGCTATTGCCCATGCGGATACAATATCTTTTATGTTTATTTTCATATTAACGGTTTTACAGTCTTATCGTCCCAGTAAATTTCTCCACCATAGCTTGTATAAATTTCTTCGCCGCTCTCTATATTAGAAATTGCATAGAATTGAAAAGCTTTTAGTGTTGGGTGATCTCGCCATGATGCATTATTATTCTCGTGGTGGTTGTATATGCATCCATAACCTAGTGGGAGTACTAACTCTAACGCTGCCTTTGCAGGCCAACCGAAGATATAGTCCATAAAAATCTTCTGTCCCCTAAGTACGGGAACAGTAATTAAATAGCATTCTTCTATAACCTCTCCTTTTAGTATAGTACTTGTTGCAAAGACTCCCAATCCACGTCCATTGGATTCTTTTATTACTACCTTTGTTGCTAGCGTTAATATACTCAATGTAAATTATCTACAAATGTTTATTTTTAATCAATTGTACAATTTTACTTACAATTGTGTTCATTTCTTCAATCTGTAATTCAGATGCCTTTTCTATTGCTGGCTTTGCTATTTGATTTTTATCCATAATACTATATATAGTTTGTGTTAAGTGTTACATTACATCTATTGCTGCATGCCGCCGCCGCCGCCGGCGCAGGTATTAGTGGAGTTTCCGCCGCAATTCAGGCAGTTGGAGGAATTTTTACCGCAGTCATTGCACGTAGTACCGGGGTAGCAGTCATAGCCAAATCCGTTTTCACTGCAGGCTGTTGCCTTACATCCGTTGTGTTGGACTAAAAATAAATCTGTATTATTAGTGTTTAACTGGACAAAAAATTCGGAGATTGGTCCTAATCCTACATTATATACCTTTATAGATTTAATTTCATACGTCTTTGCGGTTACCAAAAGAGGTACCATCGTATTCAGTGCCTTGTCGTAAATATATAAATTATCACCCGGTACTATAAATCCTGACTGAGTGTATATTACTTCGTTCTCGGTCAATTGGGAGTCTAATAAGTACCTGTTTGAAACTCCATCATACCAGCTAAATTCACCGTAGGTTTCATGAGTTGCCGTTATGTTAGTAAAAATACCACCAGCAGCTGAGTATTGTATATTTTCTACACTACTACTTCCTATTGTAAAAGTATTTACGTCTTCAGGAGTTCCTGTACTGAAGTTATCAATTTGTTCATTAAAATACACATCTTTAAATTGAGTACCTACACCAATATCTTCGAAGTCTATTAGAGAGCCATCTGGTTTTAGTACAAAATCATCTTCATCATGGTGGTATGAAAATCCTTTTCTCGTATAGTACGTTGGATAGTATTTAGATGCAAATAACGGGTCTAATTGCTTTGTGGTAGTATCTATTTCCGATGGGTAGATTAAGAGTTCATTAGTGGTTGAAAGTATATTAATACTCACATAATTGTGAATATTAATTATCTCAAGGGAATCACCTATTAGTAAATTCATACTCCTAAGGTGAAATGTTCTCTCATCAATTAACGAAGTATTTGAATTAAATTCATATTGCTGTATAAATTCACTATCAAGTAAATTCTCTTTCAAAGTAGATAATTCACTTTCTAATTCTAACCTATATACTTTAGGGTATTCAAGTTCAGCATATCCTGGTGTTCTTGGTTTAATAACGTAATTAGGGAGCGTATTATTATCAGAGTACATAAATTCTGAAATAGTATCTAGGTTATTTTCATTAAAGCATATAGGCGAAGCAAATGATTCCTCTTTAATTAAATTATGAAATTCGTAATTGTCCCTAGCATATAAATCATCAATTAATGCATAGGTATTGTAGGCTATTCTAATTATTAATGTATCTGTGGTATCTTCTACCTCTGGTATAGTATTAGAGTCTGGTGATATCTTTATTAATTCAAATTCATATCCATAAAATAATGAAAATACCTTAAAAAAGCCTTCTTGACCGTACCTACCTATAACTTTTATTTTAGTAATACTATTTAGTTGTAAGAAATTATGAAGTTCGATGTGATTATAAAGACCTTCTGTGGACTGTATAAAATTTTCAACTGTTAATTTTCCATCTCCGTATTCCGATGCGGTATTTGTGTTAAGTTCTAATGGTGTTAATGTACCATTTTTATTATACACAAAATCTATACTAGTAAGTAAGCTTTTCATAGTGTTATTTTCTTGTTTAGTATAAATAGATAAGTATATATAAATAACCTATGTTATAATGTATTACCTATCATTTTTTTAAATTTAGTTGTAGACCAGCCGTGTGATCTATTCAAATAATAAATAGGTATGCTTAATTGATCCCCGGTAAAAGATTTACCTTTATAATCGTCTCCTAAGAATCTAACATCGAACTCCCCCATTCTAAGTAGATCTAAGAGCTGTTCTTCATATGTATATATAAGTATATCACAAATCGATTTAAGTTCGGAGAGCATTTCTTTTCTCTCCTCTACCGACAATATAGGTTTTATCTTATGGGGCCTTTCAATAGACGGGTCTGTATGTAGTAATACTATAAGACAGTCACACTTAGTGGCTGCCTCTTTAAACATTTTAATATACCCTGGGTGTATCACATCAAAGTTTCCGGCAATTACTCCTTTTACCATTCTATTCTTTTTCTGGTCCATGCATTATTTCCACCCCGCCGTCTGCCCATCCCTTAGTGGTTGTTATCTTATCTATAGGAGTACATTCATACTTCTTTCCTTGAATACTAACTACTCCTCCTTGTTTAACTATTTTTTTGAATAAGGTTATCTCTCTTTCCGTCCAATTATGGGATAGGGTTACTACTCTTGCTCTTTCTACTTTTTCTCCATCTACTACTATAGAGGATGTTTTTGTGACTGATACTAGTTTTACTGGCATATTTTTTTATTTATTTTTTAATAATCCTTCTATTATTTTAGCATGTGAGTTATAAACTGCTTTCTCTTTGACATCCAAGGCTTTAGATTGTTTTATTTTACTAACAATACCCTCTATTACTTTAATTGGGATAATATCGGTGTCTACAAAAACCTTCCACTCTTTATTGGTCATATTTGTTATTTTAATACAAGTAAGTATTCTTTCCCTCTACTTTTTATGCACAATCTATTTCTATACTGCTGTGTTTTCATAGTGGAAATATTATTTCTCTATTCCACCAGCCAATTATTAGCTCTATATTTCCATTCAACTCTGTAGTGTGTTTTACTTTTATGTAAGGTAACAAGTAAACCTGTCCCCATACTTGACCTGTTCGTAGGACATAAAGTTTTTAATTTATTAATTCTTCTGTATTAATGTTATACTCATCTAACAATTCACTTAATGCCTCTTTATAATTCTCTAATGTAAAAGATTCTTCATTATGTTTCCATTTTCTCCAGAAATTATGCTGTAGTTCCCAAATAAATGCTGCCATGTCGGGACCTTTAACACACTTCATGTGTGATATTAGATCCTCCGGATCATTTAAATCAAATTCTAATATGGCTTTCATATTTTTATTTGTGTTTGCATTCTTTTTCTAAATATTCCCAAAGTGATTCATATGAATGGCAAATTGGGTTTCCCTCACTATCATGTGCACCAAACCTAACTTCACCGGCCTTATGGACTATCCCAGAAGTCCCATCTTCTTTTATTCCAAGTGAAGGGAGTAGGGACCAATCTTTTTGACCATAATCTGATTCATCTATGAACCATTCTATCCAATCGTATCCCTCTCTCGTGTAGTGAGATAACATTGATGCTTCAAGTATTTTCTCCATAGGATGGGTTAAATTAAATTTACCCTCCCTTAGGTCAAACCCAAAATTATATAGCTCTGAAATTTCTTCATCAAACTTCTTGTAAAACATTATTATTGTTAAAAACTCTTGATATTTCATAATTAACTGTGTTTTAAAATATGATTATATAAAACTTGGGCAGCTGTGTTCCATCTATATTCTTCAGATTCAGTTGACATTTTTGATATAAATTCATCTTTTGTTATCAATTTTTCTGGATTTGGTGGTTGATATGTATTGTTCTTACTAAATGTTTCATTATAAAACATTGGGTGAATATATCTCACATTTTGGAATGAAATTTCAGCTTCATAACAAGAGTATATTTCATCAATTATTTTTATTTCTAATATTTTTTTTTCTTCCTCATTCATAATTTAAATAATTCGTAAGTGCTATTCTCTGTCTTAAACTTAACATAACCGTCTCTCTGTTCTACTATTTCAGTTACTGAGGTTGTTTGCCAGGTATAAGAAGGGTTGAATGGAGACATTATTAAATTATATCCTACTTTAATATATTTATGTTCTTTTTTAAATTCTCCATTTAAATCATTATATTCTAACCACATAACATCAGCAGAGTACTTGGTTAAATAATCTCTTTCTCTAACGAGTTTCCAATTCTGCTCCATTTCTTTAAAGTAGATTTTTGTTAAATCTGCGAAACCTTCATTAATTACAAGATCACCGTCTTCTTTTAAGTCTAGTAATATCTTTGGTTGTGCTCCAGTTATCATAATTTAAATAATTTTTGATACCATGTTTTAGTTCTTTGTTTGATCTCTAGTATGTTTCCATTGCTAGATAATTTACCAAATTTTCCATCTGTAACAACAGAGCCATTTGAGAAAACTGTATCTAATCCTCTTACTGTTCTAGTACCTGCGTTTATAATATCTTTGTTATCATGAATATGACCAAATAACATTAATTTTGGTTTTACTATTTGAACTCTATTCCATAGACTTTTATCACCGCAGTTCTCAAGTTTATTATCTCTATCATAAGATAAATCTAATATTCCCTTAGGTGGACCATGTACTACTATAATATCTGAGTCATTATCTATTGCTTTATCCCATATTCTATCTAATTTATGTCTTTCTTTCATAAAAGACCAATTACCAAAAGTGGGAGTGTAAGGGGAACCGAATATTTTTATCCCTTCAACCACGACGTGCTCATTTTCTAAATAGATTATATTATATTGTGTAAAGTCTTTTTTAGTAACTAACCCTTTTTCTATAGAACTATCATGGTTACCTGCTACAAATATTTTATGTTTAATTGGCAAGTATTTAAACCAGTCTATAAAGTTTCTAACTTCAAGTTCATTACTGTAAGGGTCTCTTGGATTTGAACAATCCCCACTAAAGATGACTATATCTATGTCCTTTGGTATTTCTAATAAATCGTGATATGTGTGGGTGTCTCCAATGTGCCAAATTTTCATAACATTTATACTGTATTTGTTTTTCTCTCCCATTCAACACCAGCTATAAATCCTTTTTTTAGTTCTTTGTAGCTATTAGTTTCGTGCATATCAAAGTAATTGTGTGCATAATATTCTGCTGCTTTGTCTAATGTTGGGTTGTTTCTGTTATTGAATTCTTCTTCAGTTAAATATTTATCGTTAATGTAGTAATATTTATCTCCGTTTGAACACTCTACAGCAGGCCCATCTTCTCTATGAAGCTGACCATTAATGTAGTACTCTTTATCTCCGTTTGCATACTCCTTAGCAGGTCCATCTTCTCTATGAAGTTCACCCTCTAAGTTGTACCATTCAGTTCTGTCATCATATACCTTTACTTTATATTCTTTCATAACTCTATACTTTAGATAGTTTATATTTAACTCCTTCAATTTCTATAATCTTGTCTATGCAAGATTTGTTTCTATTGTCAAATTCTTCTTTGGTTATCTGTATATCATTAATGTAGTAATGTTTACTTCCATCTGCATACTCTATAGCAGGACCATCTTCTCTATGAAATTTACCGTTTATGTAGTAATATTTATCTCCGTCTGCCCACTCTATAGCAGGCCCATCTTCTCTATGTCGTTTCCCGTTTATGTAGTACGCCTTATATCCGTCTGCATATTCTACAGCAGGTCCCTCTTCTCTGTGGCGTTGACCTTCCAAGTTATACCAGTCTGTTCTGTCATTATGTACTTTTACTTTGTATTCTTTCATAACTCTATACCTTAGTTAGTTTGTACTTTACTCCTTCAATTTCTACAATTTTATTTTCACAAGATTTGTTTCTGTTATTGAATTCTTTTTCGGTTAAATTTTTATCATTAATATAGTAATATTTATCTCCATCTGCCCACTCTATAGCAGGTCCATCTTCTCTATGACGTTTATCATTAATGAAGTAAGATTTACTTCCATCTGTGGTCTCCATAGCAGGCCCATCCTCTCTATGGAGTTTATCGTTAATATAGTAATATTTATCTCCGTTTGAACACTCTACAGCAGGTCCCTCTTCTCTATGTAGCTGATCTTTTGAATTATACCATTTTGTACTATACTCTGAGACTTCTACTTTGTATTCTGTCATAACTCTATACCTTAGTTAGTTTATATTTAGCTCCTTCAATCTCTACAATTTTGTCTATGCAAGATTTGTTTCTGTTATTGAATTCTTCTTCGGTTAATAATTTATCCTTAATGTAGTAAAATTTATCCCCGTTTGCAAGCTCTACAGCAGGTCCATCTTCTCTATGACGTAGATCATTAATAAAGTAATATTTATCTCCGTTTGAACACTCTACAGCAGGTCCATCTTCTCTATGAAGTTTATCATTAATGTAGTAATATTTATATCCGTTTGGCCACTCTACAGCAGGTCCATCTTCTCTATGTCGTTTACCATTAAGGTAGTAAGATTTATCACCGTTTGCGTTCTCTGATGCTGGCCCATCCTCTCTATGGAGTTGACCTTCCAAGTTATACCATTCTGTTCTGTTATTATATACCTTTACTTTGTATTCTTTCATAATCTTTTATTTATTAATCCCACCATGACTGTATATTATGTTCTATATATTTCCAAAGAATGCGATGGGCTTTCTTTTGTTTTGTATTTGATTCGTGAAAAAGGACTTGATTTAATTCTCTGATTTCATCTGCATTGTTCCAATATTCGTATTTATGCTTTAAATATCCTGAATCATCTCCTTTACCGGTATCTTCAAATTCAAAATCATATACATCTTCACCGTAAATTTTTTCTATTTTAGATTGATATTCACACCCATAAAAATCATCGTAGACCTTATCTAATAGTCTAATTGTGGTTCTTATGCGTTGGGCTTTTAAAAGAGAATCTAAACCATATGCGGTTTCGCCTTCTAAGGTAGTTGCTAACCTTCCAAGTTGATGTTTGAATAAATCTATTGCGTACATATAATCCCTGTCATATCCCTTCCAAATAATTGGGAGGAATGATAGGGTTCTTTTTATTTGTGTATATTTTCTTTTAAACCAGTACATTATTTATATAAATTTAATGTTTTTGAATTTCATAACTCTATACTTTAGATAGTTTATACTTTACTCCTTCAATTTCTACAATTTTATTTTCACAAGATTTAGTTCTATTGTCAAATTCTTTTTTAGTTAGACACTTCCCGTTTATGTAGTAACATTTATATCCGTTTCTCCACT
>Ga0208768_1001349_pt1 | contig 13166 bp, 12 predicted proteins | sample AntAceMetag02UK1_FD_184760 | JGI IMG/M metagenome (GOLD analysis project Ga0208768, IMG submission 184760) | Saline lake microbial communities from Ace Lake, Antarctica - Antarctic Ace Lake Metagenome 02UK1 (SPAdes) (version 2) | ecosystem: Environmental > Aquatic > Non-marine Saline and...
AAACCAATGATTATATCAAGAAAATTGTACAGCCTAGAAATGTTGCCGATTTGTTTAACGATATCAACGGTTTCTCATTGATCAAACGTGGCAACTATGCCATAGACCCCAGTTTTAGGGCCACACAATACGAACAATTAAATGTACAGTTTGATGGCGGAACAAAGGCCATGCACGCCTGCCCTAATCGGATGGATCCCATAACCACCCATGTAATTCCCGAAGAAATCGCTAAAATCGAAATCATTAAAGGGCCTTATACGGTGCGCTATGGTGCAACTTTTGGCGGTATCCTAAATATGGTAACCAAAAAACCCACTGCAGAAGATTATGGACTGCACGGTAGCGTAGATGCCGGTTATGAAAGTAACGGTGCATCCGTTGTATCCATGGCACGATTGCAACAGGCGACCGAGAAATATGATATTGTAGGTAACATTGGATTTCGTGATTTCGGGAACTACGAAGATGGGGACGGCACCGAGATTCCATCCGCTTTCCGTAGTCTGGATTATGGAGTAAAGGCAGGTTACAATTTTTCACAAAACCAACGCCTTCAGACACATTGGAGACAATCTTACGGACGGGATGTACTGCATGCAGGCCTTCCCATGGATACCGACGAGGATAATAGTAGTATTTTTTCGGTAGACTATAAGCTGAAAGGAATGGGCGGATTAGTAAACAAAATAGACGCTAAGGTATATTACAGCTATGTTGACCATATTATGACCAATACAAGGAGGCCGAGCTTTATGATGACAAAGGCCGTTTCCGCTATTGATGCCGTTACCGCTGGCGGAAAAGTAGAGTTCAAATTAAAGCCAAGTGAAAAATTAGCGCTGTATACGGGTGTAGATGTGCTACATATAGCCCGTGACGGCGACCGTAACCGTTTGGTTAAACGGAATGCCATGGGGCCTTTACCAACACCTAGGGCGTTTGTAGATAAGGTTTGGCAAGATTCCTACATCAACGATATTGGTGTTTTTGCCGAAAGCAAATATCCCTTATCCAACAATACGATATTGACAACTGGTGTTCGTTATGACAACGTAACTTCGGAAATAAAAGACCCGGAAGCGGATTTTGCTGCCTTGTATCCCGATCTGGATAAACGAACGGAACATAACTTTAGTGGTACGGCATCTATTAAATACGCACCAACCAGTACATTTATTATGGAGGTGGCATACGGTCGTGGGGTACGCTCTGCCAATATGATCGAGCGGGTCATAAATCATTTTAACGTAGGACAAGATGATTTTGAATACATTGGAAACCCTAATTTGGATGCTGAAGTAAACAACCAATTTGAAGTCGGTTTTAAAGGCAGATTACCCTTGTCCGATAACACGTCGGACATGTTCAATTACGGAACTTCTTTTTATTATTCGTTCTACGAAAACTATATTGTAGCCATCATCGATGAGACCCAGACCCGTAAATTCATGCCTACCGCGGAGCCTTTGAACCCAAAAGTCTTCCGAAATCTGGACGAGTCCTATAAAACAGGTTTTGAAATCATGGCCGGCATCGATTTTTGGGACGACTTTAACTTTACCACGCAATTGGCATACGTGTACGCCAAAAACAAGGACCTCAACGAATCCTTACCATTGGTACCGCCATTGACGACGCGCTTAAAACTTGGTTTTGAAAAAGAAAAATTCTGGATAAACGCCCATTACACCTTGACTTCCGAACAAGATAATATTGCGCCTTCCTTTGGAGAACAAGTAACACCCAGTTATGAAGTTTTAGATTTACGCTTAGGCGTCATTCCCATCAAAAATTTGACATTGGGCGTAGCAGCATTAAATGTGTTTGACAAGACCTATGCCAACCACCTTAATTTTGCCTTTAACAATCAGGCAGATTTTGGAAGGGTTCGCATCAATGATTCGGGGCGGAATTTATCTGCTTTTGTGCAGTATGCGTTCTAAACAACGATAAAATGGGGCTAAAGCCCCATTTTATTTTAAGAATTTATCATCTTGTTCTCACGAACAATGACAAAAAAAGCTAACCTATCTAGTCTTTGTAGGCAGATAACATCCACACCAATTTTTCTTGCTGCACAATATAATCGCTCATTTGGGACACCGTGCCTTCATCATTGGCTTCTGCGGCAATGCTAAGGATCGCTCTTTCTTTTTGGAGTAGTATTGATAAGTTATCAAGAATGGCGTCAACCGCCGTATCTCCGTCAACTACATTTTCGGTGGATTTGATTTCTGATTGTTCCAGATATTTTGAAAAAGTGTGCGTAGGAGTGCCACTTAAGGTCAGGACACGCTCCGCAATCTCATCTACCTTTATTAGGGCATCATTGTATAGCTCTTCAAATTTTAGATGTAACTCAAAAAATTTCTTCCCTTTTATATTCCAATGAAAGCCTCTCAGGTTCATGTAAAACAATTGATAATTGGATAGCAAATCATTTAAATGATTGGCTATTTCCATAGTACTTTCCTTATTTAATCCGATATTGGATAGATTTGAATTTTTCATTTTGTCTTATTTAAAATTAGTTACTTTATCGCTGAGGTCAAACACCTTAACTTCCTTAATTTCCTTTGAAACAATACTGAATCCGGCCGCACTTCTATAACCACCTGCACAATGAACGACAATAGACTTATCCCTGGGGATTTCCTGAATTGATTGTCGGAGCTCATGCAATGGGATGTTAATGGCATTTTCGAAAAATTTTCCTTCTTGCACTTCACTTTTATTTCTGATATCCAAAATAGTGTAGTTTTCTGGATTCCTTTCAAAATGTTGGAAATCAAAATCGTCGGATTGTTCCAAATGGGCATCGGCTAAAGTCAATACCGCTTCTATTTGAGTCTCATAGCCAATTTTTGCGATCCGTTCTAGGATTTCCCGTCTCTTAGTGATGCTCTCCACAACAATGTAGTAGGGTTCGTTTGGCTTTATGATGGAACCCAACCAGGTTTCGATTTTGTCATCTTCGTTCCGTGCCATGATATTTATGGCATTGGGCAAATGATTTTTTTTGAAAGCAGTCTCGTCCCTGGTATCTATGACCACACTATTTTTATCTAGGGAAGATGTCGCGAATAGGAAAGGTATCTTAGCAATACTACTTTCAAAATCGCTTGCCCCCTTTTTATTTACGTCCACATTAAATCCAAAATAAGAGGGAATAAAGGGTTGATCTGCCAAAATATGGTTCACAAATTCCTCTTCGGTTAAATTTTTAAAAGCCCAGTTGCCCATGCGTTCGTTACCTAAGGTACTGGAGGAATCGGAGCTTATATTTTTACCACAAAGCGATCCTGCTCCATGGGCCGGATACACTAATGTTTCATCGGGAAGATGATTGAATTTATTTTGAATCGTGTGAAACATGGCTTTTGCCAGCTCCTCCCCTTTTGCTTTCATGTTTCCCGCCTTCTCCCGTAAATCCGGTCTACCAACATCACCAATAAATAGGGTGTCCCCAGTAAACATGACTTGCTTTGACTCATTGTCCTTGGCTACGATCGTAATGCCGTCCGGCGAATGTCCGGGAGTGTTTAGTGCCGTAAAAGTAACCTCGTCCATAGTAAGGATATCACCGTCATCGAAGGTTTTATGAGGATAATCCGCCCCTACCAGTTTACTGGTATATAAAACGGCACCCGTTTCTTTATGCAATTGTAAATGACTACTTATAAAGTCCGCATGGGGATGCGTCTCAAAAACAGCAACGATTCTGGCCTTGTGTTCCTCTGCAAACTTGTAATACGGTCTTGGATCTCTTGAAGGATCTACCAAGGCCATTTTAGTGCCGCTTACTATAGCATAAGAATAGTGGGCAAGAGGTTTATCTAGAAATTGTTTGATAATCATGATTTCGCAATTTAAGGAATAAAAAAATAAAGTATCCGTTCCTAGCTTTACTCATAGAAACGGATACCATAAATTTAAATAGATTTTTTTGCCAGATACCAATCCACTTTTTCAAGGGAATCATCTGCTAATCGCGCATTAAGTTCGTCCAAGGTTTTAGGAGGTGAAACTATTACCTTGTCTCCCCTTTTCCAATCCAAGGGCATGGCAACTTTATACTTATCCGAAGTTTGCAAAGCATCTAATGCCCTAAGTATCTCGTCCATATTCCGACCAACATTTAGCGGATAGTACATTACCAAGCGTATTTTTTTGTTCGGGTCAATAAAGAACACTGCTCTTACGGCCGCTGTCTCACTTTCATTGGGTTGTAACATTCCATATAGTTTGGAGACTTTCATGTCTATGTCGGCAATGATCGGGAAATCGAAGTAAACTCCTGTATTTTCCCGCACATTTTGTACCCAACCCAAGTGGGCATGAACGCTATCGATACTTAGACCCAGTAACTCGGTATTCAAGGCATCGAACTCATTTTTACGTGTAGCGAACCCACTCATTTCGGTGGTACATACAGGTGTGAAATCTGCAGGGTGTGAAAACATCACTATCCATTTGTCCTTGGCAAAATCGGACATTTTAATTTTTCCCTTGGTAGTTACCGCCACAAAATCCGGCGCGTGGTCTCCGATTCTTGGCATGGAAATAGGTTGTTCTTGTACTAGATTTTCGTTGTTCATGATATTGTTTTTTCTTATCGTTCTAAATATTTCGATAAAATTAAACTATACTTAAGATCTTATCTGTAACAAGGGTTACACTACTTCCAATTTACAATTTTTTAACAAAAAGGTAACTGTTCAGCCTACGGTCAAAAAAGCGTATTTATACTCCTGCCAAATGAAAACTCGAGTTTTTGTCTCTTTCTTTTTCCCTTTGCCGTCGTTAAAATTATAAACCGTAGCTACGGCTATGCTTCGCCATCGCTACGGCTCGCCCACAGCTTTCACTGTGTCGTGCCTAGGCAAAGAAAAAAATAAAATTGTCAAAATTTTCAGGTTATCATTAAGCATGAGTATATTAATAATTATAGTTTTGTTTTTTAGAAAAATCAGCCCTTTTGTTAACGTTTGTTGGTTACTCGCCAATAACTATTTGCTTGGTTTTTGGTGCTTTTAATTAGTGTTCACTTACTTTGTATCAAACAGAAAGAAATTGAACTCCGATAGCGGCTTTAATCAGCATTTTCTCTTCATAAACGCGGGTTAAACTATTCCAGAACTACTACTATAAAAGTCATAAAAACGATTGTGAGTATCAATTAGACTGAGGCCTTTGAGTCTTCGTAATTGTAGCCTTCCGATTTGCTCAATATGGTGGCTATGTTTCCCAATAAAACCCCATAAATTACCTTAGAACAGATGTCTGCAATAGTGTAGGTCATTTGTCTGCCTACAACTCCAGATTCATTAAAGAAACCGCCTTCTAAACCGAGTAGGTGAGGCATTAAATAGGCTCCAGGATATAAGAACCAAGACACCAAAAAGAGAATCCAAATCTGACCCAATACTTTTTGTGCTTTTGGCGGAATGTTCTCTTTTCCTTCATTAATTACTTTTCGCATCACCCATAATACGTGAATGAAAAATGCTGTTGAAATCGCTCCCCAAACAAAAAACTTTGTAGGGTTCGAAACCTCGTAGAACTGACCAATATAGCCAGTGATAATCATTAACGCCCCAGAAAACCAGAATTGATTTCTAATAGATGTGAGGCTAGATTTGGTTAGAGTGACCACAAATAAAATCTGAAAGAGTAACATAGGCACATCAATCAACCAATTGAGATACCGGTAACCATTGTTAAACAGGTCTTCGCCAGGTTGTAAGAAGTAACGCCCTAATTCAGGGTTATAAACAAAGGCAGTTGTCCAATTTCCTGCTTGTGCATACAATAATAAAAATGCGGATACCATAACAACTCCAGAGAGAATATTAGACATTCTATATTTTTGTGAAACTGTTTTTAAGGTTAAAATAAAATAGAGTAATCCGGCGAGCATTACTGCATATCCTAAAGTTAAAGTGTGTGCTACGATTTGATAGGCCATTTCAGAATAGCCTTCAGTTGCTCCAATGTAGTTTTCAAAATTTGCATTAATGATCTTTTCCATTTTTTTATTTTTTTTCGAAACTATGCTATAGAAAAAAAACGGAGGTGCTCTACGCCAATAATTATTAACTCAAAAGCAAAACGGAGAATTTTACCCTTGAATCATAATGATGTATCAGCACCAATAGACCAAAAAAGAATAGTTCCATCAACTAAATCGCCCAATAAAGCGTATGATTGACGCTTCGCCTTTATGGTATTCCCCTTCATTTAAATATAGTGTCATTTCTTCAAGAAAATCGAACTTCACATCTTTAAATTCGGCTTGTTTTTGGGCAAGGTAAACGGCCTTCTTCATGGCAGTTGTGCTAAAATCGAATGCACTTACCTCCCACCCTTTACTAACGGCATATATGGCATTTCGCCATTCGCAGGTAACAAAAGTGATTCCAGCGCCAATTTATCCAGCTGCTGCCTAAAAAATACATTGGAAAGCGTTCCCTAAGCAAATAAATCCTCGGCATATCTTTTATACTCCTGCCAAATGAAAACCCGAGTTTTTGTCTCTTTCTTTTTCCCTTTGCCGTCGTTAAAATTATAAACCGTAGCTACGGCTATGCTTCGCCATCGCTACGGCTCGCCCACAGCTTTCGCTGTGTCGTGCCTAGGCAAAGAAAAAAATAAAATTGTCAAAATTTTCGGGTTATCATTAAGCATGAGTATATATAGTCCCCTCTAACCCTTCATTTAATCAAGACTTAGGGCATTAAGGCATAACCTTTACGTTGATAATTGGCGAGAACGGTCATTGCGGACAGTGCCAATTTTATGTTGGGGTTTAGGTCTTCCGGGCCATAGCCGCGCGAGGAGGTTGCTTGGGCACATACAAAGAGTTCTACGCCGTTTTCCTGTAATAATTGCAGTAACTCGTTATTTGGATTTATTTTCTGATATTTTTCAAGATGATTTTTGTCGTTTAAGGTAGCGAACGTAGCCCCGCCATGAATGGCGGCAACAAGATGTATTTTATCTTTTGAAATTTTAGCGGCACCCAACATATTTAGCATCCGTGCAATTTTCCATAGACCAACGTTAACGCCTTCCATTTCAAAGTCGTCCGTGACATCAAACACCAAGTTGTATTCCAAGTCGGCATCTGGTTGCACGGCAACATCCTCAAAATGCTTGATTTTTCCATATCCGTTGATTACAGGTGTTACCCATTCTTGGGCGGTTAATAGACTGGTTGCCAAAAGAAAAAGGAATACACTAGCTAATTTGGTCATAAGTTGATTTTTTAGAAATTGAAGATTTGTTTGGAGAACAAGGTAATCAATTGACGTAAAACTACTCCAAATAATTGTTTTGATCGTTTTAAAAATTGATGCCAATGGCTTTTTCAGTTACCAATTCTACTTGGCAAATGTAACTAATTTGCTACTTTAGCAGGATATACTCCTGCCAAATGAAAACCCGAGTTTTTGTCTCTTTCTTTTCCCCTTTGCCGGCGTTAACCCAGAACGGTCGGGGTAAACCGTAGCTACGGCTATGCTTTATTCCCGACCGTTCGGGATGCCTAGGCAAAGAAAAAAATAAAATTGTCAAAATTTTCGGGTTTTCATTGAGCGTGAGTATATTTTCATCAGAAACCATACTTTTTGACGTGCTAAACTTTTAACTCCATAATGACAAAAAATTCATTCCGTTTTCGCAGATCACTACTGTCATTTATTGGAGTATGTGTCTTGGGAGTCGTTTTCTTCTTGGTCGTATTCAATAGTCCTTCAGACATGCCATCAGCTTTGCAAGACACAGCACTTGAAGCTGAAGATGAATGGCAAGCAAAGGACGCACTTTCAGAGTTGTCCAACATGCCCACTTTAGTAAAACAAGGCTATTATCTCATTACCGAAACCAGCAAGAACATGGGGCCTATGGCCCTAGATACTGCCAAACGCTTTGCGGGAAACAATCTTGCCTGTGCCAATTGCCATTTAAAGGCAGGCGCGCAGGCAGGCGCAGGGTCATGGGTAGGCATCATAGAACGTTTTCCACAGTTTGGCGGTCGTGCCAACAAAATAGGCACTATTGAAGATCGTATAAACGGTTGTGTAGAACGAAGTTTGAACGGCAAAACGATTCCCTCGCAGTCGGAGGCGTTAAAAGCCATCGTGGCGTATATGGATTGGTTGGGCGAAGGACTTCCAGAAAACAAAAAGAAAGAATTTAAGGGATATGTTCCCATGGACATACCTGATACCGCAGTGGATTTAGCAAAAGGAAAAATGGTGTATACCGCCGAGTGCATACTCTGCCACAAGGAAAACGGACAAGGAGTGCGCCATGCGGATAAAAGTAAAGGATACCAATATCCGCCATTATGGGGGCCTGATAGCTATAATGATGGTGCCGGCATGCATAGGGTAATCACTTCCGCCGAATTCATAAAAAGCAATATGCCTTATGAACAGGCCACTTGGGACAATCCAAAATTAACCGACGAGGAAGCCTTTCATGTGGCAGGCTACATCAATAGCTTTGAGAGACCGAAAAAGAACAACACGGCAGATGACTATCCGGATAAAAAGCTAAAACCGGCCTCCACACCTTATGCCCCTTGGGTGGATGAATTTTCTGCGGAACAGCATAAATATGGCCCGTTTCCGCCCATAATGGAATTCTACAAAGAAGAGTATGATATTATTAAAACAAAATGATATTCATCCCGAAGCCCTTCAAATGCATCTCAATTACTAAATGCCGAATCTTGACCGATACCATATAAATGGATACTTATAGCTCGGTAATAAAAATAATTCTTTTAGGCTCTTCCCTTTGCTGTATGCCCTTTAGGGTCTTTTACTATTTTTAAATAGCTCCTTACCTCTATTTGACCTTGCACGTATTCCATCCGAAGATGGTATAAAGCGGACAAAAGCTAATAAAACTGGTCAATAAAAATACGGCGGCCAATGCCAAGAGCACATACGCCAAGGTACCCTCTATTATCTTAAAATAATATAGGGTCACAACGGCCAATGCTAGAATAATTCGGATCATGCGGTCTGTACCGCCCATGTTTTTTTTCATAATACTATTAATTTAGTGTCCTTCCCGCGCTCGTGCTGAACTCTTTTCAAGTAAAGGCGGGAATCCATTGTTTTAAAAGGTTATTAAGGTTGAATACAAATAAAATCATTCCAAAATAAAATCCGCCGCCATTTGGGCATGCAGGTCTGTAGTGGAAAGTATGGGGATGTCTATATCTTCTTGTTTGATCAACAAGGGCAACTCCGTGCAGCCCATGATAATTCCGTCCGCTCCGCGTTCTTTGAGTATTTTAATTTGATCAAGAAAGAAGCTTTTGGCCTTGTCGGTAAATCTACCTTGCGTCAATTCGTTGGAAACGTACTCGTGTGCTTTGGAAATATAGTGTTCTTCGGGGATAAGGGTTTCAATAGCATAGTTCCTTTTTAATACCTTAGGAATAAACCCCTTTGTCATGGTAGGTCGGTTGCCCAAAAGTCCCAATTTTTTCAATCCCAATCTTGTTGCTTCCTTTCCCGTAGCATCGGCTATGTGCAGGATGGGGACATCGATTTTAGGCTGTACAAAATCGAAAGCCATGTGGGGCGTATTGGCACAGATAACAATGGCTTTGGCTCCTGCATTCTGAAGTTTTTGCGAAACGTCCAAATAGGTGGCATTTATTTTATCCACGTTTTGCTCGCGCATCACTTCAATATTAATGCTGTGGATAATCATAGGCGGATTGCCGTTTGTGCCGATTTGCTTACCGACCAATTCATTGATCAACCGATAATACACTATGGTAGAATGCCAAGATGTACCGCCTATTAAGCCTAGGGTTTTCATGTCTATTCTAGGTTTTTCTCATCAAAAGTAATCGCCCAAATACCTCGAACTTCATTAGTATCATAACCAAGGGCTTTGTCCGACGGATATAGATCTTGAAGTTTGGCCATGGTTGCGGGTTGCACTTGCTCGTTAGGTGTTCCGTGACATTGCAAACACATGGCGTTGGTGGTAATGGGGAAGTAAAAATTGACTTTTTCGTTTTCTTCTTTTAGTATCGGTTTAGGTTCTGTTCCGGAGGCTATGATTCCCTTGAAATAGGAAATATAGCCCAACTCCTCCGCATTAGCTGTATTTCCTAAATTACGTGGCTTGTCCGACACTCTTTTAATTTGTGCATTTTTAAGCTGCGCGATACTGTCGGTTAAGGGCAATGCTTTTACATTACAGAATTCCAGCGCACCAATAGTTCCCTTTTCCTGTATGGCTTTCATCAGGTTTTTACCGAGTGCGCCTTTGGCCGCCAAAGCGTATTGCATCCCAATTTTGGCATAGGAATCTTGGGGCGTTGCTGCTGTTTGGTTTTTACCCATTCCTTTGCCGTTCCCCATTCCCTTGCCATTTCCCATTCCTTTACCATTGCCGTGCTCATTTTTAAAATGGGCATCGAACCAGGCTGGCTTTTCAATTTCATGGTCATAGATATATTCCGCAATCTCTGTCACCACCTCATCGGGATAGGGCATGTAGGGCATTTTCCCAAATCTACGTTGTGCGCCAGGCATTTTGGTTTCCGCTTCGGGATCATTTACCCATTTTATAAGGTCTTGCGTAAACTGTTCCTTGCTGGTATTCGCACCTATGTAGTGTTTTTTTATGGCAATCATAGGCGGTGCGATCATACTTGCTTCATCTGCCTTGGGGTTATGGCAGGTGTAACACTCCGTTTCCATGAACTTTTTCCCGGCGTGGTTCACTTCAGAACGCGTAACCTCCGTTGTAGAAGTTGTCACATTGGGACCGGATTTCGGCATATCCTTACAACTAAGTACAGTAAAGAACGACAGTAAAAATAAGAGGTGTTTCATTACAAGCGTTTTTAAATTTCCTTTGTCCTGCCATTCATTTCAATGGAGGCTAGATATTATACTTTGGACATCTTTCCGGTAGCACAACTTACGAAGGACATCGCCTGCGTACCCATCGAGTTTTTATCATCTATGGATGGATATCCCAAGGATTTCAATCTATCTTTTACCGCTAGGGCATCGTCCGTGTTGCTATGCTCAAAGGCTACGGTTGATGTTTCCACATCCACAGTCAAATCGGAAATAGTATATAATTCCGATAGTTTCGTAGTAATCGTTTTTGCACAACTGCCACATTTTAAATTCTGTATGACTATTGCTGTTTTCATAACTAATTATTTTTTTTATTACAGCATAAGGTTTAAAGTCCGAGTATATAGTTCCCCCTTTGGGGGTTAGGGGGCATCCCTTCGGGGGCCAGGGGGCTTAGGGCCTTACGACCAACGCGAATAACCGCCCTTTAAATCATAGATCTGCGAAAAACCCATAGCAACCAATTTCTTTGCCGCTTTCTGACTTCGTGCGCCAGAGCGACAGTATAGATAAACTGGTTTTTCCTTATCCATTTTTTCAAAGGATCTATTAAATCCCGATGATTTGAAAAAATCGATATTTAGGGCATTCTTGATATGGCCGCCTTTATATTCGTTGGCCGTTCGCACATCTACCAACTGTACTTTTTTTCCTGTAATGGCCTCTTTATAGCTGTTTACATCGAGTATGGCGATTTTATCCGACGCTTCGTTTTTTGTTCCAAATAGGACACTTAAGAATGACATATATTATTTTTTTTATAGGATGATGGGTCGGGTTTTGAAAAGGAAACGGCCCAGTTTGAATTTGACCGTTTCCTTAAAACAACCAACCAAATTAAGTTTTTTATTCGTTTCAAGTATCTGTTGCCTGCCATGGGAGGCTGGTTTCAGGTTGGGTTTGTAATCAATTTTCAACTTGAAACATGAAACCGGAAACCTTTTTATAACATTGTCGTCGGACACACATATTCCGATTTTGCCACCGACGTATTTTTCATTTCGTCAAATCCCCCTACAACGTCCACTAGGTTTTTCCAACCTCTTTGTTTTAAAATAGCTGCCGCGATCATACTGCGGTATCCTCCTGCACAATGCAAAACGAAAGTTCTGTCCTTGGGAAATTGTGCCAAGTGCTGGTTGATTTCGTTCAGGGGCACATTGATCGCTCCGATGATATGTTCGGAGTCGTACTCACTTTTCTTTCTTACATCGAATACCAAGAGTTTTTCCGTTTGATTCGCTTTTTCAAATTCCCCTGCAGAAATTCTTCCTACCGTCTCAAACTCTTTATCGGAAGTTGCCCAGCTATCAAAACCACCGTCCAAATAGCCAATGGCATAATCGTATCCTACGCGGGATAATCTTGTAATCGCTTCCTCTTGTTTATCTGGATAGGTAATCAAAAGGATTTCCTGTTTTACATCGGGAATCATTTCGCCAACCCATTGCGCAAAACTACCTTCCAGACCAATATTAATGCTGTTGGGAATAAAGCCTTTGGCAAAATCGGCCGCGCTGCGCGTATCCAAAAGCAAGGCTCCGGTTTCGTTGGCCGCTGCTTCAAAAGCTTCTGGAGACAAGGGAGTATTGGCGCGATCCATTACCGTATCCAAACTATCATATCCTTTAATATTCAGCAATACGTTTTGTGGAAAATAGCTCGGTGGCGCGGCAAGACCCGTTAATACTTCTTTGATGAATTCTTCCTTTTTCATATCGGACCTCAAGGCATAATTCGTTTTTTTCTGGTTGCCCAAGGTATCTGTAGTTTCATTGCTCATCATTTTACCACAAGCGGAACCTGCACCATGGTTGGGATACACGATCAAATTATCGCTAAGGGGCATTATTTTGTTCCGAAGGGAATCAAACAAATGGCCGGCCAATTTCTCCTCGGTAAGGTCGGCCACTACATGCTGCGCCAAATCGGGTCTTCCCACATCTCCTATAAACAAGGTATCGCCCGTAATAATCCCATGTTCTTTACCATGTTCATCTATGAGCAAATAGGTAGTACTTTCCATAGTATGGCCAGGTGTATGAATGGCTTTTACCTTGTACTTACCAATTTCAAATAGTTGTCCGTCCTCTGCAATCAAAGCATCATAGCTAGGTTTTGCAGTTGGACCAAAAACAATTTCCGCTCCCGTTTTTTTCCGAAGATCTAAATGACCGCTCACAAAATCGGCATGAAAATGTGTTTCAAAAACATATTTGATTTTCGCATGGTCCTTTTTTGCCCTTTCTATGTAAG
>Ga0208768_1001350_pt1 | contig 13157 bp, 13 predicted proteins | sample AntAceMetag02UK1_FD_184760 | JGI IMG/M metagenome (GOLD analysis project Ga0208768, IMG submission 184760) | Saline lake microbial communities from Ace Lake, Antarctica - Antarctic Ace Lake Metagenome 02UK1 (SPAdes) (version 2) | ecosystem: Environmental > Aquatic > Non-marine Saline and...
GTGTGTAATACACGTTAGCTCCTTCAGCAACTTGGGTGGTGGTAATTCCAGTGATGTTCGTTCCGTCTCCAGCGAAGGAAGCAGCAGTAAATGCCCCGCTGAGGGTTCCGTTTCCATTATCGAGGATCATCAACGTTGAGGTTCCTGTACTATCTGTAACTTCAAATGTCTTGTCAGTTCCAACTCCACCTCCCTGAACGGCAAGCTTTGCAAGTGAGGTTGTTGTTCCAACTCCTACTTGTGCGAAGAATCCTGTGTTACCTGCCCCCACCAGTTCACCTGCGATGATCTGTGGAAGACTTTCAAGGATTGAAGCTTCTGTACCACTGATGTTCTCATTGAGATTCTCGTAGATACTATCTACTTGGGCTGAGTTGAAATCTCTTGAAGATCTTGAACTCTTTTTGGTAATTTTCTGAATGATGATAGGTTCCGAAGAAAGACCCAGCTCCGCTTTGAACTGAGTAAGTCTTGTCTCAAGGTATGAGAGAGTTACTTCAGGGGCTGTAGGTACGGTGATGTATTCGGTCTGGGTTATGATTTGAGGTACTTCTTTATTTTGAAATATTTCTTGTTCTGGATCTTCAACGAAAGAGACTTCACTCTGAGGGGTTACAGAATCTGGAGTAATTTCTTTCTGAGTTTCGGGAGTAGTTTCTTCAAAAATGAAGAGTCCCTCTTCTGTAGAGGGGACTTGATTTACAACACAGTCTAAGTTAATAAGGTTCAAAGCCTTACAATACAAAGACCCGAAAAATGATGTGATAGAAGAAGCCTGGGTAATATGTGGAATTACAAAAACCAAAAGAATAGCAGCTGTGAGGAGGTTTTTTTTAGTAAAGAAAAACATAGTAATAAGACGATATTCTATATATTATATCATTTTAGACGACTGTTTGATGTAAGTTATACCCAGTTTTTTCAACCTTTAAGACAGAAATAGAAAAAAACCAAGCCCTGAAGGCTTGATTTTTTCTTGTACTGTTCTTATTCCGTTTCTTCTAGGAATTCTTCACCTTGAGACTCGTCTTCTTGAAGATCATTCTCTAGCAATACAGGATCTTCTTCAGCCTCATCGAGTGGTGGAGTGATTTCTCCTATTAGGCTTTCTCCAGACTCCATACGACTCAAGACTTCCGAAACTTCAGAATTTTCAGGGACTTTACTCTGAAGACTCTCGAAGACCTCAACCGCTCTATCTGATTCACCTGCACGATACAGGCTAAGCCCGAAGAGATATATTCCATCTAAGAAATTAGGTGCACCTTGAGCTAACCTTTCGAGCACAGATACGGCATTTGAGTAATCTTCTTGAGCGTAATAAGTTGCTCCCAATTGCATGTACAGATCTTGATTTTGAGGATCAATCTGGAGTGCTACTATTAGATCTTCAATAGAACCTTGGATGTCACCCTGATCGTTAAGAATCTGTGCACGCAACACGAGTGCGGCAACATAATTAGATTTCACATTCAGAGCTTGCTCGATATCTACGAGAGCACCATCCAGGTCTTGTCCAAGGACAGCGAGTCGTGCTTTTTCTAAGTACAACCTCGGGTTTTCTGGAGTCAGCTTGAAAGAACTTTCAATAATTCTACGTGCTTCTTGCTCTGCTCCTTCAACACCAAGAGCCATCAGACCTTTATATAATTCGAGAAGAGTAAGATGGTTTCTGTATGATTGAGAATCAAAAGTTAAAACCCCCGTGGCATCCTTTTGAGCCTGTTCTAGAATTACGCTTATCTGATTCGTTATCTGTTCTTGCGTGATCTGAGAGTTCTGTGCAGTTTGATTTATCGCAAGGATCCCAATCTCGACAGCAAGCCTTCCATATATATCTGAATTGAAAAATTTCCGTGAAAGGTTGGTATTCTTTTGCAAGCCCTCCATATCTCCTGTTTCGTAGAAGTCCTGAACAGCATTATCAAAAATTACCCTTGAAGAATACTGACTCACTTGAACATACCCCGTGTAGAGGATTGCAATGAGAGAAAGGACAAGAACTCCTGTGTAGACGAGTCTTGTAGAAGACTCGTATTTTTCTAGTTCATTTTTTTTCACCTTGAGTAAATCAGCAGCCCTCAAACTTGAGAAAAGCAATCCAAGAAAAATAAAGAAAAATAATGTTAGGACGATTGATGGGTTATACACAATTCTTATTCCCAGGAAGAAGAGCGTTCCGAACACAGCATAAATATTCATAAACAACTCTGCTCTTGCCGTAGTCTTAACCTTCAATAACTTGTACGAGTAGTAAATAATAAGAGCAATGAAGATGATCCAGGCGATCATTCCAACAACACCCTGAGTAACTCCTACAGAAGTTACTGTTGAGTATCCAGATCGAAAGTCTGTATCCCAGTATTGGCTCAAGACATTTTCTTGTGGCTGATTTTTGAGCCATGAAACATCAAATCGATCAAGACCCTGACCAAAGAAGAAAGAATCCTCAATGGTACTCTGGGTAACCTCGTACGTTCCAACAAGAGATGGTCTCACTTCTTGAGCATCAAGACCTAAGAGTGAATTGACTACGGGGGTAATCATACCTCCAAAAAAGATAAACATCACAGATAAGGCTAAAAGAACAACAGCCACTATTGATGTCTTTCTTCTCTCATGGTCCGACTTGTTTCCCAAAACAGCATCAAGGATAACTATCAGACCCGCACACAAAGCAGCGAGTGATAACAGAACAGGGTAACCAACAACAAGAAGGAGGAGTGTACCCGAGACGAACCCTACAAGACCCATGATTCGATACAGAGGAATACTCCCAAGGAACCGAAGTACCACGATAGATGTCAGTGCAGTAAATAAGGCAAAGAACCCAACCTCACCCCAAGTACCAAGAGTATTAGATGTTCCCTCATAAAAGAATCCTAGAGATGGGAGCACTGGGAGAAGAATAAAAAGGAGATGAACAACACACACGAGAATACTCGACGAATACATCCACAAGAAAAATCTCGTCTTGCTTTGTGAATCTTTCAATGAGAGATAGACGGCGTATGCAAATGCAAAAAGTGAGATAAGACCCATGAACGAAAGATGAGAAATTTGTCTTCCAAATAAAGACAGATCAATATTATCAGAAAAAAAAGTTGCCAAACCTGCAGAGAGGACAACTCCGAAGCAGGCGATCACGAGAGGATTACGCGTCACCTTCAAAGAGTCGCTTGAAATCTTCAAAGAAAGAAAAATAGCAGCGAATACAGTCCCTGAAAAGAGTGCAATAAATATTTTGAGAGGCTCAAGAGAAATTATTGATCCTGGAATAAATAAAATTGGTAAAAGTGCGATAATAACAAAGAGTACTTTCTGTAGGCCGCCGCTTATTTTTAACATAAAACTTGAAAGATAAAACTAATACAATAATTAATACACTAATTATACAAAAAAACAGTTTAAAATCCAGCGGACTTTTCCCATAGATTCTCAGGAGCACCTACTTGAGAAAAGCCTCTCCTGAATACGCAGTTATTGTTGCAATCGTGATTCCTGAAATCAGTAAGAGGGGGATGAGAGATTTCAGCTTGTATCCGAGGAGCACTAGGAGGATCATAACGATATCATTCGGAATCGGAGTGAAGCCAAGAATCATATAGAGAAGAACAAACTGTAACCAAAGTGGAATTTTTTCTTGAAAGTGAATATATTTTTCAGCCTCATGCTTATGAATTTTCTGAGTTGATCTATATCCGAATCGAGCAAGAACAAAAATAAGAGCATCCCCAATAGCAATTCCTATTCCTCCTGTGATTCCAAGAAGCCACGGTACGGATCCTCCAGCAGCAAATGTAGCGATGAGGGTATACAAGATTGGACTGGTCACACTACTCAACCCCCCAAAAGACGCAACAAGGAATGTGATGAGATAGCTATTCTCTACTCCTATTTTTTCTACAATTTCTTGAGGTGAGATCCAGATGAAAAGGACATTGATTATCCCTACAACCAGGATAATAAGGAGGAGTAATCTCATGGCATGCTTTACTGTATCTTTATGTTTCATACTATTGATTGAGTATACCAAACATGGACCTCTAGAGCACACTGAGGGTAGTTTCTAGAGGGAGTGTTAGGCGAGCATGGAGATTCACCAAGAGCCACACAACCGTAAGCATCACAGCATAGGAGAAAACTTTCTTATTGAGACGAAATAAATGAGCACCAAAAAGCATTGCAAGAGGATCAATAAGGCCTCGATTGACCCAAAACTCAACTCCGGAACGATACATACCATCAAGACCTGTGAGGTGTCCCAGCTCAAGAATGAGCTCTAATGATTCCCAGAAAAGTGACAAAAGGAGGATGGCCCAGACAGGACTCAGCTTAAAATATGGAATCTTCGTAAGGATGTAAGCGATAATAATCCCTGACGCAACATGCTGCAGTGTCCACAGATCAAAAAGTGCATTTGTCTTATGACCCCAGAACACTCCATCCTGAATAGAAAAAGAAAAGACACTCGCGTAATACGTGAAGACAATATAAAGAAAAGCAATTAAGAATTTCATAGTTATGTAAGTATACCAGAAAAACCACCCTTTATTGAGAGTGGTTTCTTCTTGATGTTACGACCAGTGCGTTGAGTCTTTCTTCCACGTTAATCGAGACAAGAGATCAGAGAGTAATGCCGTAGCAACCCCGATCACCGTATCAGCTCCTCCATAGTAGATGAAGATCTTACCGTCTCGAACCGATGCTCCACAAGGGAAGACTACTCGATTGATCTCGCCTTCCATTTCCCACTCTTCTTCTGGCTCTAAGATAAAGTCGGACGTTCGAGCAATAATGTTCCCTGGATTTTCAAGCTCCATAAGAAGTGCTCCTACACGATAGAACTTATCAGTTGATACGGCGTGGTACAGCAAGAGCCACCCTTCCTCAGTCTTAATTGGCGGTCCTGCAATCCCCACCTTGAGCCCATCCCACATTCCAGGTCGTGGACCAATCAGAGGAATACATTTACTGAGGCGACTTTCTGAAAAGTCTAAACTAGGAACAGTATCAAGGCACATGTGGTGATTCACTCGATGAAAGATTACATACTCATCTTTTATTTTTTCAGCGAGAAGACACGCATCCTTATCATCTATTCCTTCTGGAGTTACAATTTGCGGCTGACTCCAGGCATCCCAATTCTTCTTTTTGAAATCATCAAGAGATATTTTACTGTATGCAACCTTAGGAACTTCAATTCCATTGTATGCCGTATAAAACATGTAGAGAGTTTCGCCAATAACCGTTGCTCGCCCATCTTCACATCCTGAGTTTCCTGTTGGATGTGTTTTCTTCATTTCAAAATCAGCACGAGGAATATAAATAGGCTCGACAAATCTTTCGTCTATGGTGAATCCATCAGTTGTTGTCGCGCAGCCCATGTACGAAGTGTTGTCATGAGACATAGCTCGGTAGATAATATATGTTGTGTCGCCAATATCGACAGTCGTAGGATTGAAAACCAGCTTGGCTTCCCAATCATGATCAGGAATTGGCTTGAGGATCGGATTCCCTTCATAACGCTCCACAATCTTTTTTCGTCGATCAAGGATCATGCTGTCGAGTAAATGCTCAAGATTCACACTTGCCGTACAGCAGACACTGTCAGCACCTCCATAATAAATATCTAGACGCTCATCCACGATTACCGCACCAGATGGGAAAGTAATATCCTTGATCTGTCCTTCTTTTTCGTATGACTTTTCGGGAACAAGGATTGGACCGGTTGTCCGCCCAATTATCTTCTTAGGGTCATCATGGTCAAGTAGGAGTGCTTCAATACCGAATACTCTCTCAGACTCATTAAAGTAGTTCTGGATATGAGAATAAACAAGCAACCACCCATCTTCGGTCCACACAGGCGTTGCACCTACTTCACAATGATCCTGATCATTCTTCCGTGGATCAAAAACGTGATCATCAATCTTCGCATACCAGTCGTGCCAGTAGTCCTGATCCCAAATCTGCTCTTCGGTATCGAACTGAATAAACGCAATCTTCGAAGGTGGTCTGTCAGGATCAACGGTGAGGATTGCAGTAAGCTTCCCGTTGATTCTCTCCGGAAAGAGAGTCATCGCTTTTGCATTAAAGGGAGTAACAAGTTTCTTCTCATCAATAGTCTTGAAATCTTTTGTGGTTGCAACCGCAACTTTAATACCCTCCGCAGAGAAAGGGTAGACAGAAAGTGCTGTATAGAAAATATAAAATGTGTCGCCAATCTTAGTCACGCGAGGATCTTCACATCCATATCGCTCCCACTCATGCTCAGGGTGAATAAATTGCCGATAGTTACCGAAATGCTCACCATCATCATCGCTTGAACTATACCCCACAGAAGAAATACTAAAATCTGGACCAACCGCAAGGAGATCAGGTTGAGTCATTGCTCGGAAAAGCGTGTGGGTAACTCCAGTTTTCTTATCATAGTAGGGCGACCAATTAAATGCCGCGTAAGACATCCAGTGAAGCTCTGCGTTGGGCCTAATCTGTGGATTATGTTCGGAACGCTTCGTTATATACATAAGTCTTTCATGTTAGCTTCTTTCGTTAAGGCAGGGTCTATGCAAGGATCTAGTTTGAGTCTTTCTACAAATTCTCTGAGTGGTGCCTGACCAAGACATACGTACCTATCGGAACCTCCGTAATAAACATTAAGCATACCTTCTCGAATGACGGCACCACAAGGGTACGTCACCCCGAATTTATACTCATTTTCGTACCATTCGGTCGGTTCCATAATCGGCTGATTACTCCTATACAAAACTTTAGAAGGATCGTCTCGATCAAGAATCATAGCACCAACCTTATACTTCCGGTCTTGAGATCCAGCACCCTGGTATATAAGAAGCCACCCCTCATCGATAAGAAGAGGCGGAGCTGCGACAGCAATCTTGTGGCTATCCCAAGAGTCTCCCCGAGCAGAAATCTTGGCCATCTCTTTGAGGTATTTTTTACCTTGGCCAAACTCTAGGTCATCCACGTAGTCAATAAGAATATGAGGCCATATCCGGTGATACAGCATGTATTTTCCATTTACTTTCTCTGGGTGAAGTACCACATTCTTATTCCCCTCTCCATGGTGTTGTGGGACGTCAGTCATTGGTTGAGGTGTCGTCCAATTCCACTCTTGATTCAAAAAGTCGTCTTTGGCAATTGACGTAATCGCAGGTCGTGCCATCTGATACCCATTATAAGCTGCATAGATCATGTAGAGCCTTCCATCCATCTCTGTAACTCGAGGATCTTCGGTTCCATGCCATTCTGGAGTATCACCCCGTGCAACAAGAGGATAATGATTGTATCCAGACTTGAAAGATCCTAGGATTCCATTCTTTCGTACGTCTTCAGGAACATTTACTCCTTCAAAATCCATACGAGGAACATACGCGGGATCCTGAAAGCGCTCGAACGTTACACCGTTGTGGCTTTTTCCGTATCCAATAACTGAAAGTCCCGCACTCCCTTCAGCTCGGTACAGAAGGTGGGTTACATCATCAAGCTGAATCGCAGCAGGATTGAGCACTGTATGACATTCCCAATTATGGTCAGGATCTGGTTTCAAAATTGGGTTGCTGATATGTTTCCGTAGGTGTGCCTTATGAATATTTACATGTTTCCGTGTGTACGGTTGATGCAATTCTACAGAATAAATCTCTCCACCCTTTGCGTCCAAGAAAATAACCTCAAGTTCTTGGTTCTTGAAATAAACTCCCATCGTCTCAAGATGAAGCATTGATTCTTTTCGAGAAATAAAATTCTCCCAAAATGGAACCTCATCATCGAAGGCTCGCCAGTGAACATGTGATAAATTATCATGTGCCAGAAGTGCACCTCCGAATCGGTGAGTCTGGTATCCCTCAACTTCGTACGAAGCTTCATACAGCACGAAGATTCCTTCATCGAGGTCTTTTACTCCAGTAACCTTAAGCGGGGCATGATCAAAAGAGTTTCCACGTGGGCCAAGCTGTGTTTTGTGATATTGCAATTCGTCATCAACAAGATTTATATTACAGTAACAGATCTCACCACTAATCGATGTGAGGAGTGCGACATCACCATTCTGCATTTTTACCAGTTTAGCAGGAGATCCATCTTGCCCATCAACCATTGTCTGTATTTCAAAATTAATACCATCGTGTGACGCGAGCGTTACGGTCTTACACTTATCTTTTTCTAGAAACGTACATGCCAGAACGTAAGTATTTCTGTCGATTTGGATAGCATGAAGATCTTTCAAGTCCTGAGAACTTTTTTCAAGAATTTTAGGGAGAGAAATCTTTTCAGAATAAGTCTTTTCAAGACCTCGGGAAACAAGATAAATATCACTTTCGCGTCGTATAAAATAATACTCCTGCGAATCAAATTGGGCGAGGCCAATAAGCTCTGAGGCAGGAGCTAGACTCTCTCTCTTGAAAAGGAAGAGGAAGTAAATGCAGGACTGGATCTTTTGGGTGACGTACTTAAGAAATTTCATATGTTAAGCATTAAAGTAAGAAACGTTCATGCGTCAATAATACCACATTTTAATCTTGTGAATTGAGGTTTTCCCTAATTATGTGCATAGTCTCATCTGGCCCCGTAGTACTCATCGTTTCGACCTCAGTCCTGGTTGCAGCCCAGTCATTTCCTCCGGGAATAATCTTATCGCCAATAAAGAGTGCTTCTTTCATATCAAATCCTGTGTGTTTGAAGAACTCATTGATCCCAAATTCCTTATCAATCCCCTTCAGAGTGATATCAATTGAAGTCGTACCTCCAAGCTTCACATCGAACTCATCATCCAATCCTGCAAGGTGACTCATAATCTCACGACGTTTCAATTCTTCTGGATCCCATACAGCTTTGAGTTCTGGAGTTTGTTTCTGTCCAAGGGCAGAAAAGGTGATCTGCGATTCCCTATCTTCGATTTGTTCCCCGAGAATTTCCTCACTCCCGATATCTACCGATGATGTTTCCAGAGCCTCTTCAAGCGATCTAGAGATTCTCATCCTCTGTTCAGATGAAAGTTTTTTAGAATAAACTATCCCCCACTCTTTTGTCTCTGAATTATATAGTCGCATCTCAGAACCACTCGTCGGCAAAATGAAGATATTTGAAAGGATGGCATCTGCTGTAAGCTGATCAATTACCTGCTCTTGAATCTGCTCGAACATTCCTCCAGTGATTACTGCCAAATTGCACGTCTGTGAAGCTTTCGAAAAAGTCTTTGCCATCTCAGGTGAGAGCGGTGATTTACTGACAGCTAAGGTTCCGTCAAGATCAAATACGAGAGTTTTGTAGTGTTTCATAAGAGTAGTATAACAAATTATCCCAATCCTAAAACCATCTCCATCTCAGGGATACTTACCCCACTTGCGAGGGTTAATTTTGGATTGCTCCACCTTTTCCCTGTATCTCTAAATCCCATTTTTTCATAGAAAGCCTGCGCACCTTCATTATAATCTGCGAGGTTGACGCAGGTTGGTTTTTGGAGATCGAGTGACTTCTTGGTTTCTTCCCAGAGTCTTGTTCCGATGCCTTTTCCCTGAACACGAGGAAGCACATAAATAGCCTGTATTTGGTTTTTGGTATCTTGAGAAAAAACTCTACAGAAACCGACAATATCATTACCTTGTTTTGCAATAAGAAAGACAAGGTGCGGCGGAATATTCTTGAGATCTTCCCTCCCTTCCTCTAAAGACTCAGGAGTAAAATAATCTTCAAACCGATCTTCAATATCTTCGACCGTTATTCCTAAGCCTTCGTTCGGGTAGGTGTTAAGCCACGTCTGGTGCCAAACGGTTCTGATTCCGAGGATGTCGTCGGGAGCAGGTTTGGTGATAGTGACTTCTTCTTTTGTTTCGGAGGTTTTCATAGGTAGAAGTATAGCAGAGAAAAAAAGTAGACTTTTACCTCACTTCAACAAAATAATCCATGCCGTAGGTAGTGTCGTAACTACTGCAAGAAATACCCTCTGGTGCGGGACTTTCTTTTGACTTCAAATTCCCCATGAGTATCAAACTTCCACCGCAAGGGAACATCATATATCTATTAGAATCATTATAGGGGGTACCCTCAGCTCTTTCAGGATCATTTATATCAAGAGTAAGGTATCCACCACTGACGAGACATTCTTGAATAGATATATTCGAACCATAAGCACCATCGTACCACCCCGCAGCATTACCTCCTGATCCACACCCACTTCCATTGAGATTAAAAGGCAAGTTATTATCAATCGCGTACGAGACAACAGCCCTTCTTATCTCATTCAAGTCTGACTTTATTCTGGCGTCTACAGCTTTTGTTCGCGCAACCGTAAGAGACGCCAGCACAACACTCGGAAGGAGGGAAATAATAGAGATCACCACGAGGAGCTCGATGAGTGTGAAGGCTTTTTCTTTTCCAAAGTATTTGATAGATACAGTATACCAGAAAAACCGCTCACCTTAGCTGAACGATCTTATAAGTGAAAAGAGGCTCTTTTATCCATCCTCTCCTACTGAATATGATCTGTCTTCTCGAGGATTTCTTTTGCCTCACCAGTGGCTTCTTCTTTTCCCTCCTCACTTCGTAAATCCTCAACCATAGCGAGTAAATCATTTGGATTCTCAGAAACAAAGTTCCCATCGAATCGATCAGCAATAAGAGCTGTCGTTTCGTTCGTCCAGTCCTCTTCGATGAGCCCCTTACTTTCGAGTGGAGCATAGAGATAGATTGATTCAACTGATTCTTTTTGACAAAAATCTCTTACCTTTTCTGCAAAGTCTTTTGAGAACTCTTCTTGGGCCTCTTCTTTCTTCGGCTCTAGAACCGACCCCACCATCGACCCTTCTGCACCTCCTCTCTGAGACATTCCCTCATTATCAGAATACACGGGTGTATCTACTCTGTGCTCATCAAGTTGAGTAACGTCATCTGAATCGAGGAGATAGATAATTCCGTGATGAGTTCCCATGACAACAAGGAGCGACTTCTTCAGGTTCAGGTTCTTTATTTCTTCATTTATTTTCATAGGCGCTTATAGAGTTATGTTTATAAATAACGTCAGGTTGATCCTATTATAGCATACTGGTCTTTCTGAGAAATGCGGTGTACCAATTACACAAAAGCTTTATGAGATTACTCGGGATTCTCTCTGTAACAAAAAAAACCGCCAGCATAGCTGAACGGTTTTGAATGGATCGTATCACGTTTCTATTGACCTCCGTTCATCATAATACTTCGTGTAACTGATCCGAAGTACCCAAGAGCAGGAGTAATCTTCTTATCCAGTTGATACTGGATAAGTGCATCTTCTGTCTGTTGTCCAAAGTATCCTGTTGATCCTCCTTCGATAGCGAATCCTAGTGAGATAAGAATTTCTTGGAGAGACGTAACATCAAGACCTTTATTTCTTTGACTAAGGTCACGTGCAGATGACGCTTTACCTCCTATTTCACGTTGAGAGATAAGCAACTGGAGATCATCACGGAGCTGGTCAATCTTTACCTGAGTTTCCCTGTCGAACTCTCTTCTTGAAGATGGGGGTTTTGGTTTTTTTGGTTCATATTCACATAATGACTGATTGTGCGAAACATACCCGTCATAGTTCGAAGCCATTTCGTCCTTACACCCATACTTACGACTGCTTGGAGGGGTTCCATAACCATAATGATAAGCAAGGATTGTTGTACCCCCGACTGAGTAACTAAATTCTGTAACGTCTGCTGCGTGAGTAGTATCAGTATGTGCAAATAGAACGAACGCGAAGAGTAATGTTGGTATTAAGTATTTTTTAAGTATCATACAATTATTATAGCAGTCTGAAGTCTATTTTTTTTCTCACCTGTGGATATCATTTGGTCTTTAACAAAATTGTTTTTTATAATTTCAATAGTTTGAAAATAACAAACTCAGGAACGTTATCCAGCTGCTTACAAACTTCTGGCTTTAGGACTCGCATCTGATCATTTGGAACAGGACTTACGATACGCTCTATAGTGAAACCAGCCACATAAGCTGCCTCAGAAATACTCTCGAAAGAGTGGTGCCATGTGTTCACGGAGTCTTTACCGAATATGTTTGAGATCTTTCTGGTATGGACATAGTCCCCCTTAATTCTTCTCTTGCGGGTTAGTGTATCTTTTCGTATTTCTAATTGGCTTTGTGGGACGAAGTTCGAACCCTTTTGTGAACATAGTCCTATTTTTTTTCTAAAAGAATCTTTGAGAGTAAAAGTAAATATAACCAAGCAGCGACCAACAGAGGGAGGTACAGTATTAATGTGAGTGTCAGACCTAATGTTAAACTTAAAACAATAGTTTCAGGACTTACAATTATTGTTTTTATAATAAAGAATAACGGTGAACCTAAGACTATTATGAAAGTTGTCCAAAAAACAAATCTCTTAATCCTTTTACGGATGTCAGCATTGGCAAAATGTCTTACATAAACAGGAATAAAGAGTGCAAGGAACGGAGCGGAGTATAACAAGATCAGACCAAACTCTTCATAAGCAAGCTTAAGGACTATAAAACTATTGATAAAAATTAAGATATACGATGAAAAGATGAAAAGGATAGTTTTTACGTAATACGAATACTCCTGAGTCTTGTTTTTTTCTAAGCGAGAAGAATCTTCAGAGTGCCCATCTCTCTCTTTCCCAAAAGAGCTCATAAGTCTAATTATGACTAGCAAGAGAAGGACAGGGAGCGCTGCAAGCAAAAAATATCCTAACAATTCGGTGTTCGAAATTATCGGCACAAGCAACATGGTCAAACCTCCTACAATACCGACCTTCATAATTAGGGACATATCTTTCATTTTTCTAGTATATCAAAAAGGTTCAAAGATGCGAAATAGGTATGAATTTTATTGTTATAAATTATGAGAAAAAAGGGACTCGGCGCCAACTCTAATTCACTCTGTTCATAAGAGTCCGCTGCCACGCTGGTCTCCACAGATTTCACTTCGTTCAGTCTGGCTTCGCGGAGACCTCTTTTCTCGTCTCGTTAACGCATTAAAACAAAAAGCCCGAATGCTTTGCATCCGAACTTGTTGTTTTTTGTTGCCTAACAGGGACTCGAACCCCAACTTCTGGTACCAAAAACCAGCGTCCTACCATTAGACGATTAGGCAATGTGGGAAAAGTATAGCATTCTCCGACCAGAAAACAAGATTAATCTCTCTTG
>Ga0208768_1001365_pt1 | contig 13035 bp, 14 predicted proteins | sample AntAceMetag02UK1_FD_184760 | JGI IMG/M metagenome (GOLD analysis project Ga0208768, IMG submission 184760) | Saline lake microbial communities from Ace Lake, Antarctica - Antarctic Ace Lake Metagenome 02UK1 (SPAdes) (version 2) | ecosystem: Environmental > Aquatic > Non-marine Saline and...
AACGGCAGATGGTAGGTATAGCGGTTACAGCGCTGCGAGCAGCGATAACGAACAGGAGGAAGACGAATCTAGCGCCTCCTCCTAAACTTACTGTAAGTGAGTGGGCGGATCAGTTTCGGCGGTTATCTCCAGAGTCGTCGGCGGAGCCGGGCAGGTGGCTGACCTCGCGGGCAGAATACCAACGCGGGATCATGGACGCTGTAAGTGATCCGCTTATTGATACTGTTGTTGTTATGTCGAGCGCGCAGACAGGAAAGACGGAAATTGTAAATAATTTGGTTGGCTATCACATCCACCAAGACCCGGCACCGATTTTAGTGCTACAGCCTACGCTGGATATGTCGCACGCCTGGTCTAAGGATCGGTTGGCGCCAATGCTCCGGGATACGCCCGCACTACGCAACAGGGTGAAGGCACCGAGGAGCAAGAACAGCGCTAACACTCTGCTGCATAAGGTTTTTCCGGGCGGTCATATCACCATGGCCGGGAGTAATTCCCCTGCCAGCTTGGCATCAAGGCCGGTGCGGATTGTCTTGTGCGATGAGGTAGATAGGTATCCACCAAGCGCGGGTACAGAGGGCGACCCGGTCAGTTTAGCGAGAAAGCGAACCGCGACATTTTGGAATCGAACTGTAATCCTGACGAGCACTCCCACGATTAAGGGGGTGTCGAGGATTGAGTCCGAGTTTGAGGAATCCGATCAACGTTATTTCCATGTGCCTTGCCCTCACTGCCATAAGGGCCAGCGTTTAATATGGTCAAGTGTGACCTGGCTGAAAGATGAGGCAGGCAAAGGGATCGCGGAGACTGCGAGCTACACTTGTGAGCATTGTGCGGTTATATGGACGGAGGTAGAGCGTCACGCGGCGGTGAAGTTGGGCGAATGGATTGCCACGAAGCCCACAAAGTCACGCGCAGGATTCCATTTGTCGGAGCTTTACAGCCCGTGGTCTACGCTTGAGAGCATGTGTACTGCGTTTCTTGAGGCAAAACCCCGTCCTGAATTGCTGAAAACATGGATCAACACAACGCTTGGGGAGACTTGGGACGAGGGCGAATCTATAGACGGTGTGGGATTAGTTACTCGCAGAGAGAAATATTCCGCACAAGTGCCACTTGATGCCCTGTTATTAACGGCTGGCGTAGACATACAGCGGGATCGTATTGAGCTGGAGGTCGTTGGGTGGGGTCAGGGCGAAGAGTCTTGGAACGTTGACTACATTGTGTTGCCCGGCGACACGAGCCGCCCCGATGTATGGCGTGATCTTGATGACTGTCTGAACGCAACCTACACGCACGAGACAGGGACTGAGCTGCACATTACCAGCGCAGTGATTGACTCTGGCGACCAGACGACAACGGTTTATCAGTTTGTTAAGCCACGCCAAGCCCGCAGAATATTCGCAGGCAAGGGCATTAGTGGTGCCGGAAGGCCTGTTGTTAAGGTATCGCGGCGGGTATCGGGCAAGAAAACGCGCTCTGTTGACCTGTATCAGATAGGGGTAGACGATGCGAAGGGCATTATCTACGCCAGATTGGCGATTGAGGAGCCGGGGCCAGGTTACTGTCACTTTCCACGAGAGCGGGACGAGGAGTATTTTGCGCAGCTAACGGCTGAGAAGCTGGTGATTAAGTTCTCGCGGGGCTTCCCTCGCAAGGAATGGGTCAAAAGCAGGCAGCGTAACGAGGCTCTTGACTGCCGTGTGTATGCTTTGGCGGCGCTCAAGATACTAAATCCGGTGTGGTCTGCCATTAGTCACAGACTTAACAAAGAGCCAGTGCAGAAGGTAGAGCTAGAGCTAAAGCGCAGCACACAAAAGGTCCGGCCAAGAAGGCCGCAAAAGAACTGGGCAACCGATCTGAATTAGGGGCCGGTAATTTCCGTATCGTCGATGCGGTATGTAATGGTCACGCCGAGAGCAGTGCAGAGTTTAACGATATTTGACGCACGCATATCGGTTTTGCCTGATTCGAAAGTACAGATGGACACGGCGCTTATGCCGGATAATCCAGACAATGAGGATTGCGATATACCGCGAAGGTTCCGAATAGCGCGTAATTTTTCTGCTGTTAACATGGCGTTTATAATACCACTGTTTTGCTTTATTTAAAATACAATTATCTATAGCAATTTCAAGGATGCTGTAGTAATCTTCAATCACGGCTAAATTCAGCCGGATATTTGGGGAGTTACTATCATGGCAACAGCAAAGAAAGATACAGCAGTAGACGTGCTCAAGGTTACGCACAGCACGTTAGATTTTTGTGTCCTGGGTTCAACTCCGATCATTCTTAACCGAATGTCGGAAAAGGTATTGCGTGAACTGTTGATGCCGAAAGGCAAAAAAACGGCGAGCGAAAAGGCGTCCAGTCAAAAGCATATTCCACTTGAGGAGTTCCGCGACTCGCCTTACACGAATAGGGACGAGGACGGCGCAACGCTGATACAGCACTTATCGTCAGCGTTTAAAGGCGCTATCAAGGCAGCGGCACTGGATATGCCCGGCGCTACCAAGTCGCAGATAGGTCGGCTGACGTGGGTAAACGGTGAGCGCGTTGATATTTATGGCGTACCTGAACTACTGATGTCTGTTACGAGATCGGCTGACATTAACAAAACGCCAGATGTTCGCACTCGCGCCATTGTTCCGCAGTGGGCGGCTCGCGTTTCTGTTTCGTTTGTGACGCCGCTTTTGCGAGAGCAGGGCATTGCTAACCTGTTGGCATCGGCTGGCATAATGTCAGGCGTGGGTGACTGGCGTCCGGGCAAAGGCTCTGGAACCTACGGGCAGTTTGAGCTAGTCAGTGAGGATGATGAGCGCTTTAGTCACATCATCAAGCACGGCGGGCGCAAGGCTCAGGAGGATGCTATGGCTTCGCCTAATTTTTACGATCAGGACACAGAGGATCTGTTCCGCTGGTACGAAGCTGAGGCCAATCGCCGCGGCTTTAAGGTGGTTTCGTGAATAGCGATAAGCGGGAGGCCATCGCTACGCGGCTGGCTGAGATTGCGGCTAAAAACGATGGGCGGCTCACGCCGGACGACGTGCTGAAAGATGCGAAGAGCGTCAAAAGCCCTCTCCATGACCAATTCGAGTGGGATGATTCCGACGCTGCGAGGCAGTGGCGCTTGGGTCAGGCTAGGACATTAATACGCTCGGTTAAGATTGAGATCGAAACGACGAGCCGAATAGTGTCCACTGTCTGTTATATCCGCGACCCTACAGCGGATAAAGAGCAGGGATATGTGCAAGTGGCCAAGCTGCGTGACGATGAGTCGCTTGCTAGGGAGGCACTGAACACGGAAATGATTCGCGTGTCGTCGGTGTGTGAGCGGGCAAGGTCTCTTGCGCTAGCGCTTGGGCTTGAGTCTGAGCTACAGGATATACAGATGCGCGTTGAGAAGCTGCGGGGGATTATTTCTCTGGCAGCTTGATTTGGCTGGCGGGGCAAGGCACGGCTTGGCCCGGCGCGGCATGGTGAGGCAAGGCAAGGCTGGCTAGGCGAGGCCGGGACAGGCAAGGCATGGCAGGGCGAGGCAAGGCTGGCAAGGCTGGCAAGGCTGGCAAGGCACGGCATGGCCGGGACTGGCGGGGCGTGGCAAGGCTGGCGAGGCAAGGCGCGGCCGGGACAGGACAGGCGAGGCGAGGCAAGGCAAGGCTGGCGGGGCAAGGAGTGGCGCGGCGAGGCGCGGCTTGGCGCGGCTAGGCAAGGCTGGCATGGCGTGGCACGGACGGGCCTGGCACGGCTGGGCAAGGCAAGGCTGGCAGGGCGTGGCTAGGCTAGGAGTGGCGCGGCAAGGCATGGCAAGGCTGGCGTGGACTGGACTGGCTCGGCGGGGCCGGGCGGGGCAAGGCTGGCGTGGATGGGCCCGGCGGGGCAGGGCGTGGCTGGGCACGGCTAGGCAAGGCAAGGCAAGGCAATAGCAGTAATCTCCAATAAAGGCGGCTTCGGTCGCCTTTTTTAATGGCAAAAATTCAATACAAGGTCACTTCGGTGGCCTTTTTTTATGGGCGCGATAAATGCAAAACCAGTTTGATACGGCTCATTATCCCGATGCAGTGCCTGCTGAACTGGTGGCGGGCGCTCGCTGGGCGTGGACGAGGGCAGACATAACCCTTGCATACCCAACAGCCAGCTACACGTTGACGTTCCGACTACTGCAATTGATAGCGCCTTTCGCTGTGAAGAACGTCATTGCCAGCAAGATTAGCGCGGCACACGTTGTTGAGGTAGTAAGCGCAAACACCACGGGCACTGCGCTTGGCGATTATACCTGGCAGGCGATTATTGTTCGTGACAGTGACGGCGAGAAAGTGCAGGTCGATCAAGGACTGCTAACCATTCAGCCGGATCTGATAGCGCCGGGAGAATCGTCCTCGTGGGTGTATCAAGTCCTGATTGCCATCCGCGCCACCTTGAAAAAGACAGCATCGAAAGAGCAGTCCAGTTATTCGATTGGCGGGCGTTCCCTGTCGAACAGAACCCCGCTTGAGTTACTGGAAATGGAAAAAGAATTCACTGACCGCTGGCGCAGAGAGCAATCGGATATTGAGAAAAACGCTGGCCGTAGATTCAGTCGCCGTGTGCTAGTCAAAATGGGCGCTTGATATGGGATTATTTGACCGCTTTAGCCGCAAAACTGTTACTGCTCGACGCATTCATTCGCCCAATCCGCATACACACATGGGGGTACGGAGCGCTGGATTTTTTAGCAAGGACGTTGGCCGACTGCTGTCCGGCTGGGAAACCGATAGCAGCTCTATTGATTATTATTTACAGGCGGAACTGACAGAGCTGCGGGCGCGATCTAGAAAGATGGTTCGCTCTAATCCGTATGGCAAGCGGTTCATCGCAACGATTAAGTCTAACGTTGTCGGGCCTGTTGGTATTGGCATTCAGGCACAGAGCTTGATGGGCATGAACCTCGACACATCAGCAAATGATGCGATCGAAGCGGCTTTCAAAGATTGGGCACAAAACCATTGCGACTATCGGGGTCGGACTAATTTTGTCGATATGCAAAACCTCGCCATCAGTTGCGCGGGGCAAGATGGTGAGTTTCTTTTTCGCAAGCACCACGGCAAGAGCGCTGGCGCGTATGGATATTCTCTTGAATGTATCGACCCTGAGCTACTGGATACACGCAAGAACACGCCTACACGTAACGGGCAAATCCGGCTTGGCGTTGAATATGACGCATCCGGTCGGATTATTCAGTATCACTTCCGCTCCCGGAATGCTGACGGTACCTATGGCCACCAGAACGGCTACATTATTAGCGCGAAAAATATCATCCATGGCTTCATCGCTGAGTGGCCGGATCAATCGCGTGGTGCTCCGTGGATGCACAGCAGCCTGGAGCGATCAAAGCACTTAGAGAAGTATGAGGAAGCTGCGATTGTAAAGGCTCGAAGCACTGCGGCAACGATGGCCGTCATGCGGACGCCGGCAGGCGAGCAGGGATACGAGGGCGAGGAGGACGGAGGAGACGGCATTACGCTTGATGCTTTTGAAGCGGGCACAATCAAAGACATAGGCAACAGGGAAATAACTAATCTCGATTCGTCCTATCCGCACCAGATGTATGCGGCCTTTGTTAAAAGCCAATTACAGGGCATCGCATCAGGTCTGGGAATTTCTTATCACTCGCTATCGAACGACCTTGAGGGCGTCAACTACTCGTCCATACGATCAGGGGTTTTGGAGGATAGAGAAGTATACAAAGGCTTGCAGAGCTGGTTTATCCGCTCTTTTATGCGGCCAGTGTACGAGGAGTGGCTGTCATACGCTTATATGTCCGGCGCTATCAAGATCAACACGCGCCCACTGGCTCGGCCTATTCAGCAATACATGCCTGCCCACTTTCAGGCGAGGCGCTGGGCGTGGGTAGACCCGCTTAAAGACGGCAACGCCAACAAGCTGGCGATTGATTACCGACTGAAATCACACTCCCAAGTCATGCGCGAGCAAGGGGATGACCCTGATTCTGTCTGGCGAGAAATTGCGAGAGATCAAGACATGATGAAGCAGTTAGGAATTGCGCCGATTGCAAGCCCTGACCAACCTGAGACCGAGGAATTACCTGATGACTAAAAACACGATTGAGGCCATGCCACTGGAGCGCACTTTTACCATACAAAGTCGCGCAGTGGATGATGAGGCGCGAACAGTAGAAATTTCCTTCAGTTCCGAAGAACCCTACGAGCGGTATTTCGGTTCTGAGGTTTTAAGCCATAACCCGCAAAGTGTGAGGCTTGCCCGTCTGAATGGCGGCGCTGCGGTGTTGGTGAATCACGATTCTGGCGATCAAGTCGGAGTCGTGGATTCTGCTCGTATTGATGACGACATGAAGGGGCGGGCCGTGATCCGCTTCAGCAAGTCTCAGCGAGGGCAGGATGTTTTTCAGGATGTGAAGGACGACATTCGCCAGCTAGTGTCCGTAGGTTATCGAATTCATAGATACAAAACGGTGGAGCGTGAGGGTATGTCTGACCTTGTAACCGTCACAGACTGGGAACCTTTCGAGGTTTCGATCGTCGCTATTCCGGCTGATGCCACTGTTGGCGTTGGACGATCCGCAGAAGAATTACTTGAAACTAAAATCAAAGCCAAACAAAAGGAAGTTCACATGGAAACTATCAAAGAAGAAGTACAGGTTGAGGCGGTCACTTTTGACGCTACAGCAGAGCGCACCAAAATACGCACAGAAGAAAAGAACCGCACAGAAGCTATTCGCGGCCTTTCTGATTTGCATGATCTTGGCGATCTCGCAAAGCAGGGAATTAGCGAAGGCTGGAGCTTGACCGATTTCAACAAAAAAGCGCTTGAAGTAGTAGGCGAGCGAAACCAAAAAGCGCGCACTGAGTCACGCCATTCTGGTGAAGTTGATCTCTCTCCGAAGGATCGACAAGAGTTCAGCATGATCCGATTGATGGATGCCATCAGCAATCCCAATGATAGATCAGCACAGAATCGCGCAGGTTTTGAGCTGGAAGTTTCAGCCGAATCACAGCGCGGATTTGGTAGCGACTTTAAGTGTCGTGGTGAGTTTGTGCCTGACAGCTTACTGTCTGGCAAGCGTGACTTGTCAGCCGGTATAGCTACAGACGGCGCTGAACTGGTTGCCAACAACCTGCTGGCAGATAGCTACATTGAGGTGCTCAGAAACGCTATGGTGACCGCTCAGGCGGGTATTACTATCCTGCCCGGCTTGATTGGTAACGTTGCGATTCCTCGCCAAACTTCTGGCGCTGCATCAACGTGGATCAGCGCTGAAGATGGTGACGCTACCGAAGGTGAAGCACAGTTTGATCAGGTCACACTGACGCCGAAAGACTTGGCGTGCTACACCGAAGTCACGCGCCGCTTGTTGTTGCAATCAACTCCCGCAATTGAGGGTATTGTTCGCCGCGACTTGGCTATGGCTCAGGCGCTTGGCATTGATAAAGCTGTGCTTTACGGGACGGCTGCGTCAGGTCAGCCGCGTGGCATCAAGAATCAGACAGGTGTGCAAACGCTTGATCTGGCCGCAGCTAGCCCAACCTACGCGGAAATCATCATCATGGTTCGCAAAGTGCTGGCGGGTAACGCGCTGACAGGTACTCCGCAGTGGTTGATAAGCCCGGCGGGCTGGGAAGCACTGAGCACTACGCCCAAGCAAGGCTCTGGTGTTGAGGGCAATTTCATCCTCGGAGAAAATAACCGCATTGCCGGTTATGAGCGACAGGTGTCCAACCAGGTGACCACTGAAGAATATTTCTTCGGTGATTTCTCTCAGGTGATGCTTGGCGAGTGGGGCGGTTTGGAGATCAATGTCGATCCCTTTACCCAGAGCCTGAAAGGCCGAATCCGTTATATCACTTTTAAGACTTGTGATGTTGCGGTACGTCAGCCTGGCTCATTCTGCTACGCGCACGATGGCATAGTGTAAACCTGTTGTATTGGGGGCTTCGGCCCCCTTTTCTTTTAAGGATTAACCAATGGATTCACCACTACCAAAAACTATCCGATTACTTACTTCCACAATTTGCGGCGGCAAAACTGTTCAATCTGGGGAGACTGTTGATGCCAGTGTGTATGACGCGAGTTATCTTGTGGCAACAGGCTCGGCTGTTTATGCCGACAAGCCAGAAAAGGCAGTCAACAAGGCAAAGAAAGAAAAGAAGCTACCGAATCGAATGATCGCTGATGTGCAGGTTAATAATCGTGACACTGGCGAGTGATATTTTAAGCGATCTGTCTGACGTATTCCTGACTGATTTTGCTGTGACTGTGACAGCAACAACATGGGGCACAGCGCCGCTCGCTATTTTTGATAATGATTATGTTGAGTATAACGACGTGTCAACGGTCGCGCCTTTCTTACTGATGAGGGATTCTGACGTTTCAATCAGTGCGAGGAGTGGCGATTTGTTCACGGTTGATTGCATTAACTATAAGCTGGTAGACAAGCAGTATTTTGATCCCAGTATGACCCGAATTATTTTGGGGCTTGTATGAAAGTAGAGTTTAAGTCCGACAACAAAAAGCTGCAACGACATCTCAGGGAATTGAGCGAGAAACACGCGCCCGCTGCTCAGTCGTTTGCGCTAAACAGCACGGCGGCTTATATCAAGCGAGAGGCCGTCAAGATTGCGTCGAAAGCTACAGGCGTGCCGACCACGATATTAAAGAACAGGATTGCAGTACCACGGGGTAAAAAGTCTACTATTCGCGGCCTCAAGACTGTGATTTTCGGAGGGCTTTGGCCGGTCAAGGTTTCGAAGCTCAAGCCAGCTCCCAGAAAGCTAAAAAGTGGGGCGGTAAAATACAAGACAATGAAGGGTGAGCCGGTAAACCCCAATGCATTTATGGGCAAGAACACCAATGGCTCAGACAGTGTTTTTGTCCGAAAGGGTACGGGAAGGTTGCCAATCAAGAACGTGACGGTAGAAATTGGCCCGCAAGTAGAGCGAGCAATACAGGGATTTTCTGGCGGCCAACTAGCTAAAGACAAATACAGCAAAATGCTTTTTTCTCAAATGGATAGGCGCGTTCGTGGAGGATTGATTCGCATGGGCGTTAAAGTCACATGAGCCACGCGAGGCAAAAGATCAGAGATCATATAGCTACGATTTTGGACGCGATACCTGACATTGATGTGTTCAACTCGCGGGTGTATCCGATTGTTACCCTCCCGGTTATTTCAGTGTTTACGCTTTCCGAGGAATCAAGTTCAGAAAATGAATTATTGACCGCACCTCGAAGGTACAGCCGAAGGCTAATCGTTGATATTGCGATTACTGTCAGCGACTCGGTTGACTGCGATGAAGTGGCCGACGACTTTGCAAGTTTGTGTGAAATAGCAATGGCGGCTGATACCACGCTAGGCGGGAAGGTGACTGATTCTATGCTGGCAACTACCACAACCGAAATGAACGCAGGCGAGAAGCCGATATTTGTGACGAATCTTATTTATGAGATTTGGTACAGAACAACAGCCGGTGATCCCGATAACGTCATTTAACTTAAACCCAACAAAGACCCGCTTCGGCGGGTTTTTTATGCCTGAAATTTGGAGCAATTATGGATTTTTACATAGACGAAAAGGGCGACCGTTACGCGGTTGATTTGTTCGGCAAGAAAACATTAACAGACCCAGAAGTGACTGGAGAAGTCGCTTCTCCGGTGCAACCAAAAACACCTAAACTCAAAGCACCGCAAACCGAAGATGAGGATTAACCCATGCCATTATTAGCGCGTAAAAAGATACTTCTTGCCAAGATCGAAAGCACCTATGGCACAGATTCAACCCCCACGGGTGCGGCTAACGCCATACAGACGAGCGACTTGTCAATCACTCCTCTGGCTGGTCCGACTGTGTCCCGTAATTTAGATAGATCGGTTCTTGGCGGAGACTTACAGATACAAGTAGGGACGTTTGTCGAACTTTCTTTTATGGTTGAGATGGCTGGCGGAGGAGGTATTGACACGCCTGCGGCCTATGGCCCGCTCTTGCGCGCTTGCGGAACCGCCGAAACGGTTACTGCTGCAACCAGTGTTCGCTATGACCCTATATCAACAGCTCCTCCAGGTCTGTCGATGTATTTTGCGCACGATGGGCAACTGCACAAGGTGGTAGGCGCTCGCGGCAGTGTCGCCTTGCAGATGGATCCCGGCACGATTCCAAAGTATGCGTTTACTTTTACAGGTCTGTATGTCGCGCCCTCATCCACAGGCGACCCCACGCCGGACTTTGCCGCGTACATCGTGCCAGTGCCGGTAAATAAGGTGAACACGGCGACATTTACGCTGCACGAAACGGCGATGAACGTCACCGCTTTTAGCGTGGATTTTGCCAACGAAGTGATTTACCGCAACATCATCGGCGAAGAATCTGTCCAGATTGTGGATAGAGCTGTTGTTGGCACTATCTCTTTTGAGTCTCCCGCAATATCAGCAAAAAACTGGTTTGAAATTGCGCGCCTTTCAACACTGGGTAGCCTTAACGTTATCCACGGAACTGTGACAGGCAACAGGGTTATTGTTAGCTCTCCGAGTGTGCAGCTAATATCGCCAACATATGCCGAATCAGATGGCGTTTCAATCATATCAGCCAGCCTCTCGCTGTTGCCGTCCTCTGTTGGCAACAACGAAATCCGAATTATAACCACCTAAGGAAAGTTTATGTTTGAACTACGAGCGCAGGCAACATTCACATGGCCCGCAAAGGCTAAAGTGCCAGACGGCGGGAAATATGAAACGGTGCCTTTTGATGTAACCTTTAAGGTTTTGTCTCAGGATGAAATCAACGTGCTGATTGGTGACGATGCGGAAGGCGGATCTATTCGTGTGCTGCGTGAGGCGTTAGTTTCGTTTTCGGGTTTTCCTGTGAGGGACGAGGACGGCGAGCTGTGCGAGGACGACGAATCACGCAATGATATTATATTGCGGGTGCCGTACTTTGTCAGCGCGTTATCTGATGCCTGGATTGCAGGTATATCCGGGCGACGAATAAAAAACTGAAGGACGCTGTCGATCATCTAGTTGGCGGCAGCGGTGGATCAAAAGAACTAGAGGATGATCTTGATTACTGGGGAGCGCCTGAAAGCGCAAGGCCGCCGGCAGTGTCCGAAACTTTTGGCGTTATGCCGGAAAACTGGGACTCTCTTAACGTCTTTATTGCAATGCAAACGCAATGGCGAATATCCCCAACTGGATCAAGAACCGGGCTGGAGTATTCCAGCATTCGCCCCGTGTGTTACGCAAAAAAAATAAGGCTCACGCCGGAAATTTTTGCTGATGTTCAAATCATGGAAATCACGCTCATAAATCGAGAGTCAAAAAATGTCAACAGGTAGATTTGACTACGTGCTGCAAGCCAGCGCATCGGGGTTTACCTCCGAAGTGCAAAAGGCAGAACGCTCTGTTGACGGCTTGGATAAGTCGCAGAAAAACGCCAAGCGCTCAGGCGATGACTGGTCGAAAGGCACTGAAAAGCTGACGACGGCATTCAAGACTTTAGGCGTTGGTCTGGCTGTGGCTTCTGCTGCTGGTGCCGTTATTTTTAATAAAATGATTGCCGCCACTATCGAACAAGATAGGGTAATGGCGCAGCTCAATGCGACATTGAAATCAACAGCCGGAGCAGCTGGTAAAACTGCTAGCGATCTAGCCAAAACTGCCGCTGAACTGCAAAAGATCACAACATACGGCGATGAAGCCATTATTTCGGCACAGTCTTTGCTGCTAACATTTAAGGAGATAAAGGGAGACAATTTCGACCGCACGACCAAAGCCGTTTTGGATATGTCAACAGCAATGGGCACTGATTTAAAATCAGCAGCTATTCAGCTTGGCAAGGCGCTCAATGATCCATCCACTCAACTTTCAGCACTGTCTCGGTCTGGTGTTTCCTTTTCGGAATCGCAGAAGGAAATGGTTAAGGCGATGGTCGAGTCTGGAAACATCGCAGAAGCGCAGACACTCATCCTTAAAGAGCTTGAATCACAGTTCGGCGGCTCTGCTGAGGCAGCTAGAAACACGCTAGGCGGCGCTCTGGAGGGGCTTAAAAACAACTGGGGAGATCTATTCGAGGTTCAGGGACAGGCGTCTGAGGGCATGGTCGATTCCATAAATACGCTAAACCAGACCATATCTGACCCGCAATTTAAAGAGTCGATGGACGCGATTTTGAACGGCCTCATAGGTATAGTTAATTTTGCCGCTAAAGGCGCTGCCGCGATTGCATTTTTATACCAGACCATTGCCGGTACACGAGAAAAAACGCTAGTTGATCTTGGAGAGGAGATTGATACAGTAAGCACTGCGCTTGCGAACCTTGAAAAAAACCGGCGGGGCAGCTCTGCGACCGCAATTAAATACCGCGCTCAACTCGTCAGTTTACAGAAAGCATATGACGCAGAAGTAAAAGCGATCAATTCCGCAGGCAAATCTATTACGGCGCTATCGCCGATTATTGTCACGGCTACAGAGCGAACTGCGTCATTTGCAACAGCAACAGAAAAATCCTCCACGGCTTTAATCAAAAAAGCCGCATCATGCAGCAAGGCTGCAACTGAGGTTGCCAAGCTATCCCCGATTATCGTCACCGCAACGAGAAAAGCTGAAGTATTCGGAACGGCTAACGTTAGTGCAGCAGAAGAAACCTCTGAGGCGTGGGAGTCTGCACGCAGCACGCTGTCTGATTTCTTTTTTGAAATGGCCCGCGATGGAAACAACGCTTTTGATACCCTAGTAAAGGGATTTAAAGCGATGATCGTCAAGATGCTGGCCGAGGCTGCGGCTAACCGCATACTGTTGGCCGTGGGAATTGGCGCGACTTCCGCCGGCGCTGCTGCCAGTGTTGCCGGTGGAGCCGGTGGGGCTGCGGGTAGCGCCTCATCGCTGCTGTCTGGCGGTAGCTTTTTGGCTGGATTATCCGGTGGCATTGCTGAGGCTGGGCAGGGATTTTATGAGGGTATCGGGACATTTGCCAGCAACAACGGGCTGACAGGAATCGGTGACGCGGCTTATACCAAAGGGCTAAACACG
>Ga0208768_1001382_pt1 | contig 12890 bp, 14 predicted proteins | sample AntAceMetag02UK1_FD_184760 | JGI IMG/M metagenome (GOLD analysis project Ga0208768, IMG submission 184760) | Saline lake microbial communities from Ace Lake, Antarctica - Antarctic Ace Lake Metagenome 02UK1 (SPAdes) (version 2) | ecosystem: Environmental > Aquatic > Non-marine Saline and...
AATTACCGGCGCCAGCGTCGTCGTCATTACGTTATCGCTCTCGGGAATCGGCATTGGTACCGCGATTGCGGTGGAGCGCTACCTCGTCTCCGAGGTCGACCGAAAGATTGACAATGTGGCGTTGGGGTTACCCCCAAGCCTGAGCACCCAAGATTTTGGGGCTTTTGACACTGCCGGGGGACCCGGAGCGCGGAGTAGTTACTTCCTCGGCGCCGTCACCCCCGACGGAGAATTGCTGGCCAGCAATGTTCGTGACGATGAGGGTGACTATCGCCCCGATGTGAGTGGATTCACTTCCAGCTGGGTCCTCAACAACACACCCTCGGTCACCGTTAACAGCGTGGATGGTGCCACCGAGTGGCGCGTCCACACCTACGCGCTCAGCATTGTCAGCGAAGCAGCAATGACAAAAAGTGCCGCCACCCTCGTCATCGCTGTCGATCTTCAAGAATCTCGCCAAACCGTCGCAAGCTTCAGCTCCATCTTCGTATCCTTTGGAATTGTTGCCGTTATCTTGAGCGCATTTCTTACCCGACTGCTCGTCACCAACACGTTGAAGCCTTTGCGCGAAGTCGAACTCACCGCCGCCCGTTTTGCCGGTGGAGACTTCTCCCAGCGCTTAGGGAACTCCTCCCCGCACACCGAAGTGGGGCGACTCACTCGCAGCTTGAACACCATGCTTTCGCGCATCGACCGGGCTTTTGCCGACCGCGCAGACACGATTGACAAGATGCGGCGCTTCATTGGGGACGCAAGTCATGAGCTTCGCACCCCGTTGGTGTCTGTCCGTGGTTATGCCGAGCTTTATCGCATGGGTGCTTTGACCAAAAAAGCGGAGGTTGCCCAAGCGATGGAGCGCATCGAAAAAGAAGCAGAGCGGATGACCTCCCTCGTCACAGACTTACTCGAGTTGGCGCGACTGGATGAAGCAAAACCGCTGGAGATTGTCCCCGTTGACCTGGGATCACTCGCGCATGATGCCGCCTTAGATGCCGGCGCTAGTTCCCCCGATCGCACCATCACACTCTGGCGGGACGGCGAACTGGTCCGGGACCCTCAGACCTTGCCCTCCATTGTGGTGAAGGGCGAAGAAAACAAAATCCGTCAGGTGCTGGCAAACCTGTTACAAAATGCTGTTCGTTTCAGCCCTGAGGGCTCCCCCATCGAACTGATCCTCACCCACGACACAACCCGTGGATTCGGCATCATCCGGGTTGTCGACCACGGGGAAGGCATCCCCCTGCAGATTCGGGAAAAGATTTTTGATCGGTTGTGGCGGGCAGACAGCTCCCGAGCCCGCGAAACGGGGGGCTCGGGTCTGGGCCTGGCCATCGTCCACACAATTGTGTCCCGGCTGAACGGGTCGATAGCAGTGGAGGAAACCCCGGGTGGTGGTGCCACGTTTGCCGTGTCCCTGCCCTGTGTCCCCCGGCAATCCCGTTAGGTGCTTTCGCACACTCTGCAGAAGTGACGACGCGAGGCGTTGATGGGCGCACTACGGTCAAATCCTCTTCGAAAGGATAACCATGACCCAGTACAGCGTTGATAGCGAAGCTGTCACCCACGCCGCTCATCAAGCCCGCGCCACCATCGCCAGGCTCCAGAGCGAGGTGGCAAGCCTGAATGCGCACCTCCAGTCGCTTGGCTCAACCTGGAGTGGCCCCGCAGCGAGTGCTTTTGTTGCCGTCCACGACCAATGGCGTCACACCCAACTCAGGGTGGAAGAAAGTCTCCACGGCCTTACCGAGGCGCTCACCCATGCGGGTGCTCACTACCAAGAAATGGAAATTGCTAACACGAAGCTTTTCCAGCGTTAACGACCGCACGGGGCACCCCGAAGGATGCCCCGTGTGGTGGTGAACTTCTAGAAGCCCATTCCGTCCATGCCACCGGAGGGGTCGCCACCAGAAGCAGAAGCAGGTTCTGGCTTCTCGGCAACAACAGCTTCGGTGGTGAGGAAGAGACCGGCGATAGAGGCGGCGTTCAGCAGTGCTGAACGCGTTACCTTGACGGGGTCTGCAATCCCAGCAGCAAGCATGTCAACATACTCACCAGTCGCAGCGTTCAAGCCGTGACCAATCTTGAGTCCGCGAACGTGCTCTGCCACAACACCGGGCTCGTGGCCGGCGTTGATGGCGATCTGCTTCAGGGGGGCGTCGATGGCAACCTTCACAATGTTGGCGCCGGTTGCTTCGTCTCCTTCGAGCTTCAACGTGTCAAGGATCTTGCCAGCCTGAATCAGGGCCACGCCACCACCGGCGACGATTCCCTCTTCAACAGCAGCCTTTGCGTTACGCACAGCATCTTCGATGCGGTGCTTACGCTCTTTGAGCTCAACCTCAGTCGCAGCGCCAGCCTTGATGACAGCAACTCCACCGGCGAGCTTCGCGAGGCGCTCTTGGAGCTTCTCGCGGTCGTAGTCGGAGTCGGTGTTCTCAATTTCCTGGCGAATCTGCTTCACGCGACCCGCGATAGCGTCGGACTCGCCGGCGCCCTCAACGATGGTGGTTTCGTCCTTGGTGACGACAACCTTGCGTGCGCGTCCCAGCATGTCCAGCTCAACATTCTCAAGCTTCAAGCCGACCTCTTCCGAGATCACCTGTCCACCGGTGAGAATGGCGATGTCCTGGAGCATTGCCTTGCGACGGTCCCCGAAACCTGGAGCCTTGACGGCGACAGACTTGAAGATGCCGCGGATCTTGTTCACGACGAGAGTCGCGAGGGCTTCACCCTCAACGTCTTCGGCGATGATCAGCAGCTGCTTGCCGGACTGAATGACCTTGTCAACGATGGGGAGCAAGTCCTTGATCGCTGCGATCTTCTGGTTGGCAATCAGGATGTAGGGGTCTTCGAAGACTGCTTCCTGACGGTCGGGGTCGGTGACCATGTAGGCCGAGAGGAAACCCTTGTCAAAGCGCATACCTTCGGTGAGCTCCAACGTCGTACCAAACGTGTTGGACTCTTCTACGGTGACGACGCCTTCTTTGCCGACCTTGTCGATTGCTTCTGCAATCAGGTCACCAATGGCGGTGTCAGCAGCAGAGATGGAGGCGGTTGCCGCGATTTCTGCTTTGGTTTCGACCTCTTTGGCGTTCTTCAGCAACTCGGCAGAAACAGCCTGGGTTGCCGCATCAATTCCGCGCTTGAGGCTAATGGGGTCGGCGCCGGCTGCCACGTTGCGCAGTCCTTCACGAACCAAAGCCTGAGCAAGAACAACAGAGGTGGTCGTGCCATCACCGGCAACGTCATCTGTCTTCTTTGCTACCTCTTTGACGAGCTCCGCACCGATTCTTTCAAACGGGTCGCTGAGTTCGATCTCTTTGGCAATCGAAACACCGTCATTGGTAATGGTGGGGGCTCCCCACTTCTTTTCCAAGACAACGTTACGACCGCGTGGCCCTAGCGTTACCTTCACAGCGTCGGCCAAAATGTTCAGACCGCGCTCGAGGCCGCGTCGGGCCTCCTCATCAAAAGCAATTAGTTTTGCCATCTATTCGTCCCTCCCGGACGTCGTGTGTGCCATACCTATTGGCACTCGCCTATTACGAGTGCTAATTGATTTTGGCACTCTCTGCCCGAGAGTGCAAGTAGCGTCGAAGTCGAGTTCGACTTACTGGATGGTCACCACAGCGGGGTCAACGCCGGAGCTTTCATTCGGGACCAACTCCACCCACGTATTTCCCTGTGCCAAGAGCACACTTTCACCGTCGGTGGTGGACAGGGCGATGGGGGACTCAGCAGTGGCCTTGATCCAGGTGATCTCAACAAAGGAGCCGCCGCTGAAGACCCACCCCGTGCCTTGGCTAATCAATTGTGTGGTCGGGATGTCCTCAATGACCTCAATGCGGACATTGAGAATCACAAGGTTGGTGGCATAAATCTGGTTACCGCTCGAGGCCGAATCGGCAGCTCCATTGGTCTGGAAACGCAAGAGCACACCCTGTGTTGCATCCCACTCCCAGGTGGGACTGGAGAAACCGCTAAAGCGCGCATTGACCGACGTCATTGCATCACCGGTGAGCACAGCGGTGGCGTTCTCAGCGCTGTCGGCGTAGTCGAACTGAGCCTCAGGCGCAGGAAGGTCGAGGTGCTCGGCCACAAGTTCAGGGGCTTTCACCAACACGTTGTGGGGGGCCACCTTGGCGCTGGTCCGATAGAAGGTCTCCTCGGTGTCGGGCTGGCCGTGAATGGCGTTGTAGACCGGGGCAGCCTGCATGGCCTGAATGAAACGTACCTGTCCGCCGGAATAGGCAAACACGCCACCGAAGGGGCTCACAATTTCAGGGTCCATGGGACGCACCGAGCGAACAGGACCAATCTCTGCGGGGAGCACCGAGTGCCAGACGGCGATGTAACGGGTGATTCCCCCCTCCACGAGCTCCTCAAACACAATGTCTGCCTCATCCAAACCCACTTGGGGCCTGGCGGAAGGATGATTGTCAATCTTTGCCCCCAACGCTGGACGGGCAAGGCTGCCCGCTTCAACGGTCTCTCCGGTGAGGGCTGCCACGGTGGAGTTATCAATAATGGCGGGTGCTGATTCACCACCACCATCAGTGCCCCCCTGGCCGGAGGAGGCATCATCGGAGGAACAACCGGCAAGCGCAAGGGCCGCGATGGCGGCGGACGCAAAAAATGTGGTGAAACGAGCGGCCATGAGAATGACGCCTTCCCTCAGGTGAATACTTCGGTTAGGTCGACTCGGTGTCGACGTAATCTGCTCCCAGAACCACCGTTATACGGGCACCCGGGTATGCGGTGGACTGGACAACGGCGTCCGCCTCAATCCCCAGCAGTTGGGCTATTCCCAACGCGCTGGCTTTATCAGCTTCTTCACTATACGCCACGACACTTTGTGCCACATCAGTCGAATCAGCGTTCGTTGCGGTGGTTTCTGGCCACCCCACATCGGTCAATCGCGTGGAGGCTCTCGCTGCCATACCTTGTGAGGCTGTGCCATTGAGCACGGTAAGAGTGAGGCCTTCGGTATCAATTTGGGTGGGATCCGTGACGGGAAGTACTTCGTCGACAACGGGCTCTTCTTCCACCGCCTGCTCTTCCTCCAGAGGCGCTGTGGCACCCCCGTCGATGACAGGGGGTGCTGAGTCTTCGAGAGTCAAGTTGGCAGCACTGCGGTCAACAAACCAGAGCCCACCGAGCACGAGGAGTGCCACCACCCCGAGGGCAATGCCCACGGGGGCAAACAGTGAGGCGGTGGAGCGGGTGCTGCGGTGAATTCCTACATACTTCTTTTCGCGCGACACATCATCAAAGCGGTCGGGAAGAAACGAGGGCTTGCCGCGAGGCATTAGTGACCCCCCTCTTTCGTGTGGCGCGTCGCCGTTTCCCGCATTTGTGCTGCCTCCTCTATTGCGCGAACCAGGGTCGCGTCATATCGCAAGGCTTCGGGCGAGCGACAAATTGTGTACACGCGCTGATAATAACGAGCTAAAGACAGGCTAAAGCGCTCCCTCACCGCAGATTCTTTATTCGCCATGGCCCCCCAATTACTGCGCTCAAACTCGAGCAGCTCCCGATCACCGTCGGTGAGCTCCGCTGGAGCCTGGGGTGAATCCATCATCGCTCCCATGCTATTGCGACTCAGCTGTCGCTGTGGTCTTCGGAATAGGCTAAACGCACTGTGAGATCTCTTGTCCGCCCTGTCGCTCTTGCTGCCTCACTCCTTCTGGTTGCTGCGGTGGCGGCGTGCCAACCGTCCTCGCTGCGCGAGTCAAGCCCGGTGGCCCCGGTGGCGGGGGAGCGACCACCCCTGGATTCGCTCACTTTCCTTGACTCCCCCGGTGACTTCCAGGGTCCCAGTACTGCTCTGCTCTCCGCCTTAGAAATTCCCGCACCAGCGGTGGCACCAGCACAAAACCTGCCCACCCGGGTCCTCTCAAACGAACTGGGGGATCCTCTCGAGGTGGACATCACCACAACCAGTCGGGTGCTGGCACTCGACATGTCCGGCTCTCTTGCCGCCACCGTCTGGGCTTTAGGGTTTGGCGAAACCTTGGTGGGGCGTGATATTTCCACCACCTTCCCAGGTGTTGAAGGGCTCCCGATTGTCACCGGCAGCGGTCACGCCATCTCCCCCGAAAGTGTCCTGGCGTTGCGACCGGATGTCATCATTACCGATGGCACGATTGGTCCCTTAGATGTTGTCCTGCAACTGCGCGAAGCCGGCGTTGCAGTCGTGTTTGTTCGGGAAACACCGGGCCTTACCGCGCCCGCTGCCATGGCCCGCTCGGTGTCCCGCATATTTGGGTCCCCCGAGGCAGGGGATGCCCTCGCCGAAACGCTCCACGCCGATATTGAGGCTGTCCGCGCCACCGTGTTAGCGAAAGTCTCCCGGGTTCCCTCGGAGCAACTCCGCATGGTGTTTCTCTACCTGCGGGGAACAAACGGTATCTACTACCTCTTTGGGCAAGAATCCGGGGCGGGGGACCTCATTGAAGCACTCGGTGGCGTCGATATTGCCACCGAAACCGGCTGGGTGGGGTTGCGCCCGATGACGGACGAAGCTCTGATTGCTGCCAACCCCGACCTGATTTTGGTGATGACGGAGGGCCTCGCAAGTGTCGGCGGTGCCGAAGAGCTCGTGATCAAGAAACCCGCAATAGGGCTCACCCCTGCGGGGCAAAACCTCCGTTTTGTGGATATGGCGGATTCCCAAGTACTAAGTTTTGGTCCCCGCACACCCGGGGTTATTGACGCCCTTGCCCGCGCGATTTACGCACCCGAACAATAGTGAGAGCGGCAACCCCGCCCAGAACCGCAAGCCCCGCAACTCCTCCCACAATCCCCCACGGTGCTGTCTCTGGCAGTAGGCAACCCGGTGTTGTGGTGATGCGGAAATCCAGTGGGTCGAGGGCTTCCCCTGCCGGGTAGGTACCAAAAGCATCGGAGCCAGCCTCCGTCAGCGTCACGTTGGCCTGCGTCACCGACCAGGTGCCAGAGTCCGAATCGAGCGTGCTGTCATCCCAGCTGAGGGCGGCGAAGGGAACCTGGGGTTGCGCAACACTGACCTCTTCCATCGTGTCACCCACCACATCCAGGTACAGGGTGGCGGTGGAATCGCTCTCGAACACCAGACGCGGGTTTCCTAAGCTGGTGTCCAAAATCCCACCGTGCCCGATGAACCTCAGGGCGCCGTTGAACTCTGCCTCACCTGCAGAGCGATCGGGCATCAGGTATCCGTTTTGCCCCGTGAAAGAAAAAGTGGGGGTGTCATAGCCCACCTCCCCCTCGACGGTCCATTCTCCTTGCGCAATAGCGCCGGAAATATAGGATCGGAAAGACTCTTTGAAGCCCCACGTCATGACAACTTCTTCGAGGGTGCAGGACCCTGCGGGCGCCACAGCGGGGCCGGTCATCGAGGCCACAATCACCGCAGCAACCGCGAGCCTAAGCACGGAGGTTTTTCACCATTAGGCGGTGCGGGATGCCCGCTTCCTTGAACGTGTCCCCCACCTCTTCAAACCCCATCGAGGCATACAGCGGCATCACATACTCCTGGGCATGCAAATAAAGGGGTCGCTCCCCCATGAGCGCTAATGCTTCTTCCAACAGCTCCTTAGCGAGCCCTTTGCCGCGACAATCTTTCCGCACCACCATCCGCCCCACACTCCAACTAGCACCCTGATGTGTCTTTGCTGCCGACTCATCGTGGACGAGGCGCAGATAGCCGGTCATCCCCTGCTCGTCCGCCCTCCACAGGTGAAGGGTGTCAGGGTGGCGATCGAAAGCATCCAGCTCTTCTTCGTCAATTTTCTGCTCGAGGAAAAAGATTTCGGTGCGCAGCACCGCCATCTCAAAAACTTCGTCAGGTGTGAATTCACCCCACGTTTTCACCACAGTGGCACAGTTTGTCATTGAAGAGAGTTTAATGGGGGGCTCAAGGTTTCTTCTGAACAAAGGATTCACCATGGTGGACGCAGTGACCAAAGATAACGCCCTGTGGAAGGCTGAACTCCCACCGGAGCGGTATGCCATCCTGCGCGAAGCGGCCACCGAACCACCGTGGAGTGGTGAGCTACTCGCCGAGAAGCGCGACGGTGTCTACTCGTGCGCGGGGTGCGGACAGGCGTTGTTTAGAAGCGACACCAAGTTTGAGTCTGGTTCGGGGTGGCCATCGTTCTTTGATGCCATTGAACCAGGCGCTGTCATCCTCCACCAAGATCGGAGCCTGGGAATGTTGCGCACCGAAGTGGTGTGCGCGGCGTGCAATGGTCACCTTGGGCACCTCTTCGATGACGCTGTGGGCACCCCCACCGGTCAGCGCTATTGCATGAACTCTCTGGCGATGGAGTTTGAGGAAACTACCGGCTAAAGCTTCTTTGCCAGCGTCACCATCGCCGAACCCACCAGGGTGACCACGGCACCAATGATGGTCAGCAGTTGAAGATCAGAGGTTGCCACCGGAGCGATGGCGTCCAAAATGACCGAGCCCACTAATTGGCCTGCCACTAACGAAACTCCGAGCCCTAACACGCCGATAATCGTCACCGCGGTGACTTGGATGGCAATAAAGAATGCGCCCACCGCGCCCCCAACCCACAACCACCAGGTGGTGGGCCACACCTCTGGCACTCCGGTGAAGGGCACCGCCACAAGAAAAATCACCAACAACACTGTGGTGCCAACAAGAAAGTTCACAAAGGTGGCACTCAACGCTGACCCCGAAACAATGCGAATTCGGCCGTTAACAGCTTGCTGAAACCCTGTGCCAGCTCCCGCGAGCAGGGGCAACAGAAAAAGTATTCCCAACAGGTCGCCCTGACCTGGCTGAACGTCCAAGGCGAGCGCCACCCCACCCAACACGATGACCGCGCCAGCGATACGCCACGCGTTCAGGGCCACCCGAGGGGCGCCAAACCAGCCCCTCGTGTCAATGACGAGTGCCCCTAAGGTTTGCCCGGTCACCACCGCAATCGTGAACAGGGCCACACCGAGAACCCCGGCGCTGAGTCCTTGGGTGAGAACCAAAAAGCCTCCTCCCACACCCCCGATAACGGACCACCAGGGAATCTCTCGGCCCCGCACAGCCGCGAGAGCTTTCACAATTCCTGCGCGGCCCGATCGTCGCGTGGCCAGAACAACACCGAGGATGGCAAGCCCAATAGAGAACGAAAGCAGCGCGGCCAGGAACCCGTTATCCAGTGCAAGCCCAAACTCACCATTGATCCGGGATTGGAGGGCAACCAACATCCCAGAAATCACGCTGGCCACAATGGCCACACTGACGCGGGCGCGAGGGGAAAAGGCCATCATCAGGAGTTAAGGCTACCCCGCAGGGAAGTAGTGGGCGATGTGGTTACCTCTGGGGCAGCACCGGACGCTTCCATTGCTCACCAACACCAGATGCAGCTATCCTCGGGCCATGAGAAACGGTTTATTGGGCGCTGGGTTTCTTGTGGTGTTTTCGATCGTGGTGATGACCTATCCGACCTATGCCGACAACGATGCGGTCGTGTTGATCGTCGTGGGAGCACTGATGGCGATCGCGCTCGGCGCGATTGTCCTCTCGGGCTCACCCAAAACGACGGATGACGACGAGCCCTAGCAGCGGAACACTCCGGTGAACAAACCCACGCACCGTTTCTGGTTTTTCCATGCCTCCAGAGAAACTTGTGCTGGAAATCACGGAAGCCTCCCTCGTCGGCCCTGATTCGTTAGCCCAACTCAACACCATGGCAAAGGCAAAGGTGCCAGGGCGCTTTACCGGCTTCTGGTTGACCCCCAGGTGAGGGTAGAGGGGGTAGCGAATTATGCTGAGGGGGTGGCCTCAACACGGATTGCTCTCTGGGATAACGCTAGGTTTCTAGCGATCACACTCGTCGTGCTCGGCCACGCCCTCACGAAAACCGCGGCTGCGACCGAGAGTTCTTACATTCTCTACACCGCGATCTACCTCTTTCACATCCCCCTCTTCGTGTTCCTCTCGGGCTACTTCTCCTCAGCAGATGCCCCCACCCTCAAGCGCGTTCAGGGTGTCGTCGTGGACCTGTTGGTGCCCTACCTAATTTTTGAAACCGTGTGGTCCCTCATTCAGAGCATCAACGCTGGTGCTGTTGTGTTTAACCCGCTGCGCCCCTCGTGGACACTGTGGTTCCTGCTCTCACTTGCGGCCTGGCGAATTCTTCTGCCCTACCTTGCTGTGATCCCGGCACCCCTCATCACCAGCACCTTCATCGCAGTCGCATCGGGGTATTGGAGTGTCGACCAGACGCTGTCACTGTCTCGAACCCTCGCCTTTTTGCCCTTCTTTGTTCTGGGGTGGAAGGCGAGAGGTCTAGGCCTTGGCGACTGGTGGCTTGCTCAGTCACGAAAAGCCACCCTGCTGTGGCGGGGCGCAGCCCTCAGTGTTCTTTTAGGGGTGCTGGTGGCCATCGCCCTGAACGCTGGGAGGCTTCGATCCGTGGGCTTTCGTAAGCTCCTCACCGCCGATATGAGCTATGCCACAGCTGGTTTTGAGCAATGGTTCTCAGGCGGACTGCGCTTCGGGGTTTTCATCATTGCAACCCTGATGATGGCTGCGTTCATAATTCTTACTCCCCAGGCCACCACCTGGTTCACCGCTCTTGGCGGAGCAACCCTAACGATCTATCTACTCCACAGTTTTGTTCTTGCACCCCTTCGAGCAACCGATGTGCTCTCAGGAGAGGTGGCGTGGTGGCACCTTCTGCTCATTGTTCTGGGCAGTATTGGACTCACCGTGCTTTTGGCCCAACCTAGCGTGACCCGACTCTTTGCGCCGCTGACCCACCCCACCTGGGCCCTAGGGCAACGGGCCGGCGACCGGTCTTAGAAGCTGAAAAAGACAACACCATCTCAGCGGAATCCCACGGGGACCACCCACTCAAAGGTTCAGCAGGGCCACCTGAGAGAATCGAACTCTCGACCTTCTCATTACGAGTGAGACGCTCTACCAACTGAGCTAAGGCGGCATACCCCTGTAAGTATAGGGAATTACTAGGATTCTACTGGCCTGCAGGGGTAGCGGGAGCTGAGCGTGATTTCCCTCTATTTCCGCCTGTTTTCGTCCCATTCCGTCTTTTATACGGAATATATACGGAATGCTGAACTGGCTTTCAGAGCTCCTTACAAACGGTAATCGCTCAAAAGTTTGTCTCGGAACCGATTCCGAGACATATCCCGTAGCGATCGAAGTAGAACGATGCAGACCAAGCCCCGAAAAGGCTCCCGTGGGACCAAACCACAGTTCTGCCACCATCCGCCGAGGGCATTGTCGTGAATGGCACACCAGCGCAGGTTTCGAACTCGGCATAAGTCCAACCTCTCACGTTGCCCAACGAGGTAAAGAACTTCTGAGGATTCGGGGTCGAGAAGGTGCCCGGCATAAGATTTGACGGTAGCGGCCCTGGCCACGGGTAAACTGCCCAAATGCAATCAGCTGGCACTAAGTCATCTGGCTGTGGCCGAATCGAAGGATCAAAGGGCGTGGCAGAGGCCTTGTGCTCTTCCGAATCTTTTTCTACGGAAATCGAAGTTCGCTCGTCCCATTCCTCCGCTGACATTGAGCCCTGCGGGACTCTTTGCTCGCTGGGAGCGAGCAACACCGTGTCGTCGCCTTCCGCTCGGATGTCGCTAGACCAGCGAGGGTCGTCCTGTGCCGTATTGCAGTGTTTACATAGGCGAGCTTCTGCTTTAATTTCCTCAGCGCAGGCTACGCACAGTTTCGTCTCTGCCATCACGACTCCTGTTGGTTATATTCAGTCCCATGGGGGATATCTCTTTGACTTGTCTGTTTCCGATCGTATTGGCGTGATATGCAAACGGCAATAACAGCCCGTTGCCTTTCCGGCGACGTTTCAATCAAATGAGAGCGGCGAGAAGCAATACGAAGCCGAAAATAATCACAAGGGAGAAGCACCCGCATCCGCAACCAACTGAGCCACCCCACAAAGCTCCAATGGTCTCTGCCACTGCCCCTCCAGTAGCTTTCTTGCTTCTTACGTCAGGCGAGATGATCGGTTCAGGTTTGTGCACTTTCTTGGGACTCACCACGGCTTCCCCACATTCGAAGCAGAACCTACCTGCCTCTTCGAGCGGAGTTCCACATTTGTGGCAGGTTTGGGGAGCTTCGGTCGTCTCTTCACCGTTAGGAGACTCCCGCCCAATATTGAGGCTCTTCGTCGAGTTGCTTTCTGCGAGACTCGCTCCACATTCTGAGCAGAACCGCTGAGCCGTTGAGGCGGGGGCCCCGCACTTTTCACAGGACGTCATATTCATCCCTCTCCTGTCGCATTGCTGATTTTTAATAGAAAACCACACTTGCGAATCACTGGCGAGTAAGGCTTGGATAGAATTAAAGCTCATCAATCGGGGTCCCGCTAGAGGACTAGGCAGGAGAGCCGTGAAGAACTGTCCGGCATGCTCAGCTCCAACTAAAGAGGAGATGAAGTACTGCCCACGCTGCGGCACAAGATTAGCCTCATCGGAAGAAGATCCCCCCGTAGATTCGGTTTCCCCACCTGCCCAGGCGAGTGAAGCCCTCGACTATTGGGCTAAAAATTCACACCCCAAGTTGGATTGGAAAAGAGTTTCAATCTTCTCGGGGCTGTTTATCGTCCTGGTTGTTGGCGGAGTATGGGCCGCAATTTACTCGTTTGAGCAGTCCAAAATCGCCAGGGCTGAGCAACAAGAACTTGTGGCGTCGAGCTGCGCTCTCAAGCTTCAGAAGGCAGCACCAGAGATTTCCAATGGAGTTTTCTATTACGACCTAGAAGAATACGGCGGGCTACACGAGGAAATATCCGTCACGGTGGTGGATTCTTCAGGAGCTAAGATCGGGTCATATTTGACCTGCGCGTACTCAATTGATCGCCCTTCAAAGGTTGTCCACGTCGAGTCTGCAAGGTGGCATC
>Ga0208768_1001387_pt1 | contig 12869 bp, 11 predicted proteins | sample AntAceMetag02UK1_FD_184760 | JGI IMG/M metagenome (GOLD analysis project Ga0208768, IMG submission 184760) | Saline lake microbial communities from Ace Lake, Antarctica - Antarctic Ace Lake Metagenome 02UK1 (SPAdes) (version 2) | ecosystem: Environmental > Aquatic > Non-marine Saline and...
GTCTGATCGTTATGTTGTCACTTTTTGAAGGCAGGATCTACTGATGTAAATATCCTTAGCGATGTTGGTGTTTTATTCTCTGTTCACTCTCCATGATACTTAAACCGTTCCTCATGGAACTCTTGTGTCTCTTTGTTGATCGGCTCTTGTTGATACTGGGTAGACCGTGCAGACATTCATCAGTCTCAGTTCATCATATCGCTCTTCAATATATCTAGTGTAGATAATGGAAATCTATTCTCGTCCAGTGCTTCTCCCTTTGCTCTAGTGATGGTTCAATATTTCTCAGTCTCCCATACTTCATCATGATCAGCTATTGCTGGCATACTTATTACTTCGTACTCAGATCAACCAGTGTTCATCCTATCTATTAGGTATCCACATAGATCATTATCGTGCGTTCTCTGCATTATAATAATAATCGCATCCTTTTCTGGGTTAAATAGTCTACTAGGTACAGTAGTTAAGAATAAGTTATTTACTCAATCTCTAACAACGTCAGACCTGTCTGCTTCTTTTGGCTTAATAGGATCATCGATAATAAATATATTAGATCTTTTACCAGTGATAGATCAGTCAAATCATGTTGCGTAATACGATCATCACTCAGCTGTCTTCCAGTGCTCCTTAGTATCTTGCGATCTATTGATTCAATTACTTCTAGGGAATACAGACTTAAATGTATCTGACTTGTAGTAGTCCTTTGCTTCACTTGAGAATCCCTGAGTAAGAGTTGTAGAGTATCCTGTCGCTATTACCTGTAGGTAAGGATTATTACCCATTGCATGCACTGGGAAGCTCTTAGTGATTAGCTCTGTCTTTCAGTGTCACGGAGGTATGTTTATAATCAGCCTTGTAATCTCTCACTTGATTACTTTCTCTAACCTATCAGCTATCACTTTATGGAAGGGTGATATATGGAAATTAGTTATTCCCTTTGGCTTCTCATTCTTGAAATACAATTGTATGAAGTCAAGAAGAGAATCCCTTTGTGGTGCGTGTATCTCCTCAAGTCTTCTTGTAGCCAATTCTTTTAATGCTTGTTCTTTTAAAGTCATTATTTAGTTTTGGTTATGTTTTAATGTATTATTTGTTGTTTGCTTCTTCTCGGATCTTACGTAGTTGAGCTTCTGTCTTAATAACATCAGTGTTAAAGAGTGCTATATTTTTTGTATTTTCCTCAAATCATGGTAATCAACTTTCTCTTACTATATATCAATCATATCATAGCTTCTTTAATTCTTTCTTTATTCAGAACACTTCAAGCTCAATAAATCATCGGTTTCAAGAATCAAGAGCAGGTTGTAGTTTATTTTCTATCACATATACTAGTCATGGGTAATTCTTTGAGATTTCATTCTTAAATTTATCCATTTCTCACTTATTTGTAAAGTCTATTACTTTTGAATTTTTATCTAAATATCATTTTATGACTCTTCATTTGTCTCAAGCATATTTACCAGCAAATCATCTCTTAGTAGAGAAGAATATAGCGTCTCATATTTTACTTTTTCAAACATCAAGTGTGTCAAACTTTTTATTAGTCCCATGGTATATTATATCTCAGTTATTTTCTAAGCTATTCACAAACTCATCAGCAGTTTTATACTTCTTAGCTTCTGTAGATAGTTTAGTAATTTCAGGTGATTTAGGCACAATTGTACCCTTAGACTTAATAACATCTCTTACAGTACTTTTAGCCTCTGATTTAAGGGATTTCAACGCCTTTTCTTTCTTATTAATATTGTCTATAGGGTTTGTTCTACTTGTTCATGGCTTTTTTGCTGTTCATCTCTCTATAATATTATTCACTGACCTAGTCTGCGGTGTTACTATTGGGCTTTTAATTGAACCTATGTTTGTTTTTGTATCTTCAGGTAGTGCTTGTCTAACTCAAGATGGTACGCTGTTAACAACCTTAGGTCTCTTGTAGAATCACTTTACATTATCCATATATGATTGTAGTTCTTTAGTAGCTACGCCTAGAGCGTTCGCAATCTCTCCTATTATTCTTGGACTTGATGCAGCCAGTCAGAATAAGAATTGAGGATTTATTAGTGATCATATACCTATTCATAGGATTCATGCTCATACTCAAGCAAGTCATCTTGGTAATAACTCGTTCATCTGAGATCATGCGATCTGTCACATAATGTTATCTCAACCATACTTCTCTATCTCCCTAATCATAGCCTGTCTAAACTCTTGGTTCTGTCTTAACGCTCATTTAAGCTTTGTTATCGCAGTTGTAGTTGCTTTTTTATTTCATAAGCCTAACGCTCACTGTATATCTCTGATCAATATACTCATCTCTTCATACTTAGCTGTCATCCTTGCGTACTCTGGTACTTTATTGATGATTAGTGACTTAATCTGCTTTGACAACATTGTTGACACTCTATCCGCTTTTGAAGCCTCTGCTGTACCTCTCCAGTAATCTGAGACTCTTTGTTTTAGTATATCTAATCATTGAGGACTAAGGTCATCTCGTTTAGTAATATCATCATACATATTTACTATCTCTTTTTGAGATGCTGTAGATGTAATCTTTGACTTACTGAAATCTAATTCTCAGTCTACTATCTTAACATTGAGTCAGTCTGTTAGTTCTGTTACGATCGCCTTCTTAACTGGAGATATATTTATTTTACTAGTGTTGTTCTTAAGAATATCAAAATCCTTTCAGTACAAGATAGATCTTTGCTCTCTTAGATCTTCTACTCATGATTTTACTGCCTCTAGTATAGAAGTATCGTTGGTTCTTCACCTTAATGCGTCCACTGTTCACTTGCTTCAAGCTGTTCTATATACTTCCTTGATTGTATCTGCTGATGTACCTGTTGCTTTGCCTAATAATCAAACTCCTGCCTCTCAGATAGCAGATCATACTTTAAGAGCTCACTTGCTTGCTGCCTTCGCTGCTCATACTGCTACTTTTGGGATTATTGAGTATGGATCTATAGATCAAGCTAGTTTTCATAAGTCTCATAGCCTGTCTCAAGCCTTTGCTAGATTAGATCATTTAGAAGCTAATCATCATAGTGCTTTCGCTCAAGCAAGTCATCCTCACTCTAATATAAAGGCTATGTCTGATATAACTCATACAGGATCTTCTGTAATTGTCTTAGCTAACAACTGACTATCAAACTCTCAATTAGAGAAACCAGCTCTCTTTGCAAGGACTTCACCCATCTGGTCTGCAACAGCTTCAGAGTTGTTTATCTTTTGTAAGAAAGAAGACTTAGAGCCAACAACACGTCATATCTCTCTATTATATTCTTCTTCGCTCATGCTATTTACCAGTTTTCACGCTCACTTAGCAATATTTACTGCAGCTCATGCTATTACACTACCAGCTCCTTTAATGATATTTCATCGGTTGCTTGGGTTTGCTAGCTGTAGCAAGTTAGCTCAAACATTTGCAGCACTAGATGGTACGTTTCATATAAGCTTAAGTGCATTAGGTCATTGGTCTTTTACTGAGTCAAACTTAAATGATGGATTGACTGAATACTGCTCCTCTCATGAAACCAAAGATCATTTTAATCATTGTTGCTTAGGTGCTGTACCTAGTGGGAACTGTGGCTCTGCTCTTTGTGGTGATTGGGTTATCTGAGATTGTGGATCATTATATCACTCAATAACTCATCATTTAGCTACTATACCTCTAAGTACTATATGTCTTCTACTTGGATCTACTTGCTCTAATACCGTCCTTAGTTTATCTTTTGTTATTAGGTTTGACTTTTGTGGCTGTACTCATACATTACCAGCAATCAATGGCATGTTAGATGGTCTAGGTGATCTAGGGTCTCTAATTGTAGCAGGAGTCATAACATCTTGCACGTTAGATCTAACAGGGGAAGACACTGGAGACTTAATGGATCCAGTGTTAGTAATACCTGTTGTGATTCTATCGGACATAGATCTCTGTGCATCTCTTCTTTTCTGATCTTGAACCTTATCTGGGTTATTAGATCTAAGGGATTCACTGTTGATCCTTCACATGCTTATTGATTGTAGTGGGTTGTATGGAGCCATTACTAGAATAATGAGTTAATTAAATCATTCTCTTGTTGTGTTGCCTGTTCTCATGTTACTGCGTTAGGATTAGCTACGCTGTTTGCTGCATTTGTTTTAGTTCAGCCAAGGTAGTTTCTTAGTTGCTCTGTAGCACTTAATGGTGCTAGACTAGGATCTATACCAAACTTTGAGTATCTACTTGTCATGTCAGTATATAATCTGTCATAGCTTTGTGCCTTTTGTTCTATATACACCTGAGCAATCTTTTTAAAGTCTTCTGCTTGATTTTCAGTTAATGATTTACCTTTTGTTAGTCTATCAAAAGTATTGGATAGTCTAGCTCATACTCAAGCACTTTTTGCTGCTGCTTCATACTCAGCTTCTCTTACTACGGAAGTAGGATCAAGTGTTTTCATAAAGGTAAATATACCTGCCATATCTCATGGTCATGAACCCTCACTTAATGCAAATCATAGAGACTGGAAGCTTGTCAGTCATCCCTCGAATCACTTAACAACCGCATTTCATTGGAATCTATCTAACTCCTTGTTATATTGTGTTTGTTGTGTTGGGGATAGCTCTACATTAAATCATTGCTTTAGAGCCTCATTAAACTCAGTACTCCATCATCAATCAATGGCTAGATCAGCTATCTCCATTTGATCTGATTTAGTTAATCATCATCTTTTTACAAGATTAAGATATGTTTCTTTTTCTGATCATGACTCTTTATTTGGTATTAATGGTTTCATAGCCTTTGCTCTGCTTGCAAAGTTAGAAGCTACTGCGTCTACTCATTCTTGTAGTGTCTTGTATCATTCTACTGTGATACCTTGTGCATCAAGACTATCAAACTGTCATACGTTTCAAGGGTTGTTATTTCTAGCTCCCTTTCACTTAGTACCCATTGAGCTATCTTGTGCCATCTTAGCAGCAAGTGCTAATGGATCTACTCCAAACTGATTACCAGCCTGTGTTACCATGTCAGCAGTAATGCTTGTGCCTTTGTACTTAGAGATAAATCACTCTAATCAATCGTTCTTAGCTGTGTTGTATATACTTATAAACTGTGTTCAGTCTGGATCAGCTGTAGCATATAGTCCGAAGAACTTCTTTCAGTTAAGCTTACCAGATACTATTGCCTTGTAGTATTGGTCGTCTGTTAGATCTCCAGTATCCTCTCATAATCATAGTTCGTTTCTTAATCCTTGATTAACAAGATCTTGGTTCTCATTACTTAAATCCTCTTCTCTTGTTGTCTGTACATTACCCTGCTCATATCTAATCTCTCAAGTGTTCTCATCAGCTACTGCTACTAATCCATTACCTGAATTAATAAACTGGTAATTACCTTGCTCTGGTATAGCTCACTTGATCTCTGCTGCTAATTTTATAGCTTCTCCCATAAGTCTAGGATCTATAGATTTAAGTATCTCGTTGTTGATTCAACCATCTGAGTCTATTAGTAACTCAGCGTATGATCCAGCTTCTGCCATCTCTGCTTCTGATAATGGGTTGTTAGGATCTACATAAGTCTGAGCATAAGCCATAATGTTGTTGATCTTTTCTTCATATGATGCGTTGTTCTGTTGGTTGAAACTATTGATGTCAACTGCTTGATCTGCCATAAACTTAGCAGAATCATCTCTTAATGTATTAATTCTTGTCTGATATGATTCTAATGCCTTGCTATCTGCTCATGCTAACTTAGCCCTGTATAACTCAACAGCTAAGAACTTCTCCTCTTGTAGGATAGCCATGTTCTGATTGGTCTGTTCTTGAATTCTAACTTGCTGATCAGCGTTAAATGTAGATCTACCTAATCCACTAAACGACATACTTCTTGCTGCTGACTGAGCTGCCCTTGCTCACTGTTCTTCTGCTTGTGTTGTTCTCTGTTGATATATTGCATTGATTCTAGCTTCCTCACTATTGATTAGTGTGTTAGATTGTGCTTGTAGACGTGCCGACTCAATATCTCTAGCCTTTTCTTCTGCTGCTATGCGTGGTTCATAGGGATCAGCAACTTGTTGAGCTTGTATGTCTGCTTGTATTCTATTATTTGCTTCACCAAGTAATACTTGTTCCTCATAGGTAACTTCTTGACCCTGACTAGCTCTAGCCCTAACCTCGTTTACATATCTTTTTACTCAAGATATATCCATAGCATCTATAGTAGAGTAGTCAACCTTTCAAAATTCTCTTTTGTTTGGATCTTGGATCACAACATCTGGTTGCTTAGTGAAACCACTAGCTCATTGAACAGACGGACTAGGTGCTGGTGTATTAACAGCAGCTGCTGGTGTATTAACAACAGGTTCTGGCTGAACTCATTGATTAGCAAACTTATTTGCGAACATGTTCTGACTTGATTGTTTGTCAGACTGTACATTATTAGGTACAGGAGCAAGCTTTGGTGCAACTAGTCATCTATCTGCCTGTGCAGTAGTGTTAGCAACGTCAAGTCCTCATAGTTTAGATAGATCGAATTTTTTGCGAATTGCCATATTTAAGGGTTATATAATTAATCAGTTACTAGTGTTGCTGCGTTTACTGGGGCCATTCAACACCTAACAAGTGCTGAACTTATGTAAGCGTTATTTGTTCATACGATTGACTTTACTTTTATCTCAATAGAGTCTCATCTTACTACGGCTAGGTCTTCTACAACACTTACAGAACCATCCTCTGACTTAATGTGTTCTGTTCCTGCAGCAACTCAATCAATAAATACCCTAGAGTAAGCAGCGTTACCTCATCAACCTCAGTTCATCCCAAAGTTATAACTTATTCTTAGTGTTCAGCTTCTGTCTGCTGTAAACTCCTTTTGAACAACATACGTTGTTGATGTTGTGTTTCTTGTTGTTGGAGCAGAGGCCAGAGTTAATGTATCTGCTGCAAATAGTTCGTAAGCTCACAGGTAAGGTGTTATGTATCTTTCTTCATCAGAAGCTGTATAATATTCTGCATCTGTTGATCTTTCGCTAGTACCTTTCTTTGTTGTACTTGCTGCAAGCTGGTCTCTTAGTATAGCTTGTGTTACTCTTTTATCTTCTGCACTCTGATTGACTACAAACTCATCTGTATCTGATGTGGTTGATACACTGTTCTTAAGTGAGATAGACTTCTTAGATTGTACTGGTGTGCTTACGAGTTCTGCTCCTGTCTCTCCTGTAGCTGTACCCGCTGTGATCTGTGCATCTGTTGCAAGCTCTACTTTACCGGCTACTGTAGTACTAGCGTTAGCTGTTGTACCTGTAGCAAAACTAGTCCATGCTCCTGAAATATATTGATTAAGTACTCCGCTTGTACTATTTAAGATGATCATACCATTTACTGGTGTGAGTGCATCTCTCTGTGTTTCTGTGAGAGGCTTACCTGCCATACCTGCGTAGTCTACACCAGCACTCCATGTCCGATCGGCATCTGAATCTAGCTTAGATGATATAGCCGTTGTAACAGCCTTCCAGAACTCGTAGTTATTACTAATCCTTACTTTAGAACCGATTGAGTGTGTTTGTGCTGAGTAGTTAACTCCAGCTCATTTTTCTAATGTTATATTAGATACTGTCATTGTTTTAGCTCATGCATCGTAAGCACTGATCTCTGCTAACTGGATCTTACTGTTATCAGCATTAACAACGATTGAAGTCTTAACTCATGCTGGGAACGTGAATCAAGGAGTCTCGTTAACATTGATAGTACCAGTTGATCCATCCCACTCTTGTGATAGTGTGGTTTCGAATCAATCAATTAAAGGTAGGTTAGTTATGTTTGACATTATAATATATTGTTATAATTAAATAGTTCTACTGGTTGACCGTTAACATCAATCTTCATCTTCTCAAATATCCATTGTGTACCTGATCAAGTTATGTTGACTGCGATAGTCGATAGATATGTGAACATAGGAACTCTGATAGTAAACGGATACACCTGCAGATCGTCTCATTGATTAGATCATCATAATGTATCTATACCTAAGGAGCTTACTCATAATGGTTTAGCACCAGAACTTGTTATATCTATGTTACTGTCAGTCACTGTTGCCTCTTGTACTACATCTCAGTCTCATATCACTTGTATTACTAGTTCTAGTCATTCTTGCTTATATCAGATAACATCAACAAATCAGATAGAGTATGATTGTGCTGGATCCCCGAAGTCAAATGGTTTAGTTTCAATCTCTGATTCTATTACTGCACCATCATCATCTAACCCTGACTCTAGCTCATACATCTGTCATCATAGTGCTGATGTGAATACATGCTTAACCACTCACTCATCTGTTATGTATTGTCACATATCATAGATAGGAGGTAGTAGGTATTCTGACCATCCTTGTGTGCTACTTGAGTAGACTAATGTTTTATCAGGTCTGTCGTCTCAGTTAGAATCAAATGAGAAGTAGTAGTTGTTGGTTGCTCTGTTGTAGTATGCTACGTTAGAGTTATAGAACTTTGGTTCGATAAGCTTAGTTAATTCTCTTACCTTCTCTCCTAGTGGCTTACTTTCTAACGCAGAAACTCATGTTATTCATGATCTAAACTTTAGTGTATCAACTCACCTTTCTGATAAGAAAACTAACGAGTCCTCTACGATTGAAAGAGATCTATCTGAGTAACCTCATGATTGAATATCTAACACTTCTGTAGGACTTCAAAGCCTATATCATACAAACTTATAGTCTTTCATTATTAGTGCAACGTCTGCCATCTCAAATATTCAGTTTATCTTTCCTTGTTCATCTCATCATATAACTGTTACAGTGTTAGTGATTATATTTCAGTTAACTGCTTGAGTATCAGAGTTATATACGGTTATTGGATTGTTAGTATCTCATGCTGCATAAATAGTCTCATGCATATAAGAAATATATCTACATCTAGGTGTTGATGAGAACTTGTAGTTGATTGTACCAGAACCATCAGTTGTAAAGTTAACTGCTGTGCCTGCGTATGTTGCACTGATCTGGAACTCAGTTGTATCTGCTTGTGAGTTAATCACGTAGTAAGTCTGTCACGCTACTATACCTGCTGGCATAGTTCAAGAAGTGTTAAACTCTATCTCCATATTATCACTTAGTCCATGTACTCAACCTCATGACTTTCAGATAATGTCTGTGGTATTATCAAATGTTGCTACTACATTATTTGAGAATCATAGTTCTGTGTATGTTGTGCCATCCCAGCTAGCATACTTATTGAATCCGTCACACATATAAACCACATTCTTATATACAGCAAAATCCCATCTAGTAGGATTACCGTCTCAGTCTACTGCTATTAGTCCTGTCTTAATGCTTGATCGGTTTGTACCATCGAACTTATACATAATAGTCCCTGCTACTCATAGACATATGATAGCACCTGTGTCATCTCTCTTATGAAAGAAGTAAGAGCTGAACGGTGTTGATCATACACTATCACCGAGCTTAGCGTAACCTCTTCTTGATTGTACTTGGTTAGCTTGGTTGTATAACATGTTCTTCATAATTACAAAATCACCATCACCTATAGTAGACGATTGAGTGAGATTAAGTCATCATGTAAAATCGTTATATTTCTTTAGCATATTGTTTTATAGTTTACTACAGAGTAATGTTCACTAATCGTTCTTAAGTACTACCTACTTCTACTTGGCATATATTCGAAGTTTTCGTCATCAAATAACAATACTTTAACCTTATTGATCTGTTTGAAGTATTCTTGCTCATATATCTGAGCATTATCAAACTTAGCCACTTGCTTAAAGCACATAGAAACAGTAAGGTACTTAATCGCCTCGTTAGCCTCTACAGGTGTCAGTGTATCCTGTACATCTGATAAGTCATCTAGCTTAGCGTTATATAATATCCTTACTGTGTCTGTGTTGATCGCTGTAGGGTAAAAGCCTATTAGACCACCATAGATATAATATGAATTAGATCATCATGATTGTCCTAGTGCATCTCCTTTAGTGATTAAGTCTAGCTCGTCAGAATAGTTAAGTCAGTCTACTATCCTTACTGAGTCCATAGATAAGTAATCACTAGGTAGTGAGTACTCAGCTGTTCAAGCTATCAGTGATATGTTAGCTGACTTTTCTGATGTAGCAATAAATCCAATCAAGTCTGACTGGACTGTTTGATACGCTAGGTTGATCTGTCTTCTTAGATTCAACAAAGACCAAACTCTATTGCTTGGGTCTCTTAGTATATCAGCTGATATTTGTGTGACTAGTTCTGTTTGTGTCATACTTAGATAGTACACTTGGTCTGACGAAAGTCAACTAGTCATCACGCCTCTTACTCTTAGTCTCTGATATATTCTGATCCTGTTCTTGTTTGTTGGCTCATCGCATCGTATCAGACGATCATACTTTATCGGATATATATGTTTGGAACTCTTGTAGGAATATATCCTTCTTCCTTCAGTCGTGTTGGTTTAGGAATTCAAGCAGTACATCAAATGTGTGTTTATATCTTAGTGTAATAACTGCCTGATCTCTCATTATTTGTTAACAATAGATAAAAGCTCTTCAACAGACATTACCTTAGTATCCTTTAACCCTCCATCCTCATCAGTAACGTTACCAATGAATATAGATCTTCTCTTAGCTGCTTGATCTACTGCAGTCAATATATCTCTATTGTTTATCTGATCGTCCTTCATCCTTTCTACTAGTATCTTCTGTCATAGTCTTGTTATCTCAGTGTCGTTACTAATGATCTCTTCTATGGTTTCACTCTTAGTCCCGTTTTGTCCTACTTCATGTATAGCTCTATTAGCAGTAGATAGCGGTATTCATGCAGACTTTGCTATCTCTCTTTGGGTTCATAGAGGATTGTTTAGTAGTGCTACTGCTACCTTGTTAATGTTCTTCTCTTTGTCTATTCTAGTCATACGATAGTTGTTATTAGTAAATCTTCTTAGTCTTCTTTGGTTTGGTTTTCTTTGACATGTTTGTTTTTGGTTATAAAATACTATCTTACTGATATGCAATTGTCTATAAACTCCTTCTCTGTTATGTCTTCACTTACTCAGTGTGTTGGTCGATAGATTGTGAAGGTCTTGTTACCGTTCTCTCTAGCTATCTTAGATCAATGTTTATTGATAGGATCTATTAGATCTTGTCTGTTGCAGTAACATAGCTCTGTTACTTGTTCAGGTGTTAGCATGTTTGTGTTTAGCTATTAAAATCACGACCAATACTATCTATAGTCCACGTTTTGTTCAATGTTTTTACACGCAGGTATTACCTCGTCAGATTCTTTCTTAATAAGATACTTATATCCTTCGTGTGAGATTTTTTTTGGATCACGTATTACCTCAGGTGTTTCCTTAGTAGACTGAGCATATCACACATTAGTGTGGTATTCTGTAATTGTAGTGATTGTCTTGCCCTCTAGTTCTTCGATTACTGTGTGCTTCTTAATTCAATTAGTGAGATCCATGGATATAATTATAATAATAAATTAGTCTACAAGTTTCATGTCTCAGCGTCATATCATGTGTAATGCTCGTCACTCTTCCTCTCAATCGTAATGGTTATGGTCTAGGTTGTCTTCTGAGCATGATACACACAGGTATACTCATTCAGGGTCTTTCCTAAGTAATAATCATCATCGTTCTTTATATCAGCATAGTATACACTCTGTCTCCATGGTTAATGTTATTAATAATATATCCAGTGAGAGAGATTGTCCAACCTCTGTCCACTGGATTTCCTATAATAGTGAGTTGCCCCACTGGATATATCATTGTTTATATTATACACATTTTAGTATTGAATTGCAAGTGGTTGGAGTTGACAGTATGATAATATATTAGTCTGACTTTGTGCTTGCAAAAGACTACGTATTGATTATAACTTGCATCTGGCTCCTACACCGATTTTGAATTATATTTGAAACATTAAATCTCGTCTACTAATCTGGATGGGATTTTTTTGTACTCAAAAACATAGTTGTCAAGGCACATAAATCAATTGTTGCCCAATTATTTGACAAATCAATGTCGTCTGTGTATAATGGTGTTACTTTATTACTAACGCAAAATATATGAGAGAAGTTAAATTTAGAGCATTTAATAAAGGCATGCGGTACTCAGATGATGAAGCATATGTACTTAAAAGCTTTAACTGAGTTTTGTATTTATGTGAGGACACTTTTTTTTACCACCCAAGTTCCGAAGGCAATGATAGATATTCAGTTGTTGGTGTAGCCGAGCAATACACCTGACTCAAAGACAAGAACGGAGTAGATATTTATGAAGGGGATTTAATTTCACATAAATTTTATTCAACCCCTGTTGTAGTGTCCTATAAAAATGGTTCATTTGTTGCCGAGGATGTAAGTATATTCAGTAATAGCATTGAAGTAATAGGAAACATACACGAAAACCCTTTAATTTTATTAAATAAATAATTATGTTAACGAAAGTAGAATGACCGTTATATACGTATAATGTAAGATGAATGATTAGAGTTATACAGTTAGTAGACAACTTCGAGTATAGAGTATTCTGATCTGTGTTAAGATTTAGATCATATAGTGATGCTTTACTTTATATCTGAGCTACCAATGACTAAAAGTGAAAAGCTAAAAGAAATATATCTAAAAGAAAATGTACTATTGATAATATCTACTATTAAGAAAACAAGAGAAAATGACTTTAATGAAGCTATCTTGAACGAAATGGAAAAAGACATAAACCGCTGATTTTATGAAGCTCTTAATTTATTAAATAAAATTATTAATGAAAACTAACTACAGATTTACTATGAAGTTTGTGAGTCCTTGAATATTCACATGCAATAAACGAACTATATACCATAACGACTGATCTTATATGATGAGTAAGGGT
>Ga0208768_1001398_pt1 | contig 12772 bp, 11 predicted proteins | sample AntAceMetag02UK1_FD_184760 | JGI IMG/M metagenome (GOLD analysis project Ga0208768, IMG submission 184760) | Saline lake microbial communities from Ace Lake, Antarctica - Antarctic Ace Lake Metagenome 02UK1 (SPAdes) (version 2) | ecosystem: Environmental > Aquatic > Non-marine Saline and...
TATTAATGTTACGATGCTTGTTACCTTTATACTTTATTTGGAATTATAAAGATTACCCATTTGATCCAATAATTCACACTTTTGGTAATCATGGAATTTTAGAAAAACTACATTCAATATTAGCACCACCTTTTACAAAATTGTTAGATAATATTATTTATAAAAAAAATATTAGAGAAGAAGTTATAAAATTACAAGGACCATATACAAGAATATTAGATATTGGTTGTGGAACTGGATTTTCTACATCAAATACATATGGTTCAGTTGGTATTGATCTTAGTAATGAAATGTTATATGTAGCAAATATATTATTTAAAAATAAAACATTTGTACATGCACATGCAGAAACATATAAATTTGAACAAGATTTTGATGTAGTAACATCAATGTTTTTAATGCATGAAGTACCATATGAATCACGTAAAAATATTATAGAACATGCAAAAAATACAGCATTAAAACGTGTTATTATTGTTGATATATCACCTAATTATAAACCTTCAAAAATGATGGAAGAAGGAGAACCTTATATTAGAGATTATTTAAAAAATATAAGAGATGATTTATGTGATTTTGAAGAAACTATTTTAGTTAAGAACCATGTACATATGTGGATATTCAATATTACATAAAATAATTTATATGGCTTAATAATTTAGTAAAATAATATTATAAAAAAAGTTAGCTATATTAGCAACTTAAATAAAAAAATAATGGAAATACTAGTCTAGCTCACAAGTAGAAATTATACTACATATTATTGCTTGACTTAGTTGTTATTCGACTCTATGTTATTTACTCTATTCATCGTCACTCGAATCATCGTCACTCGAATCATCGTCACTCGAATCATCGTCACTCGAATCATCGTCACTCGAATCATCGTCACTCGAATCATCGTCACTCGAATCATCGTCACTCGAATCATCTTTCACTTTAGGGTGTTTGGTTACAATTAATTTATATGAAGCAATCTCTTGATTAATTACATTGTTACCATTAAAATGAAACGGATCGTCATTAGTTTTATTTTGAAACTGAATAAACTTTTCATCAATAGAAGAGTTTACAATAGCCTTAGCAACTTTAGATGCTAACTCTTGCGTATTGTTGGTTAACTCACCATTATTGCTCTTTGTTCGTTTCAAAAATATAGCAATAACACTACTGCTAACAACATGTACACGCCATCCGATAATCGCTTTTTTGAATTGTTTTACTACCAAGTTTCTATCAGTCAAGTCATCTGAAAAACTACAAGTAAATTTGTACCGATTTCCTTCATCAGTACATACAATTTTCAAAGAATTATACTCTTCATCAAAATTATGAGTATAAATTGAGTTCAACGTTTCTTCTTTTTTCTTTTCAGCTTGTAGGATTGATTCAATATGTGCTTTTGCAACTTTTGCTTTTGCCATTTCTACTTTTACAGTTTTTTCTGATTCTGCTTTTGCTTTTACATTTGCTTCCAAAATTGCTTTTGCATTTGCTATTTCTGTTGCTTTTGTTAGAGCTTCTGATTTTGCAAGTTCTTTCAATTGAATTGTAGTTTTTACAGCTGCTTCAGTCCTTGCGGTTGCTATGGAAATAGCTTGTGCTTTTTTAGATGATTTAGTAGTTGATGTTGTGTTTTCTTCAATACACACATACTCAAACTTAGTAGACTCATTAGTAGGATCAAAAGTTTGTTTTCTAGATACCTTTTTAGGAACTATAAAATCATCTCTAGTTAGTGAACAATAGGCATTATAAGATACTTTTGATTTTTTTCTGTAATTCAAAAAATCTTTTACACACTTTTTCATAAGAATATCTTTTTCAAATCTATCTTTTGTAAAAGTGTATGTATCAGCAGACATTTGAAAGCATTCTACAAATTGTTCCCACATAGTATCATCTGAAGTTTTAGATGGAACTGATGGCATTACCTGATCTACCATATCTACCATATTGTTGGATGTAAATTCAAAATGCATTTGTTTTGAATTTCTATTATTAGATGATTCTAAACAAGACTCATCTAATTCTAAATTATCCAACAATATTTCTTCATTTTTTGAAATATCTTTATCTTGTTTTTTCTTTTGAGTTGAAAACAATTTTTCTCTTTCTAAAGCTTTTATCTTTTTGTCTGCTGTTAATAGAGCAATTTGTTGTTTTTCTTTTACATCATCACAAGAAATAGTAGCATGTTTATTTAAATAATGTGCAAAACTATACAAGTTGTTTATTGCTAGATTTAAAGCAGAAACATAGGTTTGTTCATTATATTCACATTTAGTTTCTAAAGCACCGTATGCAACTTTTACTTTTTCTTCTGCTATTTCTAAAGCATTTGTTGCAGCGTCAATCATCAAAAAAGTCTTTAGAAAATGCATTTTCATTAATGATGCGTATTCAGCATCAGCTAGCCGTAGGTTAGTTTCTACATGCTCTATTTTTGTTTCTAAATCTAACACTTTTTCGTCTGCCAAGTTTGATACAGATTCTGCTTTATCTGCAGCTTCTTGTGCTTTATTCAAAGCGATGTTAGTTTCCACAACTTCAGAATTTTCTTGTGTTGCCTTTTTAAATTTACTAGAAGCTTTTTCAACTTTTAGTAACTTTTTTTCAGCTTTTTTTTCTGCTTTAGTTGCATTTAAACGCTCTTCTTTTAATTGAGTGTTTAAATCGTATAATAATGCTTTCATACTCGAAGCATTATTTTTAGAATGTTGCACTTGATAGTTTTTAGATGATTCAACATGTAAACGTTGTTTTTCTTCTTTCAAACGTTTAAGAGCATTAGACTTTTCAATGTTGGCTAACTTTAATGAGTATAGTATTTTTGCTTCTTTAATTAATCTATGCAGTTTTACAATTTTATCTTTTGCATCTGATGGATTATTTAATGATACTATTGGTTCATAATAGCTAACACTTGGGTCTTCCATTTTTAAAACTGATAGCATTGATCTGACAAAAGTTAATGCTTTTTCTGATTCTGTAAGCACACATGTTTCTGGGACAAGTCTCATCATATAAGTGTTATCTAACTCTTTAATAATGTCATGTGAATCTACAGGCGTATAAACATATGAAGTGTTTTTACTTTCTATATCGTGAGTCATAACATAATCTCTAAGAGCTTTCGATACACGGTCAAGAATATGTAATGTAGATGTTGTCATTATAGTAGAGTTTACTAAACCTGGTTGAGTTAGGATATGGAAACCTCTATTGCAGTTAGACCCATTCAAGCAATTTGGATTGTTACATTTTGTAGTGTTTGCTGCCATACATTCTACTAACAAATGTCCTTTTGGCTCGCGACCATCAAAAAGAGTAAAATCTGGAAAAAAATCACTGTAAAGATTAATCAAAGTTCGTACTTCATACACTTTAGCTTCTGCATATTTTTTGTTAGATACCGAATCTTTGTAATTTTGAAGTGCAACTTTTTGCATTTTTTCTGCGTTTGTATTATCTTTAGATTGTTTATTTGCCGTAGATAACATATTAACTGCATCAGACAAAAGTTTAGTTTTTTTAGTCAAGTCAGATGATAACATTTGATAATCATTAACTTGCTTTTTACTTGACATTACAAAACTGTACAACTTATACCACATAATCAAAACTGATTTAAAGCAGGTTGAGTCATATTCAACTGAAGATATACCATGAGTTTCCCTATAAATAGTCATAAACCTAATAATATCTTTTCTGACTAACACTCTTAACATTGCATTCATCATTTTTTCAATGTATTTTGCATATTTGTATGGATCATCTGAAATTTTATCTATTGCTTTCATTACTTGTGATTTAGATAGTTTTCCAGGTACATGAGAACAGTTGCATCGTGGTTTCATACAAATTCCGGATACATTTCCTTCAGTGTTTGTACTAAACCATTCACGGCAGTAAAAAATGTTCTTTAAATAATAATTCTCACACCGTGTGCTTTCTGCGTGTTCATTCATGCAATGTAAACATAATAAATCATATTCAGACTTTTCAGTCTGATCTGAATATGATATCATATGGTTAACTTGTCTATATGCCGGTTTAGTAATCTTAGAGTGTGAGTGATTGCAGTTACTGCCTTTACGACATTTTCCAATAATAAAAAATTTGCACATAGTTTTAATGAAACCATTCGTTTGATTCATTTGGGTTGGTTGTACGGTTGCTAACATACTGTCGGCGGACTGATTGGGGATGCCAGAAACACCTTTGCAAGAAGCTTTTACACTCTTGTATTTTGATTCATTAGTTTGATTCATTTGGTTGGGTTGGGTTTTTGCTAACATACTGTCGGCGGACTGATTGGGGATGCCAGAAACACCTTTGCAAGAAGCTTTTACACTCTTGTATTTTGATTCATTAGTTTGATTCATTTGGTTGGGTTGGGTTTTTGCTAACATACTGTCGGCGGACTGATTGGGGATGCCAGAAACACCTTTGCAAGAAGCTTTTACACTCTTGTATTTTGATTCATTAGTTTGATTCATTTGCTTGAGTTTTATGATTAAGAAGATTTTTCCAAACAGAGCGACCAGCCACTGTAATCTTCTATATCTTTCAGTGACTGGTCATAAATGCTCTATTTTGTAATTATATCCTACCTAAAATCTTACATCCGTTTCTATTCTAGCCATTTAGAAACAATAATATTAGTGAGTATGGGCTGTTTATATATTTAATTTTTCAATTTTTATCATGTAGTTATAATATAAAATAATTAAATCATAAAATATAATAATTTTTTTAATAATTATAATTTTTTAGTCTATAATAAATAATCCATCCAACATTCATACTAATTAATGATATACTGCATCTATAAGTAATACCTTTAATATAATTATTAATATTCCAATGCATGGGATAATACTTATTACCTGATTGATACCAAGTTTTTAAAGAATCAAATGGATGAGTTATAATAGAACCTACAAAACCACCAATTGCACCATAATATAAAGAGTTTGGATCTTTTTGTATCATACTATTTACACACACAGCAAACCCAATATTTCTAATAAGATGTGTAGATATAGCACATTCCATTTTAATATTATTAAAAGCTTGTAAACTATTACAATTATTAATAATTTTTTGAGTTTTAATTTGTTCAATTGGATAATCTACAGTTGTTTGTATGAAAGATGTAAATAATGCAGATTGATATGAATTATAATTTTTATTTTTAAAATATTCTAGACTATTCCAAAAAAGAATACGCATAGGTACAATACCATATAATCTAGATATAACACCTTTATATGGTGTTTTTAATAATATTTGTATTTCATTAAAATTTAATTTTTTATTATTATTTTGAATTACTGTTTTTATATAATCAATTGGATGTGTTACTATAACTTCTATAATTGCAGATATAGCAGATGCTTTTAAATGTAATGATTGGGTCATTATAATTTTAATAAAATATATATATTCTATATAATTTTATATCAATTTTTTTATTAATATATTTAAGTATAAAAAATTTTAGTATAAAAAAATATATTAATGTTTATAATGAATACTGTAGGTAAAATATATGAAAGACCGTGGGGTACATATCGTACTATTGAAATAAAAAATAATTATCAAATAAAGAATATAATAGTAAACCCTAATAAAAGACTTTCATTACAATATCATAATAATAGAGATGAACACTGGACCGTAATTAAAGGTACAGGAACTGTTCAATTAAATGAAAAAATTATTAATTTAAAATTAAATGAAACAATTTTTATTCCAAAATTATCTAAACATAGAATGACTAATAATACTGATAAAGATATTGAATTTATAGAAATTCAAATTGGTGATTATTTAGGAGAAGATGATATAGTCAGAATAGAAGATGATTTTGGACGAAAATAACATAATGATAAGTAGATAAAATAGAAAGTAGTAAAAAAAATTATTTCAACAAGTATATTTTTTAATCCCATATTATAAAATATATCTTCAATATATTGTAAAACTTTTATAAATCCTATAGCTTTATGTGTGTAAAGAAAACATTCTTTCATATTATTTTTTTTTAAAATTAAATTAGAACATATTTTACCACTTTCAACTGCTCCTTCCATAGACCATATATTTATAGAAGTTTTACAATGAGATCCAGTAATAAATAGATTATTTAAAGGTGTATTATGATCTAATCTATATTTTTCATTAAATGCATTATTAACCCATTTTTTATTTATATTTTTTAAAAAATTATTATTTTCATACCAATCAGAAAAAATTTCTTTAAAAATAATATTATTTGTTGTAACGTCTGAGTCAATTAATATTTTTCTAAAAGATTCTGACATCATAAATTGTTGTATAATTTCTTCTTTTAATTCATTAATTTTTAAACTTGTTGCTGATTTTTTATACAATATACCTTTATTATATGGTAATATAAGTGTACCACTAATTAATGTTTTTATTTTTCCATCCATTCCTAATTTAACATCTTTATCCCAACTATCTTCTTGTGGATAAAAAGTAATATTATATGGTGAATCAACTAAAACAAACCCTGAATGTTTTTCTCCAAAATTAATTTTTTTATTAAATCCAAGTCTAAAACTTATTTGATTATTAACAATATTACTTTTTGTTAATGATTTATATATTTCTTTTTTATAATTACTTTCTTTTAAAATATTTTCAAAATTAAAAGGATTTATAGCACATACAAAAATATCAGCATTAACTTTAAATGTTTCATTTTTTTGTTTAACAATACAATTTGTGATTATTTGTTGATTAATATTAATTTTTGTTAGTTCAGAACTAAAATAAAATTTAACACCTTTTGATTTTAAATAATTAACCCATGGATCAATCCAAGCTTCACTAGTCGGTTTTTTCATAACTTGCCACAACATGTCTTTTTCATATAATGCATATTCTACAAATGTAGCATAATGTCCAAGTGACATTGTTTTTTTATCAAAACCCCATCCTGGTCCAGCAAGAAAATCTGCAATAAAAATATAACCACTTTTTGAAAGATGTTTTTTAATAATAGGTTCTAGTTTAATATTAAAATATTTATGTCTTCTTTTATTACTACAAATAACACGTCCAAATAAAAAAAATAAAAATAGTAAATCTTTAAAAGATAATGTATTAAATTTATTATCATACGATTTATTAAATAAATATTTAAATTTTAGTTTATTTGTATTTAAATTATCCAAAACAGTATTATTATTAAAATTTTCTACTAGGACACCTACTTTATTTTTAGTAATAATATTAATAATTTCTTTATTATCAATATGAAATATATAACCAAATTCTTTCCAAACTGTTGTAATATCTCTTCCAGCACATTTTAAAATATTATTTTTACCACCAGGATGATCATTTATAAAATGTGTAACATCATATACATTTCCTTTATAAATAGTCCATAGGTCTGATTCAGAATTATGAGTTTTAACTTGTTCAATAGTAAATTGATTAGAAAAATGTTCTTTAATTTGTAATGGTATTCTTTTCATAATTTCAAAAGTATTATAATAAAATGGAGCATATCCTCTCCATGAATGTTCTGTGGGTACTCCATTTTTATATCTAAAAGATCTAGCCATACCACCAGCAACTGTATCTTTTTCATATACAATTACTTCAAATCCTTTTTCAATCATTTCATGTGCAACTGTTAGACCAGAAATACCCGATCCAAATATAACTATTTTCATTATATTAATTTATATTAAATTTCTAGTTAAATAATAATTTATCTATTGTTGTTCTAACACAAAATATACGATGTAGTAAAATACCTAAAATAAATAAAATAATTAATGTATTTAAAAAATTTAACTTAAATATTTTTGATATAAAATAAGCACCTATAATTGTAAGAATAACATCTACTATTGCAATATCACATATTCTAATAGAATGAACTCCTTCTCCAAGTTTTCCTAAAATATCTTTGTATTTACAAAACATTATAATAATAATGATATTTAAAATAATGAAAAAAAATTAATTATTTGTAAATATTGATTATCATTAATCGTTTCTTCACAAGTATTATATACTTTTTTTCTACATACAGGACATGTATCATTATGAGTTCCTAACCATATATTAATACAATCAGTACAAAAAGAATGACAATCTAACATTGTAACTTCTTTATTATCATCTTGTTCAAATTGTGTCATACATATTGGACAGTTTGTTTCCTTTAGTTTTTCTAAAAATTTACACTCTTTAGAAAGTTTAACTTTTTTTAATGATGAAATTATTTCTTGTGAAACAGGATAATTAAAGTGGGGTGTTTCCCATGATTCATTTAAATATGAATGAAATTCTTCTGATCTAATTAGATTATTAAGTGATGATAATATCATATTATTATCACTATTATGATCATGTTGTATAGTATCCCATATTAGTCTAAAATCCATACCGTAATTATTATTCATTATTTCTTCAATTTCATCCATAGAATAATTATTATCTATAAATAATTGACGTTCATTTCGAGCATTATTAATATAATTTCTTAGATTTATATTAATTAATAGAATAAAATTATTATTAACTAATTCAAAAATATCATTGGCTGTTTTAGAATAATCATTTGGTGTAATATTCAATGCTTCTAAATGTTCTATCTGAATTAATCTAATAATGTCATATGTATTTTCTTTATAACTTATAATTTTAGCTACTACTAAAAATGCTTTTGAATCACATGTTCTACAATGATGAGGATAATTTCTATTATATAATATATATGAAACTAATTCATTAATATTATTGGGTGTTTCTGTTAGTGTATTAATATTACTTGGTATTTCTGTTAGTGTATTAATATTATTTGTTAACATGTGCACAACTGAAATTATATTAGTTGTATTATTAATATAATCCGCGTTTGTTGTTCCTAATTCTTTATCTTGAAAATAAAAACTGACAGCTTTATCTAAATTATATGTAACTTTAATATATTCTTGAGCAATAGTGCGAGTATCACCTGTTAATACCATAAACTGATCTTCTAACTCTTTTGTTTCTGATGAAATATTATTTTCTATTAAAATAGTATCACAAATATCACAATTTGTATTAGTTGGTGCATTATTAAAAGTACATATAGGACATTTAATTGATAGTTCCATTGTATGTAGTAATATTTATTAAATTAAAAAAATATTCAATTTTTTTAATTTAAAAACGAAACGATGACTCAATCTCACTAGCCCAATTAAATTTTTTTAGTAATGTTGAAGTAAATAATTTTTCAGATGGAATATTAAAACGTTTTATAAATGCAAAAATAATACGTGGGTCAATATAATTCATTTTAGAAGTTCCAAGTGATACATTTTTCATTTTTGTTTTTTGATCAAGTTTTAAACGAATTAGTTTAATTTTACTTTCAATTTTTTTAGACATTTCTTTATTTTTTTTTTCTTCATATAGTTTTTTTTTCTTTTTTAATTCTTTATTTTGTTTATTTAGTTTTTCAATAATTTCATCAAATTTACTTGATACTGATTTTTGATGATTACATAATAATGCAACAGTTGTATTTGCTTGATTAAACATTGTAATTATATAATTTATTTTTTCACTTTCATGTATTGTTTTTATTTTATCTTCATTAATTTTATCTAGTTCTTTTTGAAAAATATATGATGCATTATATGTTCTAAAAACTTTTGCAGTTAATCCTTTCATAAAATTATCTAAATAAAAATTTATGCTACTTGCATTAATAAGATCAAATAATTGATCTTTTTTATTTTTATTAGTAATAAACATATTTAAATTATCAAAAACTGGTTTAATAACATTTACTTTTTTACAAAATCTAACAGAATCTTTTGCTAAAAAATCTAATTTAATTATATTTGGTGGTATTAAATTAATATGTTCAACACGTAAAGATGTTACACCAACTGTATCAGCTTCTTCTTTATTATCTTTTTTACCACCAACTCTTAATGCTAGATTATCAATAATATATAAAGCAGTTGCTAATTGTTTAATACGAATATCTTCACTATTCAATTGTGTTTCATACTGTTGCCTAATCATATTAATTTTTTTTTTTAATTTTCTTGCTAGATCAAATTTAGATTCATCCGATTTTGATTTAAAAATAGATTCCATAGATGTAAATATATATTTATTTTTACCTGTTATCGTATCGTTCCAAGTAGCCAACCATACTACAGAATCATCATGTATTATATCACCCCATTTCATACTATTATTTATATCAATATTAATTTTAGGTATTGGTGCAGTTTTATCTAAATTTAAAATAATATCTTCTGGATTAATTCTTTTTTTTATCATACCAATTTTTGGATGATCACCTCTACCTAAAAAAATACCGGGTGGTTCAACTTTATAATTTCCTACTTTTTGTCTAGATCCATCAATAATACAATACATGTAAGGTTCTTCAAGTTTTTCATTTTTTTTTTTACTACGTTCTTTTTCTTCTTTTGACATATTTTTTTTATCTTCAGATACTTTATCAATATATTCTTTTATTTTTGAAAAATCAAAATCTTCTAAAGTTGAATCTTTCATATTAGTTGGAAGAACTTTTTTAAAATCATTAAAAAAGTTTTTATTAAATTTAGGTTTTTGAACATACTCTGTACCTAAATATTTTGCATACATTGTTGCATATTCTTCAGCCTCAGGTGGTAATATTATTTTATTATTTTTATATAAAACATATAGTTTGTGAGGTTCATATAAAGGTGGGAAAAATGGACCATTATGTCTAAAAACAGTCCATTGAGATTTACCAGCTCCTACCATAATCCACATAATACTATAATTTAGATAATTTTATTTATCACATGAAAAACATTTTGTTGGACCTTCCATATATGGATTTCTTGATTGTTTTTCACATGAAAAACACTTTGAAGGAAAAGCATAATTAATATATTCAGAACCATAGTTTTTTAAAATATCTTTTTCACATGAAAAACATTTATTAGGTCTTCCATATGTAAGATTAACGTATGTTGTTTTTCTTCTCATATCATTTTCAACTGTATTTTCAAATGTATTTGCAAATGTATTTTTTATATTATTATTATTATTTTGCACATAACATATAAAAATAATTATAAATAAAAATGCAATTAATACACAATTATTACTAATATTTATCATATATTATTATATTATAAAAAAAATGTTTGATTTAATGTTTTTTCTTTATATAATTCATCAGCCCATATATGTAATGTTTCTTCATACATATCATACATTTGTTCTACTTTTTTATAACAAAATAATATAATATGTTCAATTTCCTTATCCATTTCACTTTTTGAATATTCACTCGTACTCTGATCATTTGAATAATCATATTTTCCAATAACTTCCAAATAAATTAATATAATTTATAGCTATTTGACGTGCCTGTTTTAAATCATTACTTGCACCTGTAGTAATATCTAAATCTTTTAATGGTTCAAACCATATAGTTGGTGTTGTATTATTTTTAAAATATACTTGTTCTGCAACACGACCACCCAATGCTATCATAATATTTGCTAATAAAAATTTTTTACTTGGAAAAGAATCATATGGCTCTCTTGGTATGAATAATGTATATCAACCTGCTCCATTTTTATTTGATTGAATTGTTACTTTTTTTAATATAAATAAATCCTTAAACATATTAATAACCATTACATGACCAATCTCATGATAAGAAATCATTTTTAAAACATAATCACAACGTGTTTCTTTCAATACAGGTAACCCAATAACTATTTTTTCAAAAGCATTCATAATTGTTAAAGATGATATTTGAGTTTCATTATAACGGACGCTTAAAATAGCAGCTTCATTGGCTAAATTCGCAATATATGCACCTGAAAATCCAGTAAGTAAATAATATAATTGATCAAAATTAACATCTGATGATATCCTTTTATTCTTAAAATGAACATTTAAAATATATTTTCGTCCATATTGATCAGGTAATCCTACTTTTATTTTTCTATCAAATCTTCCTGGACGTGTTAATGCACTATCTAATATATCTAAACGATTAGTTGCAGCAATTACAACTACACCTTCATTTTCTATAAAACCATCCATATTAGTTAATATTTGATTTAATGTTTGTTCTCTTTCTTCATTACCTACTCCAATACATCTTTGTTTTCCAATTGCATCAATTTCATCTAAAAATATAATACATGGTGATGATTTTTTTGCAGTTTCAAATAATTCTCTAACTCTAGATGCACCAACACCAACAAACATTTCAATAAATTGAGATCCACTTGCATAAAAAAATGGAACATTTGCTTCTCCAGCAACAGCTTTGACTAATAAAGTTTTACCTGTTCCAGGTAATCCTTCTAATAATACACCTTTTGGTATTTTTGCATTTGCATTTTTATATTTAGAAGGGTCTTTTAGAAAATCTACAATTTCAACTAATTCTATTTTTGCTTCATCGCATCCAGCTACATCTTTAAATAAAATATTTGTATTAGTTTATTGGTAAGGTTCAAATTTTTTAATCATATTCATAGGGTTTTGACGAAAACAAGTATTTAAAAATAAAGAAGTAATAAAAGATAAACCAATAAATTCAAAAATATAATAATTAAATACTTGAATATCTTTAAAATCAAATGGAATATTGTTATTTGGTAATACTTCCATAATATTATATTTTAACTCAGATATATATTGAATACTATGTAACTCATTATGATCAAATACAACTAATCCTGAAATT
>Ga0208768_1001405_pt1 | contig 12751 bp, 11 predicted proteins | sample AntAceMetag02UK1_FD_184760 | JGI IMG/M metagenome (GOLD analysis project Ga0208768, IMG submission 184760) | Saline lake microbial communities from Ace Lake, Antarctica - Antarctic Ace Lake Metagenome 02UK1 (SPAdes) (version 2) | ecosystem: Environmental > Aquatic > Non-marine Saline and...
TTTGATCCGTTTAAATATACAGCCACAGCATCATCAACAACAGTGCCTGCTCTAAAATCAAATAAACTTCTAAAGAATGAACTTGTTGTAGGATAAATCCAGCCTTCTACAGTAAAATCTTCAGTGCCAAATCCAAAGTCATTGTTTGAAGCAACTCCGATATAATCTTCTACACCATCAAGCTGTAAACTGCTGGTTCCAAACTTTTTTAATGCTGTATCAGTAACTGGGTTGTTGTATCTTACTATGGTCTTGCCGCCACGTTCGACAAAAGTTTCGAATCCTGATTGCTTACCGTTTACAAAAAACTTGCCGTCTGCGTCTACACTGCTGATTGTGCCTGTTGCTAGAACAGTAACACCATCTGTGTCGTAATAAGTAACAGTTTCGCCAGCTGAGTATGATCCAGTTACACCGTCTACTCTCAGTGCTGACTTACCTGTGCCTTTAAGACCAGTTGCGCCGTCCAGTGCTGTTAGTCCACGGTTTGCAAAATATGTAAAACAGTTTAACCATTCTACTCTTGTACCGTTGGTAATTACAAGTGCGTCAACGCCAGGAGTAATAAATGTCACACTGTGGAAAAGGCAAGCTGCTTCTCTTGAACCTGCTGTTGCTACGCTGCCATCAAGAAACGCACCCTTGCCTGCGTCGCCTTGATCAAATCCTCTAGGATCTGTACCGCTGGTAACTGAGCCGGCTGTGATCACACTGATATTTTTTAGATAAGGTGAGCGACTGGTTACAGTAAAGCCCGGAGCAAATTTAAATGTATAACCGTTGAAGAAATCTTTTACGGTGATGTCTTCGATAGTAGTTTCGCCGTTGAGTAAAAACGCATCGTTATTTTGTGTAGCCACTGTAGGTTTGATTGTCACACTTCTTATGCTGTGACCTTTGATAGTCACACCCACAGGAACAGTCATTGGGAATATTTCTAAGTAAGTTCCCGGATAGATGTGTACAGTGTCGCCTGCTGTGGCTTGTGTAAGAGCATAAGTCAAACTACCGTATGGATCGTTAGGGTGATCACCTGAATATGTATCATCACCGTTTTCTGCTACATAAAAAATATTACCTTGACGCAGTGCTAGGTCAACACCATCTACTTCAAGTGCAGTTGTGCTTACTGTGCCAGCAAAGAAGTTTTCTACATAAACATCTTGCCACTGCTTTCCGCCCACAGTTGGATCACTACCTAAACTATAAGTATTGTTTACGTCTGGTACAATGTCCGATGCTATTTCAGCATTGAATACAACATTGTCCGTGTCAGCATCACCTATGGTAATATTACCGTTGGCTGTGATTGATCCTGTTGCAACTATGTTTCCGTAAACATTTGTGTCTGCAAAGATTTCAACAGTACCGGTTCCGTTAGGACGAAACTCTAGATTTTCATTTGAAACGTTTGTGCTAATTATGTTGTCTACAATATCAACACTGTCAATTACTAACTTGTTTTGATAGACAACATTGTCTGCTGTACCTAGAGTTAAGACTCCGTTAGTTGTTGATATAGTATTGCCTAAAAAGTTTACACTAGCAATCTGTGCTTCTGTGCTTACTTCTAGACCAGGTGCTCTGATAGTTCCGTTTACATCTAAATCGTATTGAGGTGTGTCGGTATTAATACCGATTCGGCTGTTGTTAACATCAAGATATAATAGGTCATTCTCAAAAGCTAAATTTATTCCTTCTCTTAGAAGGTTAGCTCTTAAAAGTGGACCACTGATGCGACCGATAGCCATCTCTTCTCCTCAACACGGGGATCCTGTCCCTCCAACCACATTACATTGCGGGTTGACCACAGTTTGACCGTGCAGTACAATGGTCGCTGTGCTGCATTAATAGTATTTATCGTTTTTTAGAATTATCCCAGCACAAGGGCGTAGATGTCAACCAATTCTTTCATAATATCGTCGGTTACTTCTTCACCTTCGCCTGCACTTCGTTGCCAGTTAGTTCCATTCCACGTTTCGAGATATACAAATTCAACATTCCATCTTGTGTCGCCGATTTCAGGTGCAAGTGGTCTTTCGGCTGTTGTACCGTAAGGAATAACCAAGCCAGTTGTACTATCAAATTTAGCATATCCTCTAGCAGTAGCAGAGACCACAAACGCATTATCGGATGTATTTTCAAAATAGCTATCGTTGATATCTATGTCAAATACACTCACAGTAGCATCTCCTGAGCGAACTAATTCTAGATCACTGTTGCTGAGTGTAGTTCTAATAACGTTATTGTCGAACAATATATTTTCGTTTGATAATCCATGTATTTCTAAACTGTAAGGAGTGAGTCTTCCCCTTTCAGAACCACTAGTTCTAATTATTATTTCGTTACTAAAATTAGTAGCGTCGATACTGGTCAATCTATTGTCTGAATAGATGCCGCTGAAGCTGAGATTTGCAGTGCTGTAACCTTCATACAAATCAGTTTGTGTATTGTATCTTATATTAGCTGCGAAATCAGTTCGTTCTAAATCAGTTCCTCTACTGACGATTAGAGCCGGATTACTGGTCAGTGTTAACACTTCGGTGTAGGGAGCAATTTCTAAATCTTCAGCAATGTTAACAATAGTATTGCCAGTGATTCGTAAATTACCTGTATCGATTCTTTCACCGTCTATATAGGTTATTAGGCCGGCGGTATTTACAATAATTCTACTAACACCACTGAAGTCAATGTTTTCCGCATTGATGCTGGTATTGCCGGTTTCAAAATCTACAAAGAATTGATCGCCGATTCTGTAGGTACCAAAGGCATCTGTGCTGTTATGATAAATCTTACCAAAGTTTATTTCAACAGTTTCGTTTGCCTGTTCAACCAGCGTGCCATCGTTAGTAACATCCTTGCCTGTGCCTATGTAAGCAAAGTTATGACTAATCAGATACATCAGTGTGCTAGACCCGTTGGCCACAGCACCAAAGTTTCCGTACACATTTGCTGATCCAATTGAACGAATTTCTGCACCATATCTCAAACTGCTGTTGCCTAGTGGCTTACCAATTGTTCCTTCTAGTGCGTATAGCCCTCTGTTAGCAAAGTATGTAAAACTATTAAGCCACTCTACTCTAACGCCGTTGGTCATTGTTATTGCGTCAACACCAGGAGTAATAAATGTCACTGAATGAAACAGCATACTTGCTTCTAAGCTGTCAGCATCTAGTTCGCTGCCATCAACATATGCACCGCGGCCTGCATCACCTGTGTTAAAACCTCTAGGATCATCTGTACTTGTGATACTACCCTGTGTAATTACGCTGATGTTTCTAACATAGGGCGAACGTGTGCTTACTAATCCGTTGGGTGTAAATCTAAAAGCATTTCCTGTATTAGTTGCGCTGTTGTAATAAAAGTCTTTAATAGTAATGTTTTCAACAGTTACATCACCTTGTATTAGAAATGCGTCCTGATCCTGTGTTGCGGGCGTGGGTTTGATTACAGTGTTTCTTAAATCGTGTCCGCTTACTGTAACATGAGGAGGTACAGTTAAGGGAAACTCTTCTTCATACACTCCTGGATAGATGTGTATGGTAACAGGTCCCGCAGTGCTAGCATCAGCGACAGACAGAGCATGTTTAATAGTTCTAAATGGACCGTGTTGATGATCACCTACATTATTGTCGTCGCCGTTAACGCTGACATAGAAAATATTGCCCTGACGCAGTGCTAGACTTGCGTCGCCCACGCTGAGATCGTCTACTTCAACACGCTGCCCATTCAAAAAGTTACTGTAAAGATTTAACCATTTTTTGTTAGGCGAGCCTAGATTGTAGGTGTCGGATTGATCTGGTACGATGTTACTGTCTAAATCAGCTTCGAAGTTTACATTGTCTGTATCATCATCGCCCAGTGTTAGATTGCCGCCGAATGTGATATCACCAGTAGCATTTAGGCTTCCGGTAATATTCCAATTGCTGTGAATATCCAGTGTGCCGTTACCATCTGGTCGTAGTTCGATGTTTGTGTCAGCTGTGGTTGAAGATATAGTATTAAAATCGAATTTTAAATTGTTAGTTGCTATACTGGTAGCAAAGATGTAATCAGCACTGGTTAAAAATATGTTTCCTACGTTGTTTACAATTTCACTGTTCTGTATACTGTAGTTTCCTGTGTTAACATAATTTGCTAATAGGTTGACAGTTCTAAAAGTAGATGCTATTGTTAAATCGTCGCTAGCTATTTCTGTATTAACCCCAATTCTATCGTTGTTGACATCAAGGTGAAGCAGTGCTGTGTCGCTGGTTGTGTTTTTAAAATTGAGATTTGAACCTTGACGTAGTAGATTGTCCTGTAATACGCCGCCTGATATACGCCCTAACTGTGCCATAGACTACTCCCTTACACAGTATTTATTTGTCAAAGTTGTGAATTACTGTTACAGGTTTTCCTAAAGGTACAGAACTGGTAAATTCAATCCACCATCCTGTATCTGTTTCGGTATAAGGTGCGTTTGGTCCTGTTGTATTAACCTGTGCTGTTTGTCTAATGTTATAGTTTGTTACTGGAAGTTGATAAACGTTTTCAACAAATACTAATATATTTTGTGCTGCGGCAGGAACAGGAAAATCAGTGTCGCCACTGTTGAGTTCGCCAAACACAGTTTCAGTAGCATCGCCATTGCCTAGATTTTGTACAACGATGCCGGGATCTTGATTTGGTTCTTTGAATCTTACATTGCGCCAAGCACCATTTTGATATGCTTCTAGCTGACCAGTGGTAGTGTTATATCTCACATGACCTTCTGTTGCTGATGTTGCAATTCCTACTTCACCTGGTCTAACTGATTCTACGCCTTTTGGGACTAGCAAAGCACGACCACTATCTGCTATGACTTGATCGTCGTAGTCATACTTTACACCTTTACCGTAGATGTTTCTAAGATTAGTATTCTGTGCTTTGAGTAATCTCATATTATACTTCCAAATAGCTCACTGTGGCTGCTAGATTAGTTAGACCACTGCCTAAATCTGGTTCTGCTACAAATATAATTTTGTCACCCTGCTCTAAAACAATGCGTTCTGAATCAAATGTAAATGTTTCACCGGGTGGCAGTTCTAAGTTTCTTACAACTACAGTAACAGCATTGCTTAGTGTTTCGCCATAAGGTACTAAGTGCATATCAAAACTAGCGGCGGCTGATAGCGAACTGTTACAAACTAAAATGTTAGTAATAGCATAACTCTTGCCTTCCGGTACGCCGCCTGTGAAAGGTGCTGCTACTGCGCCAGTTGGATCTAGTATGTTTACATTGGTAGTTCTAAGTTGTGCGTTTACAATAGCCATTTCGTATCCTTAAAATAACATTCCAAAAAGTAATGCTCTGTTTTTACTTACTAATTCATCTCGAGTTTGGTTAGCATTTGCGAAATAAATTCCAGTCTTTCCTGTACTCTCGTTTGCAGTATAAATTTTTGCACCATCACTAGGAAAGCTTGGACTAGTACTGGGATCATCATCACCTGGTACACTGTTGATATGTAGTACATCGTCTACTCTGATATTACCAGTGCCTGAAGACTTTAGTATTAAATCAGTGTCGCTGGTCAGTGTTTCAATAGTAGTACCAGCAATTCTTATTTCATCAAATTCCCAACGATCTCTAAACAGTTGACTTACAGTTACTCCGTCGATAGTAAAGTTAATTACACTGTCGACACCGCTTGATTCTTCATCAACCACAGTTATACTTGAAATAGTAATTTCGCCGTCGCCGATCTGCGGAAGAAACACGTTAGCAAACTGGAAGTCAATATAATCTACAATTGATCGTGTGTTAGGAATAACGTCGTCGTCGATTACGTTTCCTGTGATAGTACTGCCTGAATATGAAAACACTTGTTTTTCGTAATCTGTAGTACCAGTAACACTTAGTACACCAGTGCCACTGTTTATAAGATAAAGATCGCCGCCGCCAGTTGAGATGCTGTTTGTTCTGATACCTACAAGTGCGCCTTCATTGTCTCTAAAAACAAATCCGCCTGTTTTCGTTGTTTCGGTATTTGGATCTCTCCAAGTTATGTTCTCACTAAACAAAAAATATCCGTCGGAGAATGTTCCTCGATCGATTCTCAATCCTGCTTCGTCAAGAGTAATGCCAGCACCGGTTTCGCCGCTGTTGACTACAATAATATTATCTCTAATTGCAAGGTCTTCTGATTCTACAGTTGTGGTATTGCCTTCAACAATCAAGTCTCCAGAAATGATAACCTGTCCCTGCTCGGGACCAGTGTTCAATCTTATTTGGCCGCCCTGTTGTACGGTTACAAAAAAATTGCCATTGGGTACATTTACAAATCTTGACATTTATATTTCCTTAAAATAGGGGGATTTCTCCCCCTATTATTAGATTGCTGTTAGTAGAATCTGATCACCTGTTGAATCGTCATATTGTGACATTACCCAAGTATATTTGTTACCACTAAAATCTGTTGCTACACGCTTAGTAATCTTAGAAATAGCAACTTCTGCAGAACCATCGTTTAGAGTTCCCAGCATCTGAATCTCACCTTCTGCGTTTGGTGTAGTTTCTACCAGTGTGCCTGTTCTAAAAAAGGTAGATGTTGGACCTTTAATACTTTCGCCATCTACAAAGCTATCGTTCGCTTCACTTAGTACGATAAATGTTTTTGCGCCACGTTGTTTGATGATCATGTAATCTGTGTTAAGATCACTGTCTGCAGCAAAGAAACCGCTTAGTCTAATACCAGCATTTGAATCGCTAACTGTTGTGCCGAAAGATCTAATTACATCAATACCGTTTATGTCTTTTCTTAATGGTCTTCCCATGATTATTTCTCCTTTGTTTAATCATTGCCGTTCTAGGGTCTACGCGGTGGATATCCGCATAAGTCCTACTGCTTAGGTAGGCACCTATATTTGACAAAAGTATTTATCAAAAATTGTCAAGTCATAAAAATAGGCCCCGTAGGGCCTATTTTATTTAAACTAAACTACCTATTACTGGAAGCTTACATTACCTGAAGTAATGCCAACCTTACCTAGGTAGTCACTTGCGTTACCGAGCGACGACGCAGTGTTAGTTAGTTCTACATAACCATAACGAGTCATGAAGCTAACAACTGGTTCGAAAGTATTCGGATCAAGCACAACACCTGAGCTCATCAGTGGGATGTATGGGCAGTAGAATGCCGCCGCATCTGATTCTGATGAACCTTTGTAACCGATGAGTACTGCTGAGTCATCGGCTGCATATGTGTTAACATATACTTTCATCGCATTGTTTAGAGTACCAACCATCTTAGTGTTAGTTGGTGCTTCAAAAGTACCTTCAGTTGTACGAGCAAACGCTGAAGTAGTAGCTGACTGAAGAATTGTAAGCGCGAATGGCGATACAACTGCCCAGTTACCAGCACCACGACGTGTACGCTGTGCAATCAAGTTGCTTACACGGTTGATTTGAACAGCAAGTGCTGCGTGCTCGTCACCAACGAATGTAGCAGTACCACTTACAGAAGCCTGATCATAAGTCTGATAAGTGCCAGCAAGTGAACTTAAAGAATTAAGTACTTCTTGGTCGATTTCAGCAGTAATCTCTTGAGCAAGTGCTGCCATGATTTCTGCTTCTACGTCGATGCCATGCTGTGACTGTGCGTCTTGTGCAGCTTCGAAAGTCCAACGTGCGCTGAGCTTACGAGTTTTAGCTTCGACTGTTTGCTTCAAGATCTGAATGCTTAGTCTGTTACCGACTGTACCTTCTGCTGCCGCAGTTGGGTTAGCTTTTGCAGTTGTAGCATTACCTGAGTATGCTTCAGCAATCTTGAATGGGCTTAGAGCTTCTTCACCTGCTACTGCACCTGAGGCGCCTGATCCAAACGAGTCCGAATAGCGAACACGTAGGGTGTGGATTTGACCCACAGGTCCTGTCATTGGCTGTACGCCAACGAGTTCGTTTGCAATGACTGTTGGCATTACACGACGAATAACTGGTAGGATAACACGGTTAAGTGTTGCGACATTACCGGCAGAAGTAGCACCAGCTGTGGCAGTTTCTGAAAGATACCTACGAGTATTTTCCAGTGTGCTTGCCATAACAGCTTTTTTGTTGCCTGAAAGGCCTTCGAGAAGTGCTGACTTCGTATCCTGCCAGCGACTTTCTAGTAGTTCTGACATTATTATCTCCTTAATTTAATCCAGCAAGACGACGAATGTCTAATACATTGTCATTTGCTTTACTACTAACGTTAGTGTGTGAAACTGTTTCGCGGTTGCCTGTTACTTCTTTTGCCTCTGCTAATACTGCCTTCTGCTTTGCTGGACCTTTGCCGTTGATAACCGCAGGTAGATACTTGTCAAATGCAGATTGTAGTCTGCCAGTTTGAACTGATTCCAGTAAGTCTGTCATAATTTCACGCTGCTCATTGCTCAGTGGAGCAATTAGTTCGCGTACTGTGCTTGATCTATTTACAGATTCTTCAAGCTTTTGCTTTTCAGCTGCTTTTGATTCTGCAATACGTTTCGCTTTTGCAGCAAATGCCTTTGCTTCTACAAGTTGCTTGTCTTTTGTTTCAAGAACTTTTAGAAGTTTCGCAGTTTCTGAATGTTCATTTAGATATGAAATTCCATATTCTGCTGCAAATGCTTCAAATATTTTACGACCAAAGTCGTTTCTACGTGCTGTGTCAATATCTTCTTTAAGTGCTGAGATCTCACTTTTAAGACCTTTTGCAACTGTTTCAGATACTGCTTGAGCGCTTCTTTCGATAAAGTTACGCTTAACTTTAGCGAAGTGTGATTTAGCTTCACGTACTAGTCGTACTTTTGTTTCAGCTAAGTCTTTCTTATCTTCGTGGAACTCTGCAATTTCGCTTGATAGGGCTTCTACTACAAACTCTTCAAGCTTGCTGTAGTTTTCAGCCATTGCTTGTTTGTCTGTGCGTAGTTCTGAGATTTCTTTTTGTAATTGTTCTACAACGAAACCTTTTAGAAGGCTTGCATTTTCACGCATCGCAACTGCATACTTTGCCTTTGCTTCTGCTAGCTGTTTGCGATCTTCTGCAAACTCTGCAATCTCTTCCTGAAGACGCTCGGAGAGCATAGCATCAATGGCTTCTACCATTGTCTGCTTGTCATGCTCGTACTTGGTAGCAAATTCTTCACGTAGGTCGGCAGTTGCCGCGCGACGATTTTCTACTACCTTGCTTTCCCAAGCTTCTTCAATCTGTGCCCTGATCTCTTGCGAAACAACATCATTTTCAAAGAGTGCTTTCAGTGCATCTATCATACCATTCTCCTAGTTTATTGGAGTTTGCTGATTATATTAATCAGCGATTCCTTTAGATACTTTTGTGCCTTGTCGTCGTGTTTTGTTGCCTGTGCTAGTTCATATGCCTTGTATCCACCGCGGGCATTCATTAGATGCTCGTAGATTGGTGTTGGGTAAGCACCGGGGGCGCTGGGCTGAGCCACAACGTCCACAGTAATAATTTCAAAATCAGACACAGTATTCGAATCGTCTTCTGATACATTTCCGCTACCTCTCGATGAGACACCTAGTTTAACTCCTGCTTCAAGCATTGTTTTAACCAGTTGTCCCATCGGGGTAGGAAGTATTTTTAGTTTTCCGTAACCATTTGGACCATCCATCCACATTTCATTAATCATGTGGCTAACTCTGTCCAAGTTGATATTAAGGCCTTCTGGATGATCCACTTCACCGAGAACACTATATCCTCCTGCACATTGATCATTGAGAGTTTTGACAGCCCTGCCTATTTCATTCACAGGATACACTCGCTGATTAGCGTTGCGAACACCGCCTTGAATGCAAATGCCTTTCATGTAAAGGTCCTTGCCTTCGTTTGCGTTTTCGACAACTATCTTAGCTTGGTCGAATGTCAAATGCTCTCGTAAGTTTCTCATTCAAACTTCCTTAATCTTGTCTTACTTTGCTCTTTTCGGAGCGCCGTTTAACATACTGCTGGCTGATTTGTCAGCAGTCTCTGGCTTGCCCTTTTTCTCAGCGCCGTGGCCAGGTTGGTTTGACATTTTTGTCGCCCCCTTTGCACCAACAACGTTTACGTTCTTGGTATTCATATCCTTTGGGTTCTGAGCATTTAGTGCTGAACCTTTTAAGTTACCTTTGTTGGCTTCTACGCCTGCTTCTGTACCGCTTTTTGCGATGTTAGCAGTTGTTCCGCCCATATCATTTTTGCCTGCAACTGAGCTCTTAGTGTTTACTCCGTTGTCGCCACCGATCTTTGCGCCAAGTCCGCCGCCGTTGATCTTTTCTACGTATTCACGCATTTCTTCACCAGCAGTTTTCTTTACTTTCTTGTCGTCTTTCTTATCGGCTTTTTTAGCTTCAAACGCATATGACTCTTTTTCTTCTTCGTCTTCTTCGTCGCCCATGTCCATATCGTCGTCTTCTTCGTCGCCCATGTCGTCGTCTTCTTCGTCGCCCATGTCGTCGCCGTCCATGTCGTCGCTATCGCCGCTGCCCATAAGCTTTTCGAATTCTGCTTTTAGATCTTCCAGGGCGTCTTCTAGGTCTTCGATGCGATCTTCTGTATCGCCTTCACCACCCATGTCCATGTCGTCGCCTTCTTCGTCATCATCCATACCAAGATCGGCCATCATGTCGTCAGTTGTGTCGCGGCGCATCATGTCGTCGTCTGCTTCGACTTCAAACTCGTCTAGATCAAAACCTTCGTCTAGATCATCGTCTGACTCATCGTCTTCGTCGTCTGACTCGTCTAGGTCATCATCGTCTGACTCATCGACTTCTTCGTCATCTGACTCGTCTACTTCTTCGTCTTCATCTTCTAGAAGTGACTCATAAATATCTCTTGACTTTTCTACTACGATTTCGTGGAAAAGTTCTTCTGCTGCGTCTTTATCTTCGTTGATAAGAAGCTCTAGCATTTTTTCAAATTTGCTTAGGTCTGCCATTTCAAACTCCTGTAAATGTTATCGCACTTATTCAGTGCAAGGCTGTCATATTATATTTACTATTTATATGAAAAAATGCGTAGAAACAGGCTCAAAGCAGCCTGTTTTATCTACACATCACAAGATTCCAAAGATTTTCTTAAATTCATCCATGGAAATATGGGTTAAGTTCGATAGTTTACTCAATTCGTTAGGGACAAAAACGTTTTCTCCCAGCACTCTTATATATCTCTTTTTTGAAAATTTTTGTATAGTGATCGTTGTTTGCTTTAACCAATTGCCGTGATACGTGGCTCTTTCGTTACTGCGTTTGTAATTAAAAGAGTCTGCGTATACATTGTTTACCAGTTCGCTGTTGGTGCCTAGACCTTTGTAGTCAAAACCTAAAATATAAATTTCATCGTTTCCGTGATCGCTGGCTAGATGTAATGCTGTAGGTCCTGAGCTCCATCCTTTGCTGGGACTGAAAAAATTAAAATTAGTTAATTTTGAGAATGCCTTGTTTGGATTTGTCCAAACTGCGCAACGCTGCTGAACTGACTCCTTGTTTAATTCAATTACCATTTTTGTATCAACTGCCACAAGATAGTCAGGAAGATAATCTCTGTAGATGGCATTGCATCCGTACACAGTTCCGTTTTGTTTTAATTTGGATAAGTCTAGATCTTTGCGGCTAGTGCCGTTACCAAGTACAAATGCTACTTTTTTCAAACATTAAACTCCGCCAGATTCTGCATTAGCAGCTATACCATACATCTGCTTGACAAAATCAAGCTCTTTGCGTTTTTCTTCTGTATGTAGTTCACTGGCTTTGCGTATGCGACTGATCTGGCGAAGTGTTAGTCTTGTTTTGCGAGTATCATCTTTTTTCATAGGACTTTGGTCGTAGTCAGCGTCGTAGCGTTTGTCATCTACGGTCTCAACAGTTTCTCTATCAAAATAAAATAATTCACGTAATATCATACTATTATTTATACCGTTTGGTCAGTTGTTGGGGCTGCGCCCAGATCTTGACCAGTTGCTGTTTCGGGGCCTGCGCCTTCTCCGCCGTCTACTGGAGGTAATTCTTCACCAGTTTCATCTTCAAGGCCGCCTAGGTCGGAACCAATGCCAGCGCCGCTGATGCCAGCATCTCTCATTTCAGCACTAGCATCACCTGGTAGCGGCTCTAGTACATCATCGTTTTCTTCTTTCCATAGGCGTTCATTCTCTGCAATTTCTTCTTCAGTCATACCAAGGAAGCGTTTCATAGCAAAACGATTTGACACATAAGGTATTGCACTCATCTGTGTATAAGTTGGAACACGAGCATTGTCGATTTCGCTTTGACGATATGCTGCAAAGTTTTGCGGCGGTTGGAATTTGAGATCAAACATTGACGTATCAATGTTGATTCCTTTTTCCAACATATATCTTTTAAATTCTGTGTCGAATTCTTCAACTACTAGATTTTGCAAACGTTCACAATAGGTATTGAAGCGAAGTTCTTGTATGTAGGCTGTGCCCACACGTCCATCATTATATTGTGCAGATGAATCATCTGCTCCAGTTGGAAGGTACGAACTTGGGATACGTAATCCGCGTACCAGCTTATTAGTGAAGTATCGTAGATCATCAATCTCTCCTAGGTTAGTACCGCCTGGCAGTGTTTCAACTTTTGATCCACGACCTTCTGCTGTCTGCGGGAAGAAGTAGTCTTCATTTATTGAATTTTTAACAAAGATACCACTTTCAATAGCAAACGTGTGATAGTTGTGCCATTTTTCAGTGCCGTCTATAGTAATAGTTCCTGTATCTCGATTAGACACTACTTCTATTTTTACTACTTTGT
>Ga0208768_1001412_pt1 | contig 12703 bp, 8 predicted proteins | sample AntAceMetag02UK1_FD_184760 | JGI IMG/M metagenome (GOLD analysis project Ga0208768, IMG submission 184760) | Saline lake microbial communities from Ace Lake, Antarctica - Antarctic Ace Lake Metagenome 02UK1 (SPAdes) (version 2) | ecosystem: Environmental > Aquatic > Non-marine Saline and Alkaline...
TTCTTTGATATTCCTGCATTTCAGGATCAAGAGTCTGTCTAATTTTTAATTCATTAGTAAATTTATCAGTCTCTACTGCTTTTTTTAGATCGTCTACTGTATCTGTACCATTAATTAAGTTAAGACCCCGTTCATATAGAGAATCAATAGACTTAATATTATCATTATATAAGTTAGTATATTTATCTGGTCCTAGTAGATCAACCATAGCCCCTAAACTATTCTTTTTAAGTATACGTAAACTGTCTAAGGATGCACGTTTTTCCTCATTAGTCCCACCTGATGCAGCAATGTTTTCTATCTCTGTCTGATACATTTGTAATGAAGTATTAATCATACCAAAGGCACCACCAGGACTCTTTAATATCTCTGTACGTAATTCAGCTCTATCCTCTTCAGTAGCAGCATTCAAAGCACCAGTATTCATTTCAAACGTAGCTACCTTACTTGTTTGATTTCCTACCTCAGCATATTTTAAAGCAATATCTTCAGGATCTTGTCCTCTCATAGGAAAACCTTTCTGCTCTAAGAATTTAACTTGACCCTCAGTTACTTTTGCTTGTGCATCTCCTTGATTTTTTAATAGATCTGTATCAATTTTAATAGTATCCATTAATCCTGTACGTTCATAAACTTTTTGCATAGAGGCTAAGATTTTATCTGCATAAGCAGGATTGTTCGATAAGATTTTTTCTGCTTCTATTTGAGTTCTCTTTTGAAATTCGTATGCAGAAATTTGTCCTTGTTCATAACCAAGTTCTAGCTTTCTATTAGATTCATTTAACATATCTTGCCATACAGGATTCTCTGGTTCTTGTGCTAATCCTTCTACTGCAGTTTGTTTTGCTTGAGTCCAATAGTTTATTTCAGAAGGACTCTGACTCATATAAGCATCAGATAAGTCTTTAGCTCGTTCCTCAGCTGTCTTAACTACATTCATTTGATCTATTGCTATAGCAGTTTTAACTCCTGTATTTAATAAATCAGCAGCTCCTCCCAGTTTACTATACTTTCCTGGCATTGCTTGAGGAGTAGCATAGGTTAATCCTGGAGAGTTCATCTGTATTTTGTCTGTAGTAAATTCACCCATTATTTATTTCCTTGTTGTTGTTCTTGATATTCTTTATTTATTTTTATCATATACTTTGCTCTATTCATAGTCTTTTCAGAATCTAAATACTGTCCTTTATTCTTTTGTATTTCTGAAAGTTTTAAAAGTTTATCTACAGTTGTAGGATCATATAGCTCTTGCATTACTAAGTCTGCAATCTCTTTATCTGCTAGAGTATTTACTAAAGCTTCATCTTGTCGTTTAATAACAGATTCAAATTCAGCAATAAACTCTAAAGCTTGTTGTGTATCTACAACAAGACCTTGTTCTTTTAATAAATGTACCCAAGCAACAGTATGATCTTTTAAATCTTGAATAGTAGCTCGTTCTTGATTAGCAACAAAGAATACCTCAGCTGATTGTTTAGCTAAAGTTTGATATTCTTTTCTACGTTTAGTATCATCGTTAACTATTTCCCAAAGAGTTTGTTGATCTTTAGTTTGAACACCTAGTAAACCTCTAATAAAAATATCTGATTTAGTACCACCAATACCTAGAGCATGCCCAGTTTTAGTTGATAGATCATCTAAAATTAATTGTTGTTCAGTTGCATCTAAGTTTCGTATAAAAGGAACATACCTTGAAACAAGAGTAACAGCAACTTTTGCTTTTTCCTCAGAGTCTAGCATTGGATTAAAGTATAAAGACATAATAGTAGGCAATGTTCCACGAGGACCAAAGACTTTTTCTAATAAACTGATAGTTATTCCTTTATTTACATTACCACCTTGATCACCTAAAATTGCATAAACAAAAAGAGCATATACAGTTCCTTTAAATCCCCAAGCCATTTCTTTACTGCCATAAGGACTTATTTTTTCACCAATCATAAGTCTATCACCTTCACCCCACTCACCTGTCATTAAATACTCTAAACCATAATCAAGAAGAGCAAACTTATCCCAGGTTTTCATGTTCTTTTCTATATCATCATCTTCAAAGAAAGCATCATAGATAGTTTCAAGAGCATTTGTGAGCGTTGCAAACATTCCAAATACAGCTGTCCCTGTTAGTCCTGACCATAGTCCTGCAGTAGCCCACGCTTCTTTTGCAGTACCTATTCTAGCCCTTTCATTAGTTACCATTTCTCTTTGTTTATCTACATAAATAGCAAACTTACCAAGAGCTGCCGTTGCAGTAGTTTTACTATAATTATATCTAGCATATCGGTGCATAGATCCTGCTAGTTGGTCTGCATCCATAAAGATTTCTGTCATTGCTTCAGTTGTTTTCCAGCTTTCTCCTGGCTTTTTTGTTTGCCAATTACGTAATGCTACAATTATTTGAGGTATCCTTGAGAATGCTTCTGAAGCAGTAAAGACATCACCAGAAAGTTTAGTAGCTCGTTTTAAAGTATTGGCTGGATTTAACAGGCGATACGTTAGGTCTTTAAGCCCTTCAGGAGATGTATTCCAAGAGGTTTGTCCTTCACCAAGCTCAATCATTTTATTAGCAAAAAGAGTAGTCATCATCTCATGGTTTGCTACATCTAAAAACCCTATCTCTTTTGCTTTATAAAGAATAAACATTAATTCTTCTGATGATATTTTTTCTTTATATCCAAAAAAACCTTTCTTACTTTCAGGTAAATTAGCTAATTCTCCCATTTCCATATACTTATCTAAAGCATCCCATACTGCTTTGTCTGTTGCTTTCTCTTTAAATCCTAGTCTCATTGCCATCATAAATAAACGAGAGGAATCTCTAAAGTTTTCTGCTACTTTTATCGGATTATATAAAGGTCCATCTTGACCATAAACAAACAAGTTTGCTAGTGCTGCAGGAGATTGTACTAATAACATATTAAAAGGATTAAGTCTAATACTTAAAAAAGTTATTGCTCTATCAAGAGCTCCTTCAATTTCTTTAGATCCTCTTTGTGTTCTTCTTAAAGCTATAATAACTGGATTTGTGTTAATACTTTTTAAGAATCCAGAATTATTTTCTAGCTTATCTGCAATACCTTTTGCCGTATTAAACACAATGTTAGCTAATACTCTATTAGGAACACCTTGGCGTAGCTCTACAATTTGATCATACAAAGCTAAGGCTTGATCAAACTCTGCTTGCATTTCTGCTTTTTTCTTAATTTGGTCTCTTGATACAGGAAAAGCATTTGATTTATCTGTACGTACAGAATGTTTAGGATTAGGAGTTATTGTAACTTTACTTTTAGTTCCAGGTTTTACATATAGTTTTACATACATCTCTTCCATACGAGTTACTGCAAGATCATTAAGATATTTTTTACCTGTTGTATGACTCTTAATGAGTGTTGATTTTAATGGTCCATCTGCAGTATCCCAATGTAATAGATTACCACGTAATGATCCAGACATAGCTGTGTTTGCTTCTGCTTCATAATGCAAACGTACTGTTTGAGCTTGTAAGTCTTTACCTAAGCGTACAATAAAAACATGGTTAGGATACATTTGTTTCATTTTATTTAACGACATTGATGAAAACTCTTGTGCATTTTTAAGAGATTCAAAAGTACCAACAACTCTACCATATTGTTCATGAGCTGTAATTAATTCAGACTTAGCCTCACTAACCTTTTGTGATAAGTTTTGTTCTGATAAATCTACTAGTCCTTCTTTTACAGTACCTATATTAGGAGTATTTCCTTTTGAATCCATAAAGTTTGAGGTAATACCATTACGTACTACTTTGTAAGGAATAGCTACAATAACATTTGAGTCAGTATTAATTCTTGGTATATGACCAGGTATGTAAGGAATCACATTAGTTTGTAATGGCTGTGGTTTAAATGTATTAGACATCACATAATCAGATTTTACTTCTAATGGAGTATTAGGATCTTCTATTATATGACTTGCTCTAAAGATTTGTTCTTTAGGCATACCATCTTCAAAGTTAAATACCTTTCCTGTTTCATGCATATGTTGTTTATTTACAGTAATTAGTCTCATTCCCTGGTAATCACTATGATATACCATAATATTATAGATATTACCATCAGGACCTACAGCTATAACATTATCTGGAGTTATCATAAAGTTCTCCATTACAGGAAGAACTTGGGGTACCCCTGTACGAGGATCTTTTAAAATAAACTGTTGATTATATCCAGAACGTGTAAGTACATTATAAGCTTCACTACTTTGAAAACGATACATACTATTTAAAAACATTCTAAAGTTATGGGCAGCTCTTTGAATACGTAGTTGACGTTCTAATTTCATAGGAGGTAAGACATCTTGAATTAACTCTAATGTAGGATAATCCATTTGTAATTGACGAGCAGCATCCAATACTTTATCTAACATGATTTGATCTGTTTTACCTAGTCTAGCTACTACGTTTTTAAGCATAATCTTACGTTGTTGATCACCATACTGTTGTACTCGTAGCATACTTTGTCTATAATGCTGCTCAACCTCTTTAGGAAATCTACCAATACTCATATTCCAATACGCTGTAGGACCACCAATATTAGGACTACTTCCTGGTAGTATTCTGATTGTAGCTTTAGGAAAAAATCCTCCTACTATACTATTACTATATAATTCTTCAGGAGTTCTAGTAAGTTCATTATCAAAGAACTCAGTAAAAGAAGTCTTTTCATTCCATCTAATAATAAAAGAACTAGTAGTATTTCTGTTTAATCGTTCTTCAGGAATGATACCATCTTTATATACCTCAATAGGTTGGAATGAGCCATCTCTGTCTAGTACCTCATGAATTTCTAATGATTGTTCAGGTAGTAATTCTTTAGCTTTCCTAGTATTTAATATCTTAGCTTTAATAGCATTGTATACTCTCATAACTTCTTGAGGACTCTTAAAGTTTTCTACAATACTTTTTCTATAAGCAACTCCATAATTAAAGCCAGTACCTGTACCTTGTAATATATCTAAAGAAGGTGCTTGAACTACTGGATAATCTTTTATTATTTGTTCATTAAGTTCTAATGTTTTAAATATATATTCTCTTTTTAAAGCTACATGAGGATCAGCAGGGTCAAGTAATGCCATCATATCTTCAGCTTTTTTAGCTCTGGCTATTTGAGCAATGTAAGTTGCATCAGGAACTGGTCCTATGTTATTAGCTTTATATACATTATCTACAGGATCATACATCTTAAGGAGTAGTTGCTCAGGATTAAGACCTACCTTAGGAAGTGTATCAGGATTTCTTAGGATCTCTGTCCACATTTCTATACCTGCGGTAGGATTAGCAATATTAGTTGTAACTAAAGGAGTGTTAACTTTTGGATTACCTTCTGCAGGCATTACTTTTTGAATATCTTTATATCTTTTAGCATTAAAACTTTCATATGAACTACGATTAATCCTTGCTTCATAGTTTGCTTTAGACTCTTCAGGTAACTGAAGATTAGTTACATGAGCTATTTCATGTTCTACAATAAACTGTACATACTCTTCAGGAGTATTAATTACAATCTCAAACTCACCAAATGCTTCAAAGTCTTCTATTTGTTTTTGTTGTTCAGGTATAGCTGGATTTCTCCATGTTACTATACCATCTACAATGAATGCTCTAGCAGGTACTTTTGGAAATGTTTTTTTAATTAATTCTGCATCTACAGTAATTTCTAGTGTTTCTTTATTAAACTGTGCCTTTACTGGATTACCCTTTAGACTAACACGACCAGTAGGGTTATAGTTAATAGGAACTACTATACCAGCAGAGGTTATAGTACTTGTAGGTAGTGTTATGTTTTCTAATGCAGGATCTACTACACTCTTAACTTCTTTTTCAAATCTAAAAGGTTTCTTTTTAGGCTGTCTTATTTTGTGAATAGCATAAGGTAAAGCAAATAATAATACAGTTTCTAGCATTAATGCTGTTTTACCAGGATCCTTACTAGACTTTGCTGCTGCATCTATAGCTTCTCCTAGTAGATCAAAAGGCATTTTAGCTATTGAATTGGCTTGTACATCCATTCCTAATTGTCTTAAAGACCAATCTAATCCTTCTGCAATTTCTTTGGTTAATGCAGTTTTTCGTTGCTCCTGCACACCTTCTCTTATCTCAGTAAAAGTCCTTTTTCTATTTTCAATTAATTGTTTACCTGCCTCGTCTGAAGACATTGTAGGTAAGAGTTTATCTAGTCCTGTTATCTCAGTAAAAAAAGATGCACGTAAAGAACGTAGATCAGCAGCACTTGAAGCTTGATCCCATGTTTGTGTTATCTCCATAAAATAATCAGGTGTATGATATACCATACTAGCTAGAAAGGCAAGGTCATCCCATACTGGAATATAACCAGGATCATCAGCTTCTGTTGGATTTAAATTATATGTACCAAACTCTTTCCATGTATCTAATATTCTATTAAATCTTGTAGAAAAGGTATCAAAGTCAGGAGGAGTTTGTATCTCTCCTGCATCTGCAGCTTCTATGGAGTCTTTTATTTGTTCAAAAGATTGCTCTGTTTGTAGTTCACCAACTTCATTATCTGCTGCAATAAACGAGTCTGTACTTTGTAAGTTATTTTCTACTATATACTCATCATTTAGATCCTTTGTCCATTTATCTTTAAGTTCAGTAGACATAAAAGGAACATCAGTTAAGTACTTTCTTAATTGTGTTTTTTTAAATTCAACATCAATGGTAGGATCATCAATAAGATTAGTTACTACCTGCTGTTTTTCTGCATCTTGCTCTAATACCCATTTTTCTTTAACTTTATCAACTAGACTAGAGTAACCATAGTTAAGTATCTCAGTTTCCATAGTATCAAACAAACTAGTAGCAGGCTCCTCTGTCTCAGAGCTTTCAATTAAAGCAGCATAAGCTGGCTCATCCTTATTATAACCTGTTTGTGGAGGTCTATAAGGAGGAGGAGCAATTCCTATATTTTCTAATTCCATTTATATCCTTATGTTTGACCAAATATACTAGCAATATTACTACCTTGAGATAGCAGGGTGCCTCCTAGAGTATCTACACTACTCCACATACCCGCTTTAGCTTTTGCACTATTAGCTTGTGATCCTGCATTAGCACCTGCTACATTAAATCCAGTAATTTGATTACCAACATCTTCTGCTACATTAATGTTACCAAGGTTAGCAGAGGTTTGAGAACCAATAGAACCTATTGAGCCAGTGTATCCAGATGTTCCACCTTGACCTAATATACCCATATTACCACCAATCTGTCCTTGCCCAACACGAGCTTGTCTAATAGAAGCAAGTCTACTTCTTTTTTGTAGTAATTGATTATACCTATTCCTAGCTTCATCTGCTTTATTTGATTGAATTGTTTGTTCTCTTGTAGCATCTACCCCTTGAGAAATATACTTTTGAGATTGAACATTACCAGCCACTTGACCAACAAGTCCTCCTGCTTGCATGATAGTACCAGCATTTTTGGCTAGAAAGCTACCTGCAGTAGCTAGACCACCAAAAGCACTTGAGGCTGTTCCTATTCCACCTGCTGTAGTCATTAATGTTGGGAAGGTGCCTCCTGCTAGTCCTACTCCAGCACCAGAACTTGCTGCCATTAAAGCACTACCACCATAGTAAACTGCTGCACCAACTGCTGCTACTTTAGCTACTTTAACTACTGCCTTCTTATATTCAGGAAGTCCTGTTATAGGATTAATAGTTCCCGATCCACCATGAGCTTTTAACAGAACAGCCTCTTCAGAATTAATATGAGCAAGCATAGTATCACCATCTTGCCCTTTATTAGCAAGCTCTGAATAGAGTTCTTTTAATAAAGAAACCTTTTCTTTCATTGATAAATTTGCTATACTCATTTAAATCTCCAATTTTGTCATATAATTTAATACACCATCTTCTGTTAAAACTATTCCATTTGTTACTGCTTTAGCTCCAAATACTATGTTAAACTTTCTTTCTTTCTTTGTTTCACAAATACCTATGACATGATCAATTCCTCTATCTCTAAGCTTTTGTTTAGCAATCTCTAAACCTTTTAAATATCTCTTAAACTTTGTATGACTCCAAGAGTTACATTCTATATGCATCTCCCAATCATTAAGTGCTTCATTCCAAGTAATGCCTATAAAACCATTATCTTCTTCTTCATATAATATTTCCATATTATTGTGTTGTTAGCATAGTTACTGGATGACCCCATCCTAGTAATCTCATATCTTTATTTGATTCTGAAGCAATGTATAAACTTAAGCACTTACCTGATCCTCGTAGTTTATTCTTAGTAACTACCATAGTCTCACCACTATCAAAAGTCCCTGCTCCTGAAGGAGTATAGTTTCTTAATATTTTGTATGCTTGAAAGGCAGTTCCCCATTTACCATTAGCATTAGAGTTAGACCACCCCCATTGTGCTTGTACTTGACAACCTGATTGAGGACTATATACTAAATCACTACCCGATAAAACAAAACTATTTTCAGTTCTTTGGAAATAAAAGAATATATAAGGTATCTGTTTCTCTCTCATTATATCACCAAACAATTCATAACCTGTTATTAAATAACTACTATAGTTAGCTCCTACAGTATCTTTAGTTTTCCAATCTACAAAAGTATTATCATTGTACTCAGCCAAGGTAAAAGAAGTACCAACTATTGTTAAGAAACTAAATTGAGCTGTTCTATTTATTTCCACATCATCATCTACAACTACAGTATCTCCTGCAGTTACTAGTACAGTATCTGTGCCTGCAACAACAGTTTCCTCTTGTTCATTAACAGAATATCCTGGAATATCTACATAGGATGCTACATAAGGGGAGTCAGATGCTAAATCAGATAACTCATTTTTATACCAGGCAGTTAAAGTTAAGTCATAGATTAATTCTTTATTATACTTATTAATATAATTTAATGTAGTATAAGCTGCACTATCATTGTATAAAAATCTAACTCTGTTTTCTTTCTCATCATAAAATCCTTTAGCATTGTTCTTACCTGCTTCAGGTATCTCTAAGTAAAGATTTTGTATAGATGTTAATGAAATAGATTCTGCTGCAAATCGTCCTGAGGCTGAATCAGGTTTAAGTAAGTATATACCAGCTCTTGACCAGTAAATAAAGTTACCATTAACATTAACAATTGCTTTAGGATTAAATACACCATTGGTAGAAAGTTTAGAAGCTTGAAAAGAGGTAGCAATAAACCCACCAGTATCTCCATAGATCTCCCATATGCCATTTTCTGCAAAGACTAATATAGAGGCTTGTGAAGCTACAATTTTTACAATACTAGTAATCTCTGGTATTTGTATAGAGCCACCATCAGTATCTATTAAATCATTAATACCTGGATCAGTAGGATCAGCTTCTTGATAACAAGTTCCTAAGTCATCATCATTTTTAATAACTTTTGAAAAGAAGATATAACCAGAGTAATTAGGTGATCTTGAGTCTCCACTAGTTACGCTAGAGTCTATACCTGCATAAAATATTCTTTGTGCATAAGAGGTAACACTAGTAATTTTACCTTGCTCCTGATCTAAAGGTAAACCAGAGGTAACGTCTGACTTAGCCATCCTAGAGGTTCCTCTGTTAAAAGCATCAATAATAAATGAGCCTTTAGCAATCTGATAGTTAGACTGTGAGTTCTTAACTAGTGTATCTGGATCATACTTTTCATAGTCTGTACTTGCAGCATTTGATATTTTACCTAATGTCCAGTTATCAGAATTACTTGGATACTGAGCAATCTCAGTAAAAGTATACGTAATAGCATCTGCACCAGTACTTGTAACAATATTCTTATTCCAACCTTGGTTACGTAGGTTATACTTATGAGTATCAGTTAATGTAACAGGTCTAGTATCAATAAATAAATTATCATTTACACCATATAAATCTCTAATTTCAAGAGTAATCTCTGATTGAGTTACAGCACCTGTGGTAGGTTCATACTTAAGTAAAATAGGTTTAGATAAATCTTTAGAAACAATAATACAATTATTATTAATAACAGATGTTTCAATGTTACTATTACTTAATCCTGCAATAGTAATAGCAGCACCACTATTCTTAAGATTAGAAGATGGGGAAGGAGTTAACAAATCCATAAACCAAAGTTTATTCTTAATGCGTATAATACCTAAAGATACTGTTGTATCTCCACCAGGACTTTCCCAGGGATGAAAAGATTGTTTACCTTCTTTTATATCAGTAGGAGTAAAACCAGTAGATGTTAAGGAATAGTCTGATTCATAATCAACACCCAGACGTCTATATCGTGAACCATCACGATTAAGAACAAAATTAGCTTCATCTACAGAAGCATCATCTGGAAATGTTAATTGATTTGCTTCAGTAATAAGTCCCTTAACAAAGGACCTAAAAGCCTTTTCACCCTTCTTCGCCATTCTATTCCTCTATTGTGGTAGCTTCTTTCTTAGCCTGTTTTTTCTCGTAACGTATTACAGCTTTTTCTGCTTCATCTAACTTAGGTTCTTCTATAGTTGAGTTAACATAGTTAGCTACCTGTGTATCTACAAAGGCAAGAGAAGTAAACTGTCCTGCTAGAGCTTGTGGAATTGATCCTCCACCACTCCATTGTAATACGTAATGTGATGTACCTGGTTGTATTACTGCTTGTATATCCATAGTACCATTTGTTTTATAACTCTTTGCAACATTGGTCATGTTTATCCTTATTTTTATAAATATTTATTTTGCATAGAGGTCATTGTTACTAAGCCTCTACTCTTCTTTTTAGTACTTGGTTTCTTTTTATCCATTCTATTTACACCTGAAGGTGTATTCTTACTTACTAATGCTGGATTAACAGGTGCTTTCTTTTTAACTGCTGCACTACCAGGAACAGAATTACCTTTAGTATTACGATTAACCTTACCCATATTAGGACCTACAGGTTTAAGTTGTGTAGGAGTATAAGCATTACCATCCATTGTACTTGCAGAAGGTTTAGTTGTTTTTTTCATGTAAGAGGGACCACCTGTTGTATCAATAGGTTTACCTTTCATAGTACCTTGAACAGCTGTCTTCTTTTTTGTCATGTTTTCTTTTACTTTTCGTTTCATTCTATATCGTTCTATAAAATTAGCCATTACTTCTTTCTCCCTGATTTTGTTCTAAGCTGTTTACTAAAACTACCTGGTATATTCTTAAATACTGTACCATCCATTGTTGTCGATATACCTTTCTTTAATTTCTTTTTCTTCTTTGCACCATATACATCCCCTTTAATAAAGGGAGCAGTATTACTTGTTAAAGAACTCAATAGTTAGGTGTCCTTTTAGTTGCTCTGTTTCTACCATAGTTTGGATACTTAATACCTTGTTCAATTTTCCAAGCATCTTGACTCATTCTTCTTCGTTGACTAACAGAGATCTGCTCTGCTTTTTGATTAGTCATTTGTTTAAGAGTTAAGAACGCTGCAGACTTAGCCTCATTAAGAAGGTAAGTAAACATCTGTATAGGTAAGTCAGGAGTAAAGGTATCTGATAAAACAAAAGCTATAGATCGTTTACCCCAACACTGTGTCTTAGAATTCTGTAATGCAGAATCTACTGTGTTATCATATGAATCAAAGACTAAGTTAACATCATCAAAAGAGGTAAAGTATTGTGGAGCTTTATCATTTAATACATTGATTGATATACCAGTACTATCTGTTACTATTTGAACATTTGTTGCAGTACTATCTCTACCATCTACAATATACATGAAGTCTTCTGGTACTTTATATTCTATTGTTTTAAATATATTTTTAGCAGAGGTACTTGTTTTACAATTATACTTAAGCCATTTTAAATCTATAACATCATCAGGTAATGCCATATGAGTAGGACGAGTTACAGTACCTCCTGTATCTACTTGAAACAGTTCATATAAAAAAGCATAGTTCTTACCATCAATAATATTATAGTAAGTTGTTTTAATTATTTGAGCTACTTGTAAAGCTTCAACACTATCATTAATACTATTGATATCATCTGAATCCATATCAGACATGATGTCTTGTGTCATTTCTAGTAATGTCATTTTAGCCATAATTTATCCTAAGTTGCTGTCAGTGTTAATGCTAGTTTAGTAACTGTCATATCACCTGCACCTGTTGTATTATCTGCATATACTTCAAAATAATCAGAAGTTGCTGCTGATACTAAACAAGATCCTACTAGACTCGTTGCATCAGCTGTAACCACATCTGCATAAGCTTCAGATCCTGCTATTACTGTGCCATTTTTATGTATCGCTATTAATACTGGAACATCAGTACCTACAGCATGTTGAACTGTAATATCAAAGTCTAGCTTAAGTACTGCTGTTGGTGTTGCTGTATATGTAAGTCTTGCTGTTGTTGCTTCAGTAACTCCTACTGCTAAGCCTGAGGCTATTGTTGCAGGTGCTACAATAGTAGGAGAGGCATTCCATGTATGTGTATATGGAGATCCTACATTATAGAAATGAAACTTTCCTTTTGGTAAAGCCATAGTGCTTGTAGTTAGTATTGACCAAGCTCCTGAAGAGGAACCATCTGCAACATAAACTTCATTTGCTGACGCTGCAGCTACCCCTTTAGGTTCATGCAAGTCTGCTCCTGTAATTACTGAATGTTGAATCGTCATTACTAATTCCTCTGTGTATTAAATTAGGGAGATACACTCCCCAAAGGGGAGCTAT